>Ga0102940_1002124_pt1 | contig 12139 bp, 7 predicted proteins | sample SalPonR2_C_D1_MG_FD_78215 | JGI IMG/M metagenome (GOLD analysis project Ga0102940, IMG submission 78215) | Salt pond soil microbial communities from South San Francisco under conditions of wetland restoration - Salt Pond MetaG R2_C_D1_MG | ecosystem: Environmental > Aquatic > Marine > Intertidal...
GAAACGCAACCACATTCTTTTATTAACCTTTAAAAACAAAATGCTATGAAAACAACAAACAAACATTTCAAACCACAAACCCTGAGCATGCAGGAAATGCGTGTTGTGGAGGGGGGCTGGGTGGCCCAGGCTTTGGGAATCGCCGCAATAATCATCGGTGGAGGCTATCTACTCTACCGAGATTATAAGGACGCTAAGAATGAAGTTATTACAGGGGAATATGAATGTCCCTGTCAATCAAATAATTGACAAAATCGTTTCAGCGGGAGAACTTGCGGCTCGCACTCATTCCTCTTAGTAACAGCCTCTTTGTGCTACCAGCGCAAGTTCCCGCTAATCTCTTAGACAAGGGGGCTAGGGGGATGGAAAGCAATTCGACTGATCTTATGACAGTATTTATTTTTAAACTAAAAAATCTACAGAACTATGAAAACTTTAAATCAAAGAGAACTGATCCTAATTACTGGTGGTAATGACGGAGATAAAAAGGGAAGCTGGTTACAATCCATTTTCCAGCCATTCAAAGATTTGGCAGAGGGGTTCAACACTTTGTATTCGTCCATTAGAGAAAGTGTGATCGATTGGGGCCATACGGATGGTTGCAAAGAGCTTTGTAGTCAAAAGTAATTTTTTATTATATGTAGGAGCTATTAGCACCATGTAACATAAATATCTAAGCATTTTAAACTGCTTGAGGCAGAGGAAATCCTCCGCCTAGCCTAGAGTTGTGCAGATCAGCCTAAGGTGGACCTCCGCACTATTACTTACTTTTGTTACAGTGTGATTAGTATAGCTCCTACTTAAATTCTTAGTACATGGAGTCGTTAATTGGTACGCTAATGATTTATTTACTATTGGGCTTAGTTGCTAGCTATGAGATCAAGAAGAAAAAAGAAAAAATTTTTGATTCCATACATTCACATTTATTACCTATCAGTGGATTTTCTTTCCTCTTTGCTTTTAGTTTTGGTATCATTTTCATACCAATCGTCTTTGGCCTTCTTAATCTAAGTTCTACTCATGGTGATGATGGCCTACATGCACTATTTGCTCAATTTCAAATAATTCAATTTTTACTTTTATGCATTGTCGCTCCAATTTGTGAAGAATTATTTTTTAGACGGTATCTATTTCAAAGAATAAGAGCAAAATGGGGAGCTATAATTGGCTACTTGATTACCGTCATTCCATTTGCTCTGCTACATATTAGTCCTCCTAACATCATTCACGCTCTGTTTATGGGTACTTTTTTCACTTATTTATATTACAGAACCGGATCAATTGTAGTAGCAATAGTAGCCCATGCGATAAACAATCTTATTCCTACATTCGGCCCTTATCTACAAATGAAAATCCCCCTCTTCTTCATCGAATTCAACTCTCCCTGGCGATACCTGGAGTTCGTGATCGCTCTCCTCCTTCTCCTTTGGTCCCTACGCCGCATTTACCAAATCACCCGACCACGTAACCAAGCGACCACACGACTACCTAACCAAGCGACTACTTGACCACCCGCAATACCCCGCGCATCACCAGATGGTGCCCAGGAAAAGTACAAACGTACTGATAAGTGCCGGGCGCTTCGGGCGCGTAGAGGTAAATCGTTTCGGAAGTACCGGGCTGCACCAGTCCCGTATGGTAGAGTACCTGATCCGACTCGGGAATATAGGCCATTCGCTCGCCTTTCAGCCCCAGCTCTAGGGCAGCGTTGCCCACTTCGGTGGCCGTACCGGGCTTAACGATCACCACATTATGCAGCATATCGTCGCGGTTGACGAAAGTCCATTTGATGCGGCTACCCGCTTTGACCAGCATATCAGTACGATCGTACTTCAGTCCGGGCTCGGTACCCAGGGTGATGGAGACATCCACTTTGTCCCAGCCTCGGGGCCGCTCATTGATGCGCTTACCCGGCAGGGGTGGTTGAGCTCGTTGGGCCGCCGGTTTGGCTTCTTTTTCTTTCGCCGGCTTTTCCGCTACGCTACTACTCCCCTGGTGTTGGTGCATAGTCGCCGCAGTGGGTCGGGCGCGCGCCGGCAAATCTAGGGCCGTCCCTTCCGGCGTATTATTGAGGGTGTAATAGCCAAAATCGTGCAGCAGGGGGTGGCCGTCGGTATAGCTGCGTAGGCCGGCCGCTTTGATTTCGTAGATATATTTTTCGCGCATTTTTTCGTCCAGTACGATGCGGGCTTTCCGGCCGTCTCTGCTCACTTTGACCCCGCGGATCCACTCTTCGCGATCATTGACGACGGGACTGCCGTAGACCGGATGGTATTTATAAATAAAGCTGGTCACTTCGTAATTATCCGGATTACTGGCCGTAGCTTTATCGACCGGCTGGGTAAATTCGATTTCAAAACCGTCGGGCTGTGCCTTAATGGTCTTCATCTCGAAAGGTACCTTTCCGGTCCAGACCAGTCGCTGTAATCCCTGGTTTTTATTCCCTAGCGAACCCCAGCCCCGGTTGGTTTGCCCCAGAAACATGGAGCCGTCTTTTCCCCAGCAAATGCGTAAAACCCCCGACTGGAAGTTTTCCCGAAAGGGGAAAACCACTCCCTGATACTCCCCCTTTACCTTTTCCATATCGACACGCATCAATTTGGACTGGCCCTGGTCGCCGATAAACACCTGGCCAGAGAAGGGTCCAAAGGCCCCCTCCGTATCGTCGACGATCATTTCGGCCAGCGAGATGCCCAGGATACCGTGGGGCAGCCAGACCGCCGGCAGCTTAAGCTCCGGAAATTCTTCAGCTACTTCGTAGAGGGGCTGTGGCACCTCGTCTTCTATATTCTCCGGCTTAATGGCCTCGCCCGGTGGTGAAAAACGGGGATCGGCCACTTCGTAGAGGGCTTCGTCGGTTAAAGTTACGGGGCTTTCGGGCCGATCGGCCCAGCGCAGGCCCGCGGGGTGGCCGGTAAAATCTCCTTTCTCCACGTGTACAATTCCGCCGGAGCCAATCCAGTCCCCCTGGTTATCCGCGTAGAAGAATTCCCCGTCGATGATGCCCATCCCGGCCGGAGAGCGCATGCCCGTCGCCCAGGGCTCCATTTCCCCATCGGGACTGATTTTCAGCGTCCAGCCCCGCCAGGGCACGCGGCTTTCGCCGCGCCACCATTCGCGATTACCGAAGGCCACGTTGGTAGTGACGATAAAATTCCCCTCCGCGTCCAGTTTAGGACCGTAGGAGTATTCGTGGTAATGACCAGAGATGGGCCAGACGTAAACGGCTTCGTATTCGTCGGCGTATCCATCGCCATTCGTATCTTTCAGGCGGGTCAACTCCCCCCGCTGAGCACAGACCAAATCGCCATCCACGTAGGCCAGGCCCAGGATTTCGTGCAGACCGCTGGCAAAAAGCCGGTAGCGAGGCTGGGTCCCGTCTTCCATATAGGGGTTACTGATGATGTAGACATCTCCCCGGCGCGTACTGACGGCCAGGCTACCGTCGGGCAGGGTACAAACACCACCGGCCTCAATTAGGATGTCTTCGGGTACGGGGAGCGTAATGATTTTATAATAATCAGCTTCGCTGGGTGGGGTTTCGGTGTTCTGTGCGGTTAGTAATCCGGGCATCAAGAGAAAACCCAAAGCGGTATAAATAATACAGGTATATAAATTGGTCATGATCAATTTGCTTTAGAATTACCAAACAATAGTATACTCGATAACTTCCCCTTCCTTTACCGGAACCAGTAAAGCTTTTCGGCCATCCGGCATGTCCTCGATTTTTGCGGAAGCATCCGTACGCAGCAAGTAGCGATCTGCTACCCGGTAGTGCTGCTTATCCACCTGGCTCAGGTTTTCGCCCGTGGCCAGACAGAAGAACAAATCTCCCTTTGGCTTACCCGTCGTTGAGAGCCGCCGCAGGAGCGACTTGCCATCGTCGGTGGGCAGCATTTGATCCTTAAAGGGCAGACCGTAGGCTTCGTAAAAGAAGGTAGGCCGGTTATTTTCATCTACTTTATACGAGCGGAATCGGTATTGCCCTTCGGCAAAGGTCAGGGGCAGACGACCATTCGTTTTTTGCAACAGCTGTATATCGGCCGTCAGCAGTTCCCTTACGCCGAGTGCGCGCGACACGCCATTCCCCCGGTTGTACCACATGGGGGTCATATTCAGGAAATCGCCCCGCCATACCTGTACCAGGCTGCCCTGGTTAAGATCAAAGGTGTAATGGAGTCCGGTAGGATCGCCCACGTTGAGGGCATTGGTAATCTTTTTCGATTGCTCCATGGCGGGCATTTTGAAATCTACAAAGCTGCGCAGTAATCGGGCCCGCCCGCCCACTCGCTCAAAAATGGGATCCGTCGGATTATTAGCCAAGGCCGAGCTTTTGTAGTGCAGATCGACGGGCCGAAAATCACGGCCCTCCACACTGAGGCCCAGCTGTGCTTGCCGCCAAACCTCCGTTTTGTAGTACAACAGCCGGATGGGCACCTGACCTTTGGGCAGGGAAACCATATCCCGAGTGGTATTACTGTACACATTCAATTGGGGCTCGCCCTCAATCCACAGACGGGCATTCCCCTGGCAGGCCAGCGAAAAGAGATAGTCGCCCGCTTCGGGTACCTCCAGATAACCATCAAAAACGAGGGCGAAATCGTTATCGGCCTGGGCAGCGTTCCAGGTAATCAGCTGCTCGGTTCCCGTTTTATCGGCCTGTGCGTTCTCCCAGTCTTCTATCGTACTGATATTTTCGCGGTAGACTTTATAGTTCAGGTCCGTCAGGACCACCGGCTCCCCGTCGAAACTTCGGTATTTGAAATTCCGAAAGGCCACCGGGCCGTGGTCGCCCTGAATCACCAGTGGCCCCAGGGCCGCTTCTTCGCCCCCACCGACGTAGGGTCCTCGGGTGGGCCCGGTCAGCTCGACGTTCTGATGGATCATCACGCCGTTGAGCTCTACAAAAATAATCCGGGCATTCTCTACCTTTTGCCCCTGCGCATCAAAGCGGGGGGCCTGAAAAGAAATTCGCAGCCGCTGCCATAAGCCCGGTGCCTTGGCAGCATTCACCAGGGGTGCGGTACCTTCGTAGCCACGCTCCCCCTCCGGCTGCGTAGGGTCCCAGCGCTGGTAGATACCGCCCATATCCCCAAAAGTAGGTCGCTGTTTACCCCAGCTGTCCAGCAGCTGGATCTCGTAGCGGCCCTGCAGATAGATGCCCGAGTTGCTGCCCCGCGGCATCATCACCTCCAGATCCAGATCAATGTCTCCGTGCTCAAAGCGGGTGAAAATTTGTGCCTTGTTCCTGGCATCGGGCAAGTTCACCAGGATACCGCTGCCCTTGCGGGTTTCTAGGGTCTTTTCCTTACCAAATGGTGCCTCGACCGCCCCCACGGTCTGCCAGTTAGATTGACTGGCCTGAAAGGCGGATAAATCGGTCAGTGGTAATTCCGTCATCTGGAATTGAGCCCCAAGCCCCACCGTGCCCAGGAGCAATAGACAAAACAGGGATCGACTGAGGTAGACTTTTTGTTTCATACGTTACTTTTTTAAGATCGACTGCTAATATAGGGAGTAAGAAGAACAAATAAAAAAGCCGTCCCCACTTGACTGGAAACGGCTTTTTTGTTAAGTCTTTGTTTTTAAGATTTTAGTAAGTGTTCAATATCGACCACTTACTTAGCCTAAGGAAGGAGTCATTAATAATCGGCGGTAGCCGAAAAAAACACAAAAACCGAGCAGCATAAGCATCAGCGCTGCTTTGCCGGTATTCCCCATGATCGGCAGTGGTGCTGGTAGTGTACAAGAACCAAATTCCGTCGGCGTAATTACCGAACTAGACGTACCCATTTGATCATCCAATTGATCCGCTAAGTTGTTGGCAGAATCCTCATCCGGTACATAATAAGTATATTCTTCGCTATCCCCAAACGGGCTGAAATCAGGATTGGTTACCGTGAAACACCAGTCGAGTACAACAATGTCCGTGTTGACGTAATCGGGACCCTCAAAATTATTGAGATCATCCTGATTGTACACCGGACGATCAATCGCCAGCGTCGGGCCATCGATCGTCACATTGGAGGAAGGGCGATTGACAAACCGGGAAGCAAAAATCCCGATGGATCCCCAGGCGTTATTTGCTCCGGTGAAACCCGAGATAAAAATATTACTACCGCCCGTAATATTAATCCCGTTACCATTGGTCGTATTATTAGCGGTCAGGTTAGTAAGGGTAGCATCGTCGACCCCATGAACATCAAAGGGCGTACGTTCCGCTCCGTTGATGGTGATATTCTCCAGTACTAACCCGCTGTTAATCGTCAGACCTGAATTAGCCCCTGCCTTAATGGTAAAACCAACATCTCCCCCATTCATAGGGCCAGGATTGGGATCGGTAACCGGAATAATGGTGAAATTGCGGAGTGTGATATTGTCGGCATCGGTCTCAATGACGCGTTGCGAAACGGGCATCATCCCAGAAGCGTCCAAAATAACGCCCGCTTCGGATACGCCCTGAATAGTCAGGCTCTTATCGACGTCGATGGTATTAGAAATGGTATAAGTACCATTAGATAATTCAATCACATCGCCGGGATTAGCATTGTCGATGGCAGCCTGAATATCGGTGCCATGATTGGTGGATTGATTGAGGTTATTAACGTCCTGAGCATGGAGCCATACGGAGGACAGGAGCATAGCTCCCCCAATCATAACTAGAATTTTCAGTCTAATTTTTTTCATTATTATCAGATTTGTTATTACAAGACTTAAAAAGAGGTCGATTCGGTCGTACTGCTTAGGTCGAGATAGTAACAAAAATAGTAAAAATTCCTAGATATATCAATAATTTTACCGGGTATTTTGACATTTACATAGAAGCTGTTTAGAAAAAACGAAACGTAACCTTTTTAAACTACCTATTTACGCAAACAAATCCATTAACTCGTCTTTGTTCAGCGATTTGAAGGCGTGCTCGTCGGTGCGGATGATATCGGTAGAGATCGCTTTTTTGCGCTCCTGGAGTTTCAGGATTTTCTCTTCGATGGAGTCTTTGCAGATCAGCTTATAGGCGAAGATATTTTTGTCCTGGCCGATGCGGTGGGTGCGGTCGATGGCCTGCGACTCGACGGCCGGATTCCACCAGGGATCGAGCAGGTAGACGTAATCGGCCTTGGTGAGGTTGAGGCCAGTATTCCCGGCTTTGAGGCTGATCAGAAAGATACGTACCTCCTGGGTTTCCATAAAGCGTTCGACTTCCTCCTTGCGTCGGGTGGTGGAGCCATCCAGGTAAGCGTAGGGAATGCCGCGTTTGTCCAGCTCGCGTCTGACCAGGGCCAGGAAGCTGGTAAACTGCGAAAAGACCAGAGCGCTGTGCTGATCCAGCTCTTCGGTGAGTTGCTCCAGTAGTACATCGATCTTGACCGACTGGGCGTGCTGCTCTTTGAAGGATTGGTTCAGCAAGAGAGGCGAATTACACATCTGCCGCAGACGCAGCAGGCCGTCGAGCATTTTGAACTTCGATTTAGCGAAGCCTTTTTCTTCCATTTCGGCCTCAATATCTTCCTTGATTTTGCGCTTTAGGTTCTCGTACAGGCGACGCTGGGAATTACCCATTTCGCAGTAGATCACCGTTTCGGTTTTGTCGGGCAGCTCCTGGGCGACCTGCTCTTTGGTACGGCGCAACACAAAGGGCCGGATCAGCTTGCGCAGGAGTTCGGCGGCTTCCTGATCGCGCTCGTTGTCGATGGGCACCGCAAAATTCTTCCGGAAACTCGTCTGGGTACCCAGCAGGCCCGGTGAGCAAAAACTCAGCTGGGCGTACAGATCAAAGGTATTGTTCTCAATGGGCGTACCCGTCATGGCGATTTTATGGCTGGAGCGCAAAAGCCGCATAGCCTTATAGCGCTTGGAGGCCGGATTCTTAATGGCCTGCGATTCGTCCAGTACGATGTAGTTGAAGTCAAAATCCTTTAGTAGCTGTACATCGGAGGTGGCCGTACCGTAGGTGGTGATGATCAACTCGTAAGCCAGCAGGTCCTCCATACTACGCGAGCGGTTCGGGCCGTGGTGCACCGTATAGGTTAGATCCGGGCAAAACTTCTCGATCTCGGCCTCCCAGTTGAAGAGCAGACTGCGGGGCACCACGATCAGCGAGGGCGGCTGATTGTACTGATCGGCCAGTAAAGCCAGCACCTGCAGGGTCTTACCCAGTCCCATATCGTCGGCCAGGATACCCCCAAAACCGGATTCCTCCAGGAATTTCAGCCAGGCGAAACCGTGTTGTTGGTAAGGCCGCAGCTCGGCCTGCAGGCGGTCCGGCAGCGGATATTCCTTATCGGTCTCCAGCTCCGCCAGTCGCTTTTTCTTACGGGCCAGCTCTTGCAGGATTTCCTCATCGTCCAGCTCCTCGAATAATTCCTCAATAATATTGAAGCGGTACTTCGATATCTTCAGCTTGCCCTTTTCCAGGTCAGCTACCGCCAAAACTTTACGAGCCCGGGCCAGCCATTCTTCCGGCAGGATACCCAGGGTACCGTCGCTGAGGCGCACGAACGATTCTTTATTACGCAGGGCGCGTATCCAGTCGGCCGCCTTTACTTCTTCTCCTCCAAAGGACAGGCCCATCTCCACCTCGAACCAGTCAATACCGGAGCTGACGTGCGAGAAGGTACTCGCCTTGTGTTTGCTGTAATTGAACTTCGACAGCTCTTTTTGCCCCAGCAAGACTACCCCGGCCGCTTCGCAGGCCTCGTTAAAGTGCAGGAACCAGTAGTTGTCCAGCATTTTGGAGACCGGCAGATAAACAAAATCCTGCACCTGGTGGGCCGTATCAAAATCCGGATGCGCATTTTTGATAAACTCCACCAGAAACTGCCGATCCGATTCCTCGACCCGGTAGAGCTGCTCCCCGATAAAAAAGGCTTTTTCCTCAAAGGCATTCAGGCTGTATTCGCCGTAGCTGAGTCGGGGCTCAAAAACGATAAACTCCCCCAACTCGCGCAGCACGACCTGATAGTCCGGATTGCGCAGGGTCTGCTCGGGTAGGCTCAGGCCCGCCTCGACCTCCGTCTCGAAGTGCTGCTTAAAGTCCTGGATTACCTCGGTCAGGCTGGCCTGCTCCGCCTGGGGCAGGTAGATGTGGTCTTCCGTGGGGAAAAGATCCATGAAACGCTCAAAGTCTGCGTAGGGAAACAGGTACGCCGTGGTGGGGGTGGCGCAGAAGATGCCATTCGAAAACAAGACTTTGCGATAGGCAAAGGGCTTGCCGTCGACCAGCACCTCCCGCTTGATGCGTACCAGGCCGTCGACCCGCTCAAAGCGAAACCGGGCCTCCAGCGGACGCGGATGGAACTTCACCAGGAACAGATCGCCAGCCCGCAGGCTACTCGAGATGGCCACGTACTGATACACGGCATTAAGTTCGTCGATATTTGCCTCGAGCAGGGACTTGATCACTTCAAATTGCCGACGCGGTTGCTCCTGCTGGAAATAAAAATACAGCTGTCGTGCCAGCTCCATCTGGGGCGCCTCGAAGCCCTCGGGCAGATCGGTAATCTGCCGGTCGGTACTGCGGATGCCCTCCCGGGTTTTGAGTCCGACCCCCTGCATAAAGCGCAGAGGCTGCGGCTCGTATACGCGGCCCGCCAGGGTGGTCCACAAAAAGGCTACCTGATCGCGCTGACCAGCGCTCAGCTGGCGCTCCTGCTCTTTTTTTCTTTTCTGCTTATCCTCCTGGGCGTTACGCCGCGTTTTTTTGGCCGCCTCGAGCCACTGCGCCGTAAAGACGTTGTCCTTATTCGGTTGGGCCCGAAAACCACGGGGCGAAAACTGTAGTTCGTAATATTTAAAGAAGGCCTCGGGGGCTACTCCTATTTCCCGGGCAGCCTGTGCCCACAGCTCCTCCGGGTTAAAATTGGCCTCCAAAAAGCCCGTATCTTTCAAATCTTCCACCGCCAGACTGAGTAAGACGGTCTGGTGATCACAGAGTTTAGGACTCCGTTTGTCGCAGGTCTCACACTTCACGTACAGCTCCGCTCCCTTTTTCTTCAGCACAATGGCACTATTCGGCGACTGTCGGTACGAATAAGTATTCTCCTGCTGAATCCGCAGGCTACCGTCGGAACGTAGCGTACCCTCAAAAGAGTAATAGCCCAGATTATAATGGGGCAGGGCCGCCCCCAGCTTTCGCAACAGCACCTCCAGGGAGCCCTCTTCCAGTGGTAAGCGCCGATACTCTGCCGAAGAAGCGCCACCCTCCAGCTTCAGCTGCACACCCGATGGCATCTCCTGGACCGCCGCCGAGACCGCCGAGCGACCCGAAGGTAGGGAAAAAGCATCCCTAAGCTCGTATAATACCGCCGCCTGGTGCTTACAGTGTCCCTCAAAAGGACAGGTACAGCTGAGCACCAGCTGATTCTTCGTGCCCAATATCCCCCGCACCTGATACACCCGATCCCGGGAGCCCCGTACTTCCGCCCGAAAGCCGGGCCCCTCGTCGTCGACCTCCAGCACACGGTCCTGCTGGAAATACTGGTACCCGCGACTCAGGATGTGCCCGGGAAATTCCCGGTCTAGCGTATCTTTAATTAAGCCGTAGCGAATTCGATTGGCCATTCCCTATTATTAATTTTTCGCAAAAGTACCACTTCCTGAAGGGAAGTACCTCATCTTTAAGTAAGAATTTGGAGCAGGATCGTAACTGAGGCAGAAAGGTCCCATTTGGTCGGGTGGTTTAAGGAAAGCTAAGCGTAAGCTCCGGCTTGCGCGATCTGCGCCTCAGGATAAAATCACTTAGGTGCTCAAGACCTTAAGCCTAATTGGAGTAGGTCTACTTCACCCTTTATCCTTTAACAAATCATCAAAATACCCGATCGTTTTTTCCAGGCCCTCGCGCAGCTGCACCCGGGGTGTCCAACCGTCCAGTTCTTTTTTCGCCAGGGAGATATCGGGCTGCCGCTGCTGCGGATCGTCCTTGGGCAGGGGGAGAAACTTTAGCTTAGATTTGGAGCCGGTCAGGTCGATGATTTGCTCGGCCAGCTCGCGGATGGTGAATTCGTGGGGGTTGCCCAGGTTGACGGGGCCGATGAAGTCCTCGCGGCTGTCCATCATGCGGCACATGCCCTCGATCAGATCACTGACGTACTGGAAGGAGCGCGTCTGCGTACCCTCGCCGAAGATGGTGATGTCCTTGCCCTGCAGGGCCTGCACAATGAAGTTGGAGACCACCCGCCCGTCGTCGGGATTCATGTTGGGGCCGTAGGTATTGAAGATGCGGATGATCTTGATGCGCACCTGATTCTGGTTGTGGTAGTCCATAAAGAGGGTCTCGGCGCAGCGCTTGCCCTCGTCGTAGCAGGAGCGCGGCCCGATGGGATTCACGTGGCCCCAGTAGCCCTCCGGCTGCGGATGCACCTGCGGATCGCCGTAGACCTCGCTGGTGCTGGCCTGCAGAATCTTGGCCTTCTTGCGCTTGGCCAAACCCAGCATATTGATGGCGCCCATCACCGAAGTCTTGATGGTCTTGATGGCATTGTACTGGTAATGCACCGGAGAGGCCGGGCAGGCCAGATTGTAGATCTCATCCACCTCCGCAAAGTAGGGATGTGTCACATCGTGCCGGACCAACTCGAAGTAGGGATGATCCAGCAGGGGCAGGATATTGGCCTTAGCCCCGGTAAAATAATTGTCTAGGCAGATGACCTCCTGGCCTTCGTCCAGTAAGCGTTTACATAAGTGGGAGCCGATAAAGCCGGCGCCACCGGTGATGAGGATTTTTTTCATTTGTTTTGTATCGTGTATCGTGTGTTGTGTGTTGTGTGTCGTGTGTCGTGTGTCGTGTGTTGTGTGTTGTGTTTTGTGTTTTGTGTTTTGTGTTTTGTGTTTTGTGTTTTGTGTTTAAGCAAAATAAAATGTTCCTCCTTTGAAGGTGGGGGTGGTTGGTTCTAAGCCGTGTCCAATTCATATGTGCCGTTAGGCACAAAAGGTGGGTAGATAGGAATGCTTATCATCCTAAAACGGTGCCGTTATTCTACCCATATCCTGTCCCTACGGGACAATGACAAAACTGATTTTCAGAACCAATCAACCCTGCCTTCGAAGCAGGGATGATTGGTTCTAAAATTCGTCTGGTTTAATTGTGCCGTTAGGCACAAAACGTGGGTAGATAGGAATGCTTATCATCCTAAAACGGTGC
>Ga0102940_1002126_pt1 | contig 12132 bp, 11 predicted proteins | sample SalPonR2_C_D1_MG_FD_78215 | JGI IMG/M metagenome (GOLD analysis project Ga0102940, IMG submission 78215) | Salt pond soil microbial communities from South San Francisco under conditions of wetland restoration - Salt Pond MetaG R2_C_D1_MG | ecosystem: Environmental > Aquatic > Marine > Intertidal...
AGATGTTTTGGATGATGCTTTCGAACACGGGCGGTCCTTTTGGGGAGGTTTTAAGTTTTAAGTTTTAAGGGTTAAGGGTTAAGGGTTAAGGAAGAGCTGGTCCCGTCAGATTGAAGCATATATTTGTATCGTGCCTCCAGGTCCCCTTGAGGGGGGGGAGGGGGTGTGCTCCATGACGTGCTGTGCTCACATGAGTTCACATTTGCTGTGGTTACTGCCAAAGAGCTGTTGACCGGCGGAAGAAGTCCTTCCGCCGGCTGCAATCCTTACGGGCAGACGGACTTGGTGAACTCGAATTCACCTGCGTCGCTGATTTTGACCACGACGGCGCACTTGATGGGGTCGCCTTCCTCGTCGAACTTCATCTGGCCGGTGATGCCGTCGAACTCCGGGATGGATGCAAGGGCTTCACGCACGGCTTTGCGGTCCTTGCGGGTTCTTCCGGAGAGCTCGCCGGTGTCCTGGATGGCCTTGAGCATGATGCGGGTGGCATCCCAGGTCAGAGCGGCCACGTCCGCGGGTTCGTAGCCGAAGTTGGCCTTGTAGCGATCGATGAATTCCTTGGTGGCACCGGTGGCACCGGCTGCAGCGTAGTGGGTGGAGAAGTACTGTCCCTTGCAGTCATCGCCGCAAAGGGCCATCAGTTCGGAGTTGCCCCAGGCGTCGGAGCCCATGAAAGGACCGGCCCAGCCGAGGTCGTGGGCCTGGCGTACGGTCAGAGCCACTTCATTGTAGTTGTTGGGCAGGAAGATGAAGTCCGGCTTAGCGGACAGGATGGTGGTCAACTGGGCGGAGAAATCCTGGTCTTTGGAAGCATAACTTTCGAATGCGACCACGGAACCGGCTCCCTTTTTCTCTTCAAAATCGGCTTTGAAGATTTCGGCCAGACCCTTGCTGTAGTCGTTGTCAAGCGCATACAGGACGGCAGCGGTTTTGGCGGAGAAGGTCTCCATGGCGAAATCTGCGGCAACAGGGCCCTGGAAGGGGTCAAGGAAGGCGGCTCTGAAGACCCACGGGCGATCCTTGGTGGTGTCCGGGTTGGTGGACCAGGGGGAGATCATGGGGGTCCGGTTGTCGTCACACACCTGGCCGCCCGGCACTGCCTGTTTGCTGGAGTTGGGGCCGATGATGGCCAGGACCTGGTCTCGTTCGATCAGCTTCAGGGCCGCGGAAACAGCGGATTCCGCCTTGGACTCGTTGTCCTCGTACACGAACTCGAGCATGTACTTCTTGCCGCCGACTTCGAGTCCGCCCTGGCCGTTGATGTCCCCCTTGAGCATTTCAGCTGCGAATTTGGATTCTTCGCCGACCTTGGGGATGTCTCCGGTCAGGGGAATGTTGAAGCCGATCTTGATGGTGTCGGCCGAGCAGACCGATGCCAGCAGCAGGGCAGACACGAGCGCCAGGGTGGCAAAAGAAAATTTTTTCACGGGGTTCCTCCTGGAAGATGTGTGGGTGAGAATGCCGAAAGACAATATTGGGAAAAATGATTTTTCTTATTGAGAAATTACTCAGTAAATTTTCCTAAAATGAAAAAATAATCGATTTTTCCCCTGTTTTGAAGAGTTTTGTTCAAAAATTCTTCGATTCGGCAGGACGAGAAAAGGGTATGCAAAGAAGCTGCCATTTTTGTAATTAACTGTAATATTTGAAATTGAAAGAGAAAAAGGTGTGTTTCCGGATTTATTTTGTCAAAATTGTAAATTTTAGTCGCTATGCATGGACCGGTTTGTCCAAATCGTAATGTTTAGGAGGCATATTCTTTGATCGGTAACCCCGTCGCTGCTATACCCCTTTTCACCCATCAACCCTCAACCACCCAAAAGCCATGGCAGTCATCGACACATTCAAACAGCTGTCCGAGTTCGAATTCCGCTGCAATCCCTTCGGGGATATGCGGGTTCCGGCTGTTGTTTATGCCTCCGCATCTCTTCTTGAGGACATGGAGGACAGGGTTTTCGAGCAGTTGGTGAACACGGCCTGTCTTCCCGGCGTGGTTCGGGCGGTGTATGCCATGCCCGATGCCCATTCCGGGTACGGATTTCCCATTGGAGGGGTGGCTGCCGTGGACCCGGATCTGGGCGGAGTCATCTCAGCCGGAGGTGTGGGGTTCGACATCGCCTGCGGGGTGCGCACATTGACTACGGGGCTTGGGGCCGACGAGGTTCTGGCCGTGCAGGACACGCTTGCGGACAGGCTGTTTGCGGCCGTACCTTCGGGAGTCGGGTCCACAAGCTCCGTACACCTCTCGGAACCGGAGTTGGACGACATGCTCTCCGGTGGGGCGGCATGGGCAGTCAAAGCGGGATTCGGGGTCCGGGATGATCTGATCCATCTTGAGGAGCATGGCAGAATGGTCGGAGCCAGGCCGGATTTTGTCTCGGGTGCAGCCAAGAAGCGGCAGCGCAATGAAATGGGCACTCTTGGGTCCGGAAATCACTATCTGGAAGTGCAGGTGGTGGACCAGGTTTATGATTACGAAGCCGCCGCTGTTCTCGGGATACGTGAAGGCGAGGTTCTGGTCTCCATCCATTGCGGGTCTCGCGGGCTCGGGCATCAGGTGGCCACGGAGTATTCAAGGGCGATGCGCAAGGCCCTGCCGTCTTTCGGCATCACCCTGCCGGACCCAGAGCTTGCCTGTGCGCCCATCCGTTCGGAACTCGGCCGGAAATATCTTGGGGCCATGCGCGGCGGTATCAACTGCGCCATGGCCAACCGTCAGATCATCACCCAGTTTGTGCGTCAGGTTTTCGAGACAACCTTTGATGGCCACAACGGTATGCCTCTGGTGTACGAGGTGTGCCACAACACCTGCCGGGAGGAGGTGCACCGGATAAACGGCGGAGAGAAGCGGGTGTTCGTGCATCGCAAAGGGGCTACACGGGCATTCCCACCGGGTCACCCTGAACTGGACGAGTCCATCCGGGATCTGGGACAGCCGGTGCTTATCGGCGGGTCCATGGGCAGCAGCTCGCATATTCTGGCCGGAGTTCCGGGGACCATGGAGCGGGGCTTCGCTTCAACGAGTCACGGGGCTGGCCGAAGCATGAGCCGGGCTCAGGCCCGAAAAAAATTCAAGGGGAGGGATGTGCTGGACAGTCTGAAATACGGGGGGACCTTCATTCGGTCGGGATCATTCCGGGGAATCGCCGAAGAGGCTCCCGGGGCGTATAAGGATATCGAATCCGTGATCCGGTCCGTGGAGGGTGCCGGGCTGGCCCGGAGGGTGGCCAGGGTGCGACCGGTCATCAGTGTGAAGGGGTAGGGGATTGGGATTACAGGGGGACGGGAGTAACGGAATTATGGGTAAAGACCGGGTAATCCTATAGCCCTGCGACGAAGGAGCATACTCCAGGTAATTCCATTGTCGGATGCTTCAGGTATTAATCTTGGTTCCGCTGTGCACAAAGGCCTTTTTGATCATTTTGTAGAAACTCCCCTTGTCGATGCCGATCGCCCGGCCGCAAGGGCAGCAGATTTTGTCGTCCTTTGATTTCGGGGTGCACAGCATTCTGGCGATGCGGTCCTTGTGGCATCGGAGCACCTCGCCCTGTCCGAGTTTCCTGTATTTCCAGAGTTTCTGTCTGCAGGCGGCGCAGCGAATGGTCAGCATGGTGAATTCCTTTTTTTGCATAATAAAATGACATCATTGCCCACACAAGTCAGCTCAGCACCGTACTTTCCCGCAAGATATTCAAAGGTCGCCTGCCCGTAAAAACAGATGTGCGTCAGATCTCGGATGTAGTGCCAGTTTGCAAACCTCTCCCTGCCTGCTGCCAGCTTGGTCATGATGCCCAGTACCCCGCCTGGGCGGAGCATGGAAAACAATCGTTCGAACTCCGGTTCCGGATTGCGCAGATGTTCCACGACTTCGGTGGTACAGATGAAGTCGTACTGTTTATCCAGTACTGAAGAATCGTCATGATAAAACGGGTCGTAGAGGTCCATTTCATACCCCTGCTCCGTGAGCATGGCTGCCAGGGCCGGGCCCGGGCCGCATCCGAAATCGAGCCCCTTCTGCCCGGGGCAGAGGAAGGCGAGGAGGGGGGTGGTCAGGCGGGAGAGAAATTTGCGGTATCCCGGATCGTCTGGAGTGTTTTCGTGCAGGTCATAGGTCGCCTTTTCCTCGTCGGGATGCAGGTGATATTTTTCGGGAACGAAAATGAGACTGCAGCGGGGGCATTGCATATATTCCCGGTGACGGTCCTCGAAATAAGGCTGCGTATCAGAGCCAAAACACAGGGGGCAGGGAGAGTCGGTGTCCGGAGTGGGCATTGTCGAGTAGTGGGGTATATATTTTGAAATGAGTATTTTGACCTCTCCGGCCTCCCAAGTCAAAGAAAAAGGGGGCGGACCTTGTACAAGGTCCGCCCCCTTTAGAGTGGAAAGGAGGGAATCCAATGGCGAAGGACCGGGTTTTTTGCCCCGGTCCGGAGTGGTTGTGTTTGGCCTACAGGGCAGCCTTATAGATGGCGATCACGTCGGCATCTTTCATGCATCTGGGGTTGGTCAGACCGCAGGCGTCCTTCTGGGCGTTTCCGGTCATGACTTCGATATCCTCGGCCTTGACGTCCTTGCCGTACTTTTTGCCGAGTGCGATCAGGCCGCTCGGGATACCCACGTCGGCGGACAGCTTCTGGATGGCTTCCAGGGCCTTGTCGGCGGCTTCGCGCTGGGACAGCCCATCGACGTTTTCGCCCAGGAATTTTGCGATATCAACGAATCGTTCGACGTTGGCGATGAGATTGTGCCGCTCAACGTGGGGCAGCAGGATAGCGTTGCACTCGCCGTGGGGCAGGTCGTAGAAGCCGCCCAGCTGATGGGCCATGGCGTGAACGTGGCCGAGGCTGGCGTTGTTGAAGGCCATGCCGGCCAGGAACTGTGCGTAACACATTTTGTCCCGGGCATCGATGTCGGCGCCGTTGGCAACTGCTTTGCGCAGATACTGGGCGATGAGCTCGATGGCCTTCTGGGCACAGCAGTCGGTCATGGGGGTGGCGATGGTGGACACATAGGCCTCTACGGCGTGAGTCAGCGCGTCCATGCCGGTGGCTGCGGTCAGTGCGGGGGGCATGCCGACCATGAGCTGCGGGTCGTCGATGGCGATGCCGGGAGTGACGCGCCAGTCAACGATGGCCATTTTAACTTTGCGGGAGGTGTCGGTGATAATACAGAAGCGGGTCATTTCACTGGCGGTTCCAGCGGTGGTGTTCACTGCCAGGTACGGGGGCATGGGATTGGAGGACTGATCCACGCCTTCGTAGTCGTGAATTTTGCCGCCGTTGGCCACGACCAGGCCGACACCTTTGCCGCAGTCGTGGGAGCTGCCGCCGCCCAGGGAGATCAGGGAGTCGCACCCTTTGGATTTGTAAACGTCCACCCCGGCGTGCACGTTGTTGTCCGTGGGGTTGGGGATGGTTTCGTCGTATACTTCATAGTCCATTCCGGCCGCTTCGAGCAGATCGGTGATGGTTTTAGTGATGCCGGCGCCGGTGATGCCTTTGTCGGTGACGACCAGCGGCTTGGATCCGCCGAGGGCCTTGATTTTTGCAGGGATTTCTTTGGAGGCACCGATGCCGATGAGAGTGACGCTGGGGATGAAAAAACCGTAAACCTGTTCGATGACTGCCATGTAGCTCTCCAAATGATTTGATGGGTTGCAAAAAAGATTTCCCGTATTTGAAATCTCTAGGGGCAAGAACAGGGCCAGTTTGTCGTTATTGTGAAAAATAAGAATATTTTATGTTTTAAATTGTTGAAATATAAGAGAATGAAAAATATTGTCCGGTTGAAAGGGCTTCCCGGGGCAAGGGAGGAAAGAATTTTCCGGCGAATCCTTCTGACCCGGTCGGTTCCGGGCACGAGTCAGAAGGACCCGGACGATGGTGTCCGGTACCGGAGATCTGTTTCGGGTCAGCTGTTCGGGTTGGGAGCCGGCTCTGCTGTCCGGGGGGGAGCCGGTCGTCCCCGTTCCTTCCGGAATTCGTAGCGGACTCCCCGAAAGAGACTGAGGCAGAGCAGGAGCATGATGCCGGAGAAGGGCAGGGCCGCGGCAATGGCCATGCGCTGCAATCCTTCCAGTCCGCCGGAAAACAGCAGAATGGCCGCCGTGGTCGAGACGGTCAGCCCCCAGACCAGCTTTTTGCCGGCCGGCGGATTTTCCTGCCCCCCGGAGGTCATCATGCTCAGAACAAAAGTTGCCGAGTCCGCGGAGGTGACAAAGAAGACCACCAGCAGAACCACGGTGAGCATGGTCAGAACATTGCTCATGGGGTAGAAGGAGTACAGCTTGAAGAGCCCTGTGGAGATGTCGGCGGCCACAGTGGAGGCGATACCGGCCCCCTGGTCGAGTTCGAGGTTGAAGGCCGCGCCGCTGAACACGCTGAACCACAGGAAGGTCAGCAGGGGCGGGACCAGCAGGGAGCCGGTCACGAATTCGCGGATGGTCCTGCCCCGGGAGATACTGGCCACGAACAGTCCCACGAACGGAGACCAGGAGATCCACCACGCCCAGTAGAACAGGGTCCAGTCCTGGGTCCATTCCGCACCGCGAAAAGGATTGGTGGAAAGGCTCATACTGAACAGGGAGGAGGCGTAGTCGGCCAGGGTACTGATGAAGATGTTCAGAATTTTGTTGGTCGGCCCCACAATGAACATGAATCCGAGGATGGTGATGGCCAGCATGATGTTGGCCTTGCTCAGGATCTGAATTCCGCGATCCAGACCGGTCATGCTGGAGATCATAAACAGGACGGTTACGATGGCGATAATGATCAGGGTGCTCGTGAATCCGGCTTCGAAGGGCAGGACCGAGGCCAGGCCGCTGTTGATCTGCAGGGCTCCCAGCCCCAGGGAGGTGACGATTCCAAAGACCGTGGCGAACACGGCCAGGATATCGATGCAGTATCCGGCAGCGCCGTAAATCCGGTCCCCGATCAGGGGATAAAAGCAGCTGGAGATGAGCGGAGGCATGCCGCGCCGGAAGGAAAAGTAGGCGATGGACAGGCTCATGACGATGTAGATGGCCCAGGGATGGAAGCCCCAGTGGAAGAAACTGTAGCGCATGGCGAATTTGGCCGCCTCCGCAGAGGAGGGAGCAACATAGGCCGGCGGGTTGAGGTAGTGGCTCATGGGTTCGGCCACGCCCCAGAAGATGAGGCCGATGCCCATGCCGGCCGCAAAGAGCATGCTGAACCAGCCGAAATAGGAAAATCGCGGCTTTTCATGATCTCCACCGAGCTTGATTTCGCCGTATCGGCTGAAGGCCATGAACAGACTGAAGATGAGAAACAGAAAACTGGACAGCAGATAGGACCAGCCGAAATTGCGGATGATGGCGGTGTGCAGGGTTTTGGACCATTGCTCCAGAAGATCCGGCGCAAAGAAGCCGACCAGCACCACCAGCAGGACGATGAGCAGGGAAACGGCGAAAACGAGATTTTTCTTCATTTGCATCATGAGAATCGGTCCTTATTGGTCGTCGTCTTGGGGTGCGGGCAGGGAGCAGATACTCGGGATGATGAACACACTGCAGCCGGCTTTGTGGGGAAGAATTTCAGCCGTCGAGCCCACGAACCTGGCAATGGCATCGGGTTTTTCCGATTTTCCGACCACGATCAGGTCCGTTTTGTTGCTCCTGGCCTGTCTGACGATCTCCCGGCTGACCAGACCGATGGATTCGAGAACCTCGACATGGGCATAGGCGTGTCGGCATTGGTCGGCCAGGTGCCGAAGATTTTCGAGCACTCCTTCGCGGCGAGCCTTGTCCGAGGTCGGGTCCGGGGCGCGCTCGCCCACGTGCAGCAGGTACAGGGTTTCAGCCTTGAACCGGCTGTCCACCAGATACGGCATGGCCGCTGCGTCAGTGGACTTGAAATCCGTGGCGTAGAGCACTCGGTTCAGTTCCACGGCCGGAGTGAACAGCCGGGGCTTGTAGACGAACACGGGCAGATTGGAGATGCGCAGGATGTCCGAGTCGATGCTCCCGAGCAGGGCCTGACTCAAAAGTCCCTTGGGGCGCCAGTACAGGCAGAGGTAGTCGGCCCTGATGTTTTCCGCCAGTTCCACGAACAGCGACGGTGCGTGGCCGTTATGGATATGGGTGGAGACCTCGATCCCCATTTCGGTGATTTTTTCGGAAATTTTCTCCAGTCGGGCCTCGGCTTTTTCCCGGTAGATATACCTGGATTTGGTACGGACATGGATGAGGTGAATCTGCGTGGTTCCGTAGCTTTTCAGGCAGGCGATCATCTCCAGGAATTTTTTCTGCGGTTCGTCCAGGCTGATTTTGACCGCGGCTGTATTGAGCAAGGTAAACTCCGTGGCTGGTGAATTGTCGAAATGCAGGATATTGTGAAATGGAACCCCGGGTTCGGTCAAGGGGAAAAGACCGAACCCGGGGCAGAGCGCAGGCAGGGGAAAAGTGCAGTGCGAGACAGACTGGGAACTCCACTCCTCAACGGAGTGTGGTTGAGACCGGCTCCCGCATCACGTTCACCCAGGTGTCAAAGGCTTCCTGGGAATAGAGAAAGATGGAGATCCGCTCGAGGCCGGTGGTTGGACCGTGCCGATACATGGTTTCCATGGCGATCCGGGCGGCCTGTTCCAGTGGATACCCGTACACGCCGCAACTGATGGCGGGGAAGGCGATGGTTTTCAGATTATGCGTATCTGCAAGCTCCAGGCAGGCGCGGTAGCAGGAGGCCAGAACATCGGCTTCCTCATGTGTTCCGCCGCGCCAGATGGGGCCCACGGTGTGGATGACATGCCGTGCCTTGAGATTGAATCCCGGGGTGATCAGGGCCTGTCCTGCGGGAAAGAACAGGTGTTCCCGGATGTACTGTTGTCCGGCCTCGAGCAGCTTCGGGCCGGCCGCCCTGTGGATGGCTCCGTCCACTCCGCCACCTCCGGCCAGATGGGAATTGGCTGCATTGACGATGGCGTCCGTATCAGCAGTGGTGATGTCGCCCTGGATGAGTTGAAAAACTATATTTTTGAACGTGATCTGCTCGGTGGAAGGCATGGCATATCCTTGAACGTTGGGTGGTTGAAGTTTGTGTAAAATAGAACTTGTTGCAATAATGCGACGCCTATGTGAAAAAATTCCCTTTTGCAAGAGTGGAAATGACAGCAGCCTGCGCCGTTTTCTGGAAATTCTCGAATTTTCCTTTTGCATCGGGGGAGCTTTTGTTATTCGGCCGATGGTCGCCTGGACCGTGAAAACGGAAATTTTTTTCTGCTCGGGTCCGGTAACGGACCTGAAAATGTGACTATTCAGGCATCCGCGTCCGGGGAACAGGGAGCATGCTCTTCTGCCCAAGGGGGCTCAGGAGTATTTGGTCTTTGTCAGTACCACGGTAATCTTCATGCCCCTGTAATTCCGCTTTTTTTTCCTCAGGCGAATACTCCCTGAAAACATGCCCGGGTGTTTCCTCATGACAGACAGTGAAAAGGAGAAACGATGGAATTGATCGTTCTGACAGACAACAACACCTTTATCGACAGGTATTTCCTGGGGGAACCCGGGCTTTGTTTTTATATCCGGGAGGAGCGGGACATCCTGTTTGATCTTGGATATTCCGATGTCTTTATCAGGAATGCCCGGAAAATGGGCCTGGATCTGCTCCAAACGGACAGTGTGGTTCTGTCCCACGGACATCTTGATCACACCTGGGGGATCGATCCGCTGATCAGGCTGCATACCGAGGCACTGATAGAGGGCCAGCCGCTCATTCGGCCGCAAGTCATCGCCCATCCCGGGGTGTTTAAAACCAGGTCGTTTATGAATCTGCCGCAGATCGGCAGTCTGATTTCACGGGAAAAGATGGCGGACTGTTTTGACCTGCACCTGAGCGGAAAACCATACCCGCTGACGGAAAACCTGATTTTTCTGGGAGAGATCAAGCGGTGCATGCCGTTTGAGCCCGCCTATGCCATGGGTCGGTTCGGAAATGAGCATGACCAGGGGCAGGAGGATTTCCTGCCCGACGATTCCGCCCTGGTTTACAGATCGGCCACGGGACTGGTGGTCATTGCCGGGTGCGCCCATTCCGGAATCTGCAACATCGTGGAGCAGGCCAGGAAGGTGTGCGGCGAGGACCGGGTGCGCTCGGTCATCGGCGGGTTCCATCTGCTCGATCCGGAGCCGGCCCGGCTTGAGGGCACGGTTCAGTACCTGAGCACCCTGAACCTTGAATCCCTGTACGCCTGTCACTGCACCGACCTGAAGTCCAAAATCGCCCTGGCTGCGAAGCTCCCCCTGCAGGAAGTCGGTGTGGGGCTGCGGCTTGAATTTTGAACCTATTGCAACGAGTACCTCATATAATGAACACCAGCGAGAAAAGCATCTCCACTGAATGCTATCCCTGTATCTTTCAGCAGCTCCTGTCCCTGGCGAAGCTGATGGGCATGAACGAGCCCCAGCGTAAACGTCTCTTTGCGGACTCCATGGACTACCTTCTGGAAACGGAAGGCCGGGGCCTCATGGTCCAGCATCTCGTACGCAGGGCCACGAATACCGTTCTTGATATGTGCGGAAGGTCAAAAGACCACGACCCCTATGCGGACATCAAGGCCCGCTCCAACGAACTCGCCCTGCAGCACCGTCCCGTGTTTCTGGAAAAGATCGCGGCTTCGCCTTCGCCTCTTGAAGAGGCCCTCAAGCTTGCCGCCGCCGGAAACATCATCGATTTCGGGGCCAAGGGGCACGGCGATCTCGATATCGAGCAGGAGCTCGCTTCCATCGACCAGCGCGGGTTCGGGATTTACGACTATGATGAATTTTCCAGGCGGCTTTCCCAGGCAAAGTCCCTTCTCTATCTGTGCGACAATGCCGGAGAGATCGTTCTGGACTCGATGTACATCCGGGAGATCAAAAAGACATTCCCTTCCCTGCAGATTACCTGCGCCGTACGGGAGCGCCCCATCATCAATGATGCGATTCTCAAGGATGCCGTGGAGGTCGGTCTGGACCGGGTGGCCCCGGTCATCTCGTCGGGAAGCGTGTATCCCGGCACCATTCTGGCCGAAACATCGGATGCGTTTCAGGAACTTTTTGAGAGCGCCGACCTGGTGATCTCCAAAGGTCAGGGTAATTTCGAAACCCTGCTCGGGACGGACACCGACAGGATTTTCTTCATTCTGCGCATCAAATGCGCGATGATGGCCGGTCTTGCCGGTACCGAAAAGGGGAATCTGGTTCTCATGCAGAGCGGGAGGCGGGAATGAAGCGGTTTTTGCAGGGTGTGTTGAAACAGTGATAGTCTTTTGAAACGGTTCGAAATTGTTCATCAGGGACAGGAAAACCAGGGACGTAGGGTGGAACAGGATTACAGGATTACGGGCAGAGGCCTGGTAATCCTGTACCCCTGGGACGAAGGCACATTTTTTCCTTAACCCAAGTTAAACCAGGGCTAGAGACAATGGCGTTAAGTAATTCCTGAAGGATAATATTTCAGACCGGAATTGCCCCGTAAGAGTCCCCCCTTGAGGGGGGGAGGGGGGTGTCTGGCACGGTATGGATTACGTTACTTAACGCCATTGGGGCTAGAGAGAGTTCTTCATGAATGACATGGCGGCCGGGCTCTTCCCGGCCGCCATGTGGTGTTTAGTGGTTATTCCTCGGAGGAAGGGAGTGTAGGATTGCTGGTCGTGTTTATCCACACCGGGTTGGAATAGGCCATCCTGCCTTCAATATCCTCGACCACGAGAGCGGCCCAGCCATTGCTGTTTACCGGGAGATCAAAACCAACCTTCGCCGTGAGGGGGCTGTTTTCGAATTCCCTTGTCTTGACCACCTGTCCGCCCTGGTAGAGCAGGACTTTTTTAAGGCCGTTCACCGCCTTCAGCTCAAAACGCAGTGTTGCGGATTCATCGGCGGCAAGCATCACCTCATCTCCGAACATGAAGTTGTGCGGGATGATCATGGGACCGAAGCTGGCGTAGGATTCGCCGTTCTTAAGAGACGCAGCAAAAGCGTTTACGTCCCTTGATCCGGGGGTGTACGCGAACATCCTGACTTCCCCGGATTTTCTGGACCAGACGTCATGAACGTCGGTTCCGGCGCTCAGGTAGTACTTATCGCCCTGGTTCCAGTAGCTCATGGCCAGCTGCCAGGCGTTTTCGTATTCGGCA
>Ga0102940_1002127_pt1 | contig 12130 bp, 10 predicted proteins | sample SalPonR2_C_D1_MG_FD_78215 | JGI IMG/M metagenome (GOLD analysis project Ga0102940, IMG submission 78215) | Salt pond soil microbial communities from South San Francisco under conditions of wetland restoration - Salt Pond MetaG R2_C_D1_MG | ecosystem: Environmental > Aquatic > Marine > Intertidal...
CACGCCTCGCAGACGGCGGAGATCGCGACGTTCCCGAAGTAGCGGGCGAAGAGCGCAGGGTCTTCCTCGCAGAGCTTCTGAAGCGAATTCCAGACCCGCGCGTTCGATCCCGCCGCCGCGAAGTGGTCGCCCTTGCCCGCGCCCGCCGCCGCCTCGCGGGCGATGATCCGCTCGTAGGCCGCCGTCGCCTCGTCAAGCACGCCTGTGTCGGCATAGGCCCCCTTCAGGACAAGGACGCCGGAAAGCTGGCCCAGAACCCGCGCCCATTCCGCGAGAAGCGCCTGCCGCCGCGCAGCGTCTGCAAGGACGGTTTCGAGGCCCGCCGCGTCGTAGACCGCAACGTTCCCCTCGATGGAAGCGGCGAAGGCCAGTGCGCCCGGTTCCAGCGTCCGTTCCGTCAGATCCCTGAACACATCGAGCGCGCAGCTTTCGACGTCGAAATACCCGCCATCCATCGTGTTTCCTCCTGTCCCGCGCCTCTTCTGAGCGATAACGCCGCCCGTGACGCGTCAGACGGTTCCCCCGAGCGACCCTTCGAGTTCGACCATCTCCTGCCCGCCGGCCATCATGTCCTGGAGTTCCTCGGGCGTGATCTGCCCGCGCTGCGCGGTGCCGAGCGTCTTGCCCCGGTTCAGCACCGTGAACCGGTCGCCCACCGCGAGCGCGTGGCGCACGTTATGGGTGATGAAGACGACGGCGATGTCCTGCTTGCGCACCTTGTCGATGGTGGCCAGCACGTTCGCCGTCTGCCGCACGCCGAGCGCCGACGTCGGCTCGTCGAGGATCAGCACCTTCGCGCCGAAATGAACCGCGCGGGCGATCGCGACCGTCTGGCGCTCCCCGCCCGAGAGCGTGCCCACCGCCTGGTCCGCGCCGCGGAGATTGATGCCCATCTTGCGCATCTCCTCCAGCGTCACCCGGTCGGCATGCTCCTTGTCGTAGAACGGGAGGCCCGCCACCTTCTTCACCGGCTCGTTGCCCATGAAGAAGTTCCGGCTCACCGACATCAGCGGGATCATCGCCAGATCCTGATAGACCGTCGCGATCCCGGCCGATATCGCGTCGCGCGGATCGTCGAAATTCATCGGCTTGCCCTCGAGCAGGATCTCTCCCCGCGTCGGCTTGTGCACGCCCGACAACGTCTTGATGAACGTCGACTTGCCCGCGCCGTTGTCGCCGAGAAGGCAGTGGCATTCCCCGGGGCAGACATCGACCGACACGCCCGCCAGCGCGATCACGCTGCCGAAGTGCTTCTCGATGTTGCGCATCTCGACGATGGGATCGTGCTTGCTCCGCGTCGTCATGTCAGCGTTCCCCCGTGATCATCCGCCGGATGTAGGTGTTCAGGATCACTGCGAAGAGCAGGATGACGCCGAGAAACACCCGGAACAGGCTCGACTCGACGCCCGCGAAGAAGAGGCCCTGCTGCACCACGCCGAAGATCAGCGCGCCGAGCGCCGCCCCGATGACCGACCCGTAGCCGCCCGTCAGAAGCGCGCCGCCGATCACCACGGCGATGATCGCCTCGAACTCCTTGAGAAGCCCCCGGTCGGCTCCGGCCGATCCGAACTCCATCACCTGGCAGGTCGCGAAGACCGTCGCGCAGAAGGCGGTGAACATGAACATCAGGATCTTCACGCGGTTCACCGGCACGCCCACGTAGCGCGCCGCCTGCGCATCGCCGCCTGCCGCGAAGATCCAGTTTCCAAACCGCGTGCGGGTCAACAGGACATGCCCGAAGGCCGCCAGGACAAGCGCCCAGACGATCAGCATCGGGATGCCGTCGATCACGGGCTGCCCTGCCCGTGTGCCCCGCTCGAAGACCGAGATCAGACCGTTGTCGCCCATCCACGTGAAAACGCCTTCGAGGATCTTGCCGCCGAAGAGAGGCGCCAGCCAATCGCCCTGCGCCGCATCCGAGACGCCGCCGATGATCGTCTTGCGTTCGATCGTCTGCGGCAGATAGATCGCGAAACCGCGCAGGATGAACAGGAATGCGAGCGTCACTATGAAGCTCGGCAGGCCGGTCCGGATCACGATCAGGCCGTTCAGGGCCCCGATCGCGACCGCCATCCCGAAGGTGACGAGGATCGCTATCCACACCGGCCAGCCGAGCGTGACCGTGAAGATGGCGATCATCATCCCCGAGAAGCCGATCATGGACCCGACCGAGAGATCGAACTCGCCGGCGATCATCAGCAGACAGGCGCCGACCGCGATGATCATGAATTGCGCCGAGACGACGGACCAGTTGAGCACGCCCTGCGCGCTGAACATGCCGCTGTCGAAGGCGAAGAGTAGGAAGAAGGCAAAGACTGCAATCGTTCCGACGATTCCGCCGAGCTCGGGCCGGATGAGAAGCTTCCGCCAGCCGAGATCCTTGACCCGTTCGTCGCTTGCAGGTGCCGGTTGCGCTGTCTCCGACATCGCTCACCCCCTGGCTTTGGAATGCATCTGGAACGAAAGCGGGCGACCCGTTGGAGCCGCCCGCGATGTACGTTACCGGTACTCGCCGGCGAATTCTTCCACCTTCTCGAGGCCGTCCTTCGTGACGAAGCCGGGGCCCGAGTTGATGTTGTTGCCAGGCAGAACGCCGTAACGGTGGTAATTTGCCATCACGATGACCGGGAGATAGGCCTGCAGGTAGGGCTGCTGGTCTATGCCCCACTCGATGACACCGGACTTGATGCCCTCGACGATGTTACCGCCGAGGTCGAACGTGCCGAAATAGATGTCGCCGGCCAGACCCATCTCCTCGAGCGCGAGCATCGTCGGGTCGGCCGGGGTTGGACCGAGCGTCAGCACCGCGTCGGTGGCGGGATTGGCGTTCAGATAGGCCATGACGCGGTTCTTGATCTCCGCCGGATCCTGACCGCTGTCGATCATCTGGTTGCCGAGGTCGACGCCCAGCCCGTCGGCAAAGCCGGTGCAGCGTTCGGTCGAGGCAGGCTGCGCGATGAAGTGGTTCACGCACAGGAAGCTCTCGACGCCGTCGCCGGCCGCGCGCTGCCCCGCAGCGTAGCCCGCATCGTATTCGGGCTGGCCCACGTACATCAACGCGCCCAGTTCGCGCGCCTGCTCGGGCGTACCGGAGTTGATGATGATGACATCCACGCCGCTCGCGACGGCGTCCCTGATCGGGCCCGACAACACGTCGAAGTCGGCGAGCGTCGTGATGATGCCGTTGGGACCGCTGGCCGTCGCCTGTTCGATGATCCGCGCCATGTCGGCGAGATCGCCCGTCGGCGGATTGCGGTACTCGACTGTCACGTCCATCTGTTCGCCCGCAAGCGCGATGCCGTTCTTGATCGTGTTCCACCAGCTGTCGCTGTCTGGCGCGTGGCTCACGAGAACGTAGTTGAGCTGCTCCTGCGCCTGCGCCGCGAGCGGCGCCGTGAACACCGACGCAGCGACTGCAATGGGTGTGAAAAGTGACTTCATTAGTTCCTCCCTGGGGTCACGTCCGGAATGCGGGGCGGTAAGCCCGCCTCTCCTGACTTCAGACAAGCACACCTTGATGTGCTTTGCAACCGGTTGCAAAGCGCCTTGCCTGTTTCCGTCCTTGAGGCTTATGTTCCCTCATGCCTGTGACCTTGAAAGATGTCGCCGAACTGGCGGGCGTGTCCCGATCGGCCGTTTCACGGACCTTCACCGACGGCGCGTCGGTGTCGCTCAAGACCCGCGCCAAGGTCGAACGCGCCGCCGCCCATCTCGGCTACAGCCCGAACGCGCTCGCCTCGAGCCTCACAACCGGGCGCACCAAGCTGATCGGCCTGATCTCGAACAACTTCCACAATCCGATCTTCCTTGAGGTCTTCGACCTGTTCACGCGCGGATTGCAGGAGCGCGGGCTGCGGCCCCTCCTCGTCAATCTCAGCGACGAAACCGATCCCGCGAATTCGGTCCGGATGCTGCGCCAGTATTCCGTCGACGGTGTGATCGTCGCCTCTTCCACGCTGCCCCCGAGTTTCGCCGAGGCGTTCAAGGAGGCCGGAATGCCGGTCGTTCATTCCTTCGGACGCTATTCGACCTCGCCCAATGTCCATGTCGTGGGCATCGACAACGTCGCCTGCGGACGCATGGCGGCCGGAGCCCTGTTGGAACGCGGATACCGTCGCGTGGCCTTCCTCGGCGGACCGGAAACCGCAACCTCGACCCAGGACCGCGCGCTCGGCTTCGTCAGCGCTCTGCGCGCGCACCCGGACATCGAGTTGAGCGTGAGCTACGCCACTGCGTATTCCTTCGACGCCGGGCGGGTCGAAATGACCCGGCAGCTGATGGAGGCCCCGGCGGAAGCCTATTTCTGCGGTGACGACATCCTGTCCATCGGCGCGCTCAGCGCGATCGAGGAGGTCGGCCTTTCCGTCCCCGAGGATGTCGGTCTCATCGGCCTCAACGACATGGAAATGGCGGGGTGGCAGAACATCGACCTGACCACGATCCGTCAGCCCGTTGCCGATATCATCGAGGCGTCGATCGACCTCGTCGTCGGAACGATCGAACGACCCGAGCGCAATCCGGAAACGCGGCTCTTCCTCTGCCGGGTCATCGAGCGGGGCACCCTGCGGCCGGTCTCCTTGCGCACAGTTGCGGTGTGACCGCGCCGCGTCGGCTCCGAGCCCGGCCTCAGCGAAACATCGGCGGCCGCGCGTCGACCCACCGGCCCTCGGCCCTGCCGCTTTCGGCGACCGCGAAGACCGCCGCCATGGACCGCAGCCCGTCCTCGGCCCGGGGATAGAGATCGGCCGCCGGATCGGGCGCCCGTCCTTCGTTCTTTGCGTGAATGGCTTCCGCCAGATCCTTGTAAATGTTGGCGAAGGCGAGCGGCATCCCCTCGGCATGACCGATCGTGACGCGGCTCGTCCGGTCTGCCTCCGGGCTCAGCCCCGCCTCGCCCCGCTCGATCACCTGAAGCCGCTGTCCCAGCGGCATCCAGAAAAGCTGGTTCGGCTGCTCCTGCGCCCAGCGCAATCCACCCGTCTCGCCAAAGACCTGCAGGGACAGGCCGTGCTGCCGTCCCACCGCGATGGATGACGTCCAGAGCCGGCCCGCGGCCCCGCCGTCGAACCGCAGGTTGACTTGCGCATCATCCTCCAGAACCCTGCTCGTGATACAGGAGAAGATATCCGAAGACAGCCGCTCAACCTGTTGATTCAAGACGAACGATGCCATGTGCAGCGCGTGGATCCCACAGTCCGCGAACTGCGCCGAAACGCCGGCCTGCGCCGGGTCGTAGCGCCACCGGACGCGCGGATTGTCGGCGTCCGCCGCGTCGGCATGATGCCCGTGCGCGAACTCCGCCACCACCATCCGGATCTTCCCGAGATCGCCCCGCGCCACCATCGCCCGCATCTGCCGGACCAGCGAATAGCCAGAGTAGCCGTAGTTCACCGCGCAGATACTTCCCGTGGCATTCGAGAGCCTCACGATCTCCTCACCCTCCTCCACGGTCATCGTCATCGGTTTCTCGCAAAGCACGTGGAAGCCCGCCTCGAGGAAGGCCTTCGTGATCTCGAAATGCGTGGAGTTGGGCGTCGCGACGGTCACGAGGTCGACCCGGTCGGCCCGTGCCGTCTCACCTTCGAGCATCTCCCGCCAGTGGCCGTAGGACCGGTCGGCGTCGAGACCCAGCCTGCGACCGTAGTCGCGCCCCGCATCGGGCCGGTGATCTAGCGCGCCCGCCACGAAATCGAACGCTCCGTCGAGGCCTGCGCCAAGCCGGTGCGCCGGCCCGATCTGGCTGCCTTCTCCGCCCCCGATGAGGCCCCAGTTCAATTTCGCCATCGCCAGGTCCTCAGTTGAAACCGATGGAGTCGAGATACTCTCGGTTGGCCCGCGCGTCGTCCACAGGGCTCACGTCGAGCGTCGGGTCGCAGTCCTGCTCCACCGTGCACCAGCCCTCGAATCCCGCGTCGAGCAGGATGCGCCGCACCGCCGGAAAGTCCACGTCGCCCTGCCCCAGATTGCAGAAGATGCCCTGACCGCAGGCGTCGTAGAACCCGGTTCCTTTCGCAATGGCGTCGGCCTTCACCTCGGGGTCTATATCCTTGAAGTGCACGTAGGAAATGCGATCCATATGCCGCTCCATGAAAGCCGCGGGATCGAAGCCCGCATAGGAGTGGTGCCCGGTATCGAAGCAGATTTTGAGAATGTCCTCGTCCACTTCGTCGAGCAGCCGCTCGAGCTCCGGCTCGAAGTCCATAAAGCCGGCGGCATGGGCGTGGATGCCGACTGTCAGGCCGTAGTCCTCCGCCCCCATTCGCGCGACACGGGCGATGCGGTCGCGGAATGCGGCCCACTCGTCGGCCCCCATCCGTTCGGCCGCCTCCGCCCGGCCCGCCGTCGGCGCGCGCCGGGGCGAGATCGAATCGATGAGAACCAGATGCCTTGCCCCGTGGGCGGTCAGCGCCTTGCACGTGCGCACCGCGCCGTCGAGCACGTCCTCCCACTGGTCGGGATCGTGAAACGCCCGGAAGACGACGCCACCGATGAGCGCGAGCCCGTGCTCGGACAGCGCCTCGGACAGGATGGCGGGGTCCTCGGGCATGTAGCCGACGGGACCGAGTTCGATGCCGGTGTAGCCGGCCTCTGCGCAGTCCTTCAGCACCTGGCGCCACGGCGGATTGCGGGGATCGTTCGGAAACTCGACGCCCCAGGAACAGGGAGCATTGCCGATGCGGATCGTCATGGCCGGAGACCCTTTCAGTCTTGCGGTACGGTGTGCCAGCGGCTGCTTTCGGCCGACTTGAAGGCGGTGTCTATGACGCGCGCGACGGCGAGCCCGTCGCGGAAGGTGGGCCAGACCGGTTTGCCTGTCGCGATGGCCTGCAGGAAGTCGCGCGCCTCGATGATGATCTGGTCCTGGTACCCCGTGCCGTGCCCCGGGCCCTGGCAGAACGGCAGGTAGTCGGGGTGCGCGGGGCCGGTCAGGATTTTCGTGAAGCCGCGCGTGGCCTCCGGTCCTTCCGCCCGATAGAGCCAGATCGCGTTCTGATCCTCCTGGTCGAAGCGGATCGCGCCCTTGGTGCCGTGGATCTCGTAGGCGTAACCCATCTTGCGGCCCGTGGCGGCACGGCTGAAGTAGAGATGCCCCATCGGCCCTGACGCGAAGCGCACCATCATCTGCGCCTGATCGTCGTTGTCGACGGCAGTGGAACCGTCCGGGCCGGGACGGGTCGGATGGACGGTCTCGATCTGGGCCGAAAGCGATGCAACCGGCCCGATCAGCGCCATCGCGCAGTTGATCATGTGGGGCGCGAGGTCGCCCATCGTGCCGTTGGCCCGGCCGGACGTGCGCCAGTTGGCGGGGGTAACGGGGTCCGCGAGGAAATCCTCGGTATGCTCTCCCCGAAACCACGTCACCGCGCCGATGGCGCCCTCGGCCAGAAGATGTCGTGCGAACTGCGTGGCAGGTGTTCGGACGTAATTGAACCCGATCATGTTCACGAGACCCGAGGCCTCGGCCGCCGCGACGATCGCCTCGGCATCGGCGAGCGACGCCCCGAGCGGCTTTTCGCAGAAGACGGGCTTGCCCGCCGCGAAGGCCGCCTCCGCGATGGCGCGGTGGGTCGTCTGCGGGGAGGCGATCACGACGGCCTCGACCGAGGGATCGTCGACCAGATCCTGCCAATCGGCCGCGGCGCGGGAGAACCCGAAGGCCGTCCTGTACCGCTCGGCCGACTCAGGGCTCGACGCCGCGATCACTTCGAGCCGCGGGCGCAGCGCCGTGTCGAAGACGGCGCCAACCGACGCCATCGCGACAGCATGGGCCTTGCCCATGTAGCCGCCACCGATCAGTCCGATCCCGATCTCGGTCAAGACCCGTCCTCCCGTGCATCATCCGGTTGCAACCGGTTGCAAAAGTCGTATCCTTGCAAGGTACGCTTCGCAACCGCCAATCCACGGCAGAACAGGGCCAGCCGATGCGCAGGGAGGTGACATGAGCGGATCCGGGACGACGATCAGGCTGACGACGGCGCAGGCCATCGTGCGCTACCTGATGAACCAGTTCATCGAGATCGACGGCGTTGAAACGCGCATCTGCGGCGGCGGCTTCGGGATCTTCGGTCACGGCAACGTTCCCTGCCTCGGAGAGGCACTCTACCCCGTGCGCGATGCGCTGCCGCTCTACCGCGGACAGAACGAGCAGAGCATGGGCCACGCCGCCGCGGGGTATGCCAAGTATAACCTGCGCCGGCGCTTCATGTTCTGCACGGCGAGCGCGGGTCCGGGCACGGCGAACCTCCTGACGGCGGCGGCGCTTGGCCATGCGAACCGGCTGCCGATGCTGCTCCTTTGCGGGGACACGTTCCTCACCCGCCTGCCGGACCCGGTGCTCCAGCAACTCGAGCACTTCGGGAATCCGACGCTCGGCCTGAACGATGCATTCAAGGCGGTGACGCGCTACTGGGACCGCATCACGCATCCCGCCCAGGTGATCCAGTCGCTGCCGGCCGCGCTCGCCACGATGCTCGATCCCGCCGATTGCGGGCCGGCCTTCCTCGGCCTGCCGCAGGACGTTCAGGGCTGGGCCTGGGACTACCCGGAGGAGGTGTTCGCGCGGCGCGTACACCGGATCCGACGCCAGTCGCCCGACGCGGAGGAAATCGCCGAAGCGGCGGGGCTTCTGCGGTCCGCCGAACGGCCGATGATCGTCGCGGGCGGCGGTGTGCAGTATTCCGGCGCCGTCGCCGAGCTGACCGCCTTCGCCGAGGCGCACGGCATCCCGGTGGTCGAAACCATCGCGGGGCGCGCCAACATGCTCGCCGCGCATCCGCTGAACATCGGCCCCATCGGGGTCACCGGGTCGGACAGCGCCAACGCGATCGGCGAGCGGGCCGATGTGGTGCTCGCCGTGGGCACGCGTCTTCAGGACTTCACCACCGGCTCCTGGACCGCCTTTGCGAAGGACGCCCGTTTCATCGGCGTGAACGCGGGCCGGCATGACGCGATCAAGCACCTTTCGCTGCCAGTCGTCGGCGACGCGAAACTGGCACTCGGTGCGCTCAAGACGGCGATGTCCGGGTATCGCGCGCCCGGAGCGTGGACCACCGCCGCGCAGGCCGAACGCCGCAAGTGGGACGCCTACGTGGCCGGCAACGTCGCCCATGGAAACCGCCCCAATTCCTACGCACAGGCGATCGGCGTGGTGAACGAGCACTGCGATCCGCGCGACCGGATCGTGACGGCCGCAGGCGGGCTTCCGGCCGAGGTGACCGCCAACTGGCGCACGCTCGACATCGGCACGGTCGACGTCGAGTTCGGCTTCTCCTGCATGGGCTACGAGATCGCCGGCGGCTGGGGCGCGCGGATCGCCCAGGCCGAGGTGGAGCCCGATCGTGACACGATCGTCTTCGTGGGTGACGGCAGCTATCTGATGATGAACTCCGACATCTATTCATCTGTCTTGACGAAGAAGAAGCTCATCATCCTCGTGCTCGACAACGGCGGTTTCGCCGTCATCAACAAGCTCCAGAACAACACCGGAAACGAAAGCTTCAACAACCTGATCAAGGACTGCCCCACCGTGCCCGCCCCCTTCGCGGTCAACTTCGAGGATCACGCGCGGTCGATGGGCGCGGATGCCGTGACGGTCGCGAACCCCGCCGAACTCGGGGAGGCGTTCAACCGGGCCAAAGCGGCTGACAAGACCTCCGTCATCGTCATGCAGGTGGACCCCTACGAAGGCTGGACCTCCGAGGGCCACACCTGGTGGGAGGTCGGCACGCCGCAGGTTTCCCACAGTGAAAGCGTCCGGGAGAAGCATGCAGAACTCGAGGCCGAGCGCGCGAAGCAGAGGCAGGGCGTCTGATGCCGGACCTGTCACGACTTGCCGGCCGCAACTTCGTGATCGTCGGCCGGGCGGGGATGGATTTCTATCCCGATCCTCCCGGCACGAAGACCGAGCACGCGACGCAGTTCTTCTCCTGCCTCGGCGGGTCGTCGGCGAACATCGGGGTCGCCATCGTCAAATTCGGCGGGCAGGCCGACCTCGTGACCTGCGTCTCGGACGACGCGATCGGGCGCTTCGCTCTGAACGAGCTTGACAGGTACGGCGTGGGGCGCTCCCATGTCCGTGCCGTGGGCGGGGAGGCGCGCAACTCGCTCGCCGTCGTCGAAACCACGGTCGAGGATCACCAGTCGGTCATCTACCGCAACGGTGCTGCCGACTTCGAGATGTCGGTTGAGGATGTCGAGGCTGTCGACTACGGCGCCCACTCGGCGCTGATCACCACCGGCACCGTCTTCGCCGCCGAGCCCTCGCGCAGCGCAGCCTTCCGCGCCTTCGATCTGGCGCGCGAAGCGGGTCTGCCTCTCATCTTCGACATCGACTATCGGCCCTATTCCTGGCCCTCGGAAGAGGTCGCCGCGGACGTCTATTCCCGGGCGGGCGCGATGTGCGACGTGATCGTGGGCAATGACGTGGAGTTCGGGTTCATGGCCGGCGACTACGACCGCGGGCTCGACAAGGCGCGCGACCTCGTCGCGAACGGTGCGCAGATCGCCGTCTACAAGATGGGCGAGAAGGGTGCGATCACGATCACGCCCCAGGCGGAGATCAGGACCGGGATCTACCGGACCGATGCGCTGAAACCCACCGGTGCAGGCGACAGCTTCATGGGCGGCTTCGTCACCGGGCTGTCCGACGGGCTGCCCGTCCGGGACGCCGTGCTCAGGGGCTCCGCGGCCGCCGCGATGGTGGTCGCCCGCGTCGGCTGCGCTCCGGCGATGCCCACCTGCGCCGAACTCGAGGCGTTTCTCGCGGAACATTCCGCAACGAGCGCGGCCTGAAAGGACGACCAGATGCATATCCCGCCCTACGAGAACCGGAACCGGCCCATCGTCGACGTCGAGGACGCCCATGTGCCGCTCGTCTATTTCAACATCGTCCGGCTGACCGCCGGCGAGACCTTCGACTACCGCATCCCGGACTACGAGACCTGCGTCGTCCCGGCCACCGGAACCGTCACCGTCGAGGCGGCCGGCGAGACCTATTCCGGCATCGGCACGCGCGGCGCGGATGTCTGGGACGGGGATCCCGAAGGCGTCTACGTGCCGACGGACACCGGCGCCCGCATCACCGCGCTGACGGACACCGAGACGTTCATCGCCGGGGCGAAGTTCGGCGAAACGCTCAAGCCGTTCGCGGTTCGCCGGGACGAGATCGACCTTGTCCAGTACGGCTCCGACGACACCAAGACCCACCGAAAGATCAAGCACATCCTCGGGGCGAACCATCACGACCGCGTGGGCCGGCTTCTCGTCAGCGAACTTTTCACGGTGGGCGCGGGCGGGTGGTCCGGCTTTCCAAGCCACAAGCACGACACCGACCGTCTACCGGAGGAAACCCGCCACGATGAATGCTACAACTTCCGCTTCAAGCCGAACTACGGCTCGGGGCTTCAGATGCTCCAGCGGATCGACAACGAACCGGGCGACGCCTACCACATCGTCGACGGCTCCACCGTGCTGATCGATACCGGATATCATCCCTGCTGCGTGCTGCCGGGCTACGAGATGTACTATTTCACGATCCTCGGCGGTCTCAGCCAGCGCAGTCTCAAGCAGTACTTCCAGCCGACCCACGCGGAGCAACTGCACACGATCCCCGGCATCATGGACATGGTGGCGAAGTTCAAATGACGCTCGCCACGCTTGCGGAGGTCCTGAAACCGGCACTCGCCGGCGGCTACGCGGTGCCGGGCCTTGTCTGCCTCGGCTGGGAAGACACGCGCGCCTATGTGACGGCGGCGCAGGCCGAGCGCGCGCCGGTCATCCTTCAGGCCGGCCCCTCGTGCCGGGCGCATATCCCCCTGCCCGTTCTGGGCGCCATGTTCCGCAACCTCGCCCAAAGCGTCGACGTGCCGGTCGTGGCCCATCTGGACCACGGCTACACCACGCAGGAGTGCCGCGAGGCGCTCGACGCGGGGTTCACTTCGCTGATGTACGACGGGTCGCGCAAGCCGCTTGCACAGAACATCGACGAGACGGCCGCGATCGCCGAGTTCGCGCATGCGGCGGGCATTTCCTGCGAGGGAGAGATCGGGTTCGTGGGCTACGCCGGCGGCGAGGGCTCGGCTGGAACAGATCCCGAAGAGGCCGCGATCTTCGCCCGCGAGTCCGGCGTAGA
>Ga0102940_1002130_pt1 | contig 12125 bp, 8 predicted proteins | sample SalPonR2_C_D1_MG_FD_78215 | JGI IMG/M metagenome (GOLD analysis project Ga0102940, IMG submission 78215) | Salt pond soil microbial communities from South San Francisco under conditions of wetland restoration - Salt Pond MetaG R2_C_D1_MG | ecosystem: Environmental > Aquatic > Marine > Intertidal...
ACAGAATGCCGCCAATGCCGAAGAATCAGCATCTGCATCCGAAGAAATGAATGCCCAGGCAGAACAGTTGAGAGAGTATGTGGGAGCTCTTGTAAGGCTTGTAGCCGGAAAACAGAACAAAGAATCACTAAATAACGAGTTCAAATCTCCTGAAAAAATGTCCTCCATGATAAAAGCCCCAACAAAAGGGAAATTGAAGCCATTTTCACATGTTCAATCTTCTAATGAAGTAAGACCTGACCAGATTATTTCATTTAATGACGATGAGGATTTCGAAAAGTTTTAGACATATTCAGGCAGCCGGAGATCCGAAAAAGACAACAGCCTTTTCGATGGAAGACAACCGACAAAAGGAATTCATCGATTGAATTTGATTGTTGTGATTTGAATTAATTATTGCAAAGGAAATATGATGAATAATCATGGAATATTGTTGGAATCAGGAACCAACGAAATGGAGTTATTGACTGTATTGGTCGACAATCAGCCATTCGGTATGAATGTTGCCAAGGTTAAATCCATTCAACAATATAAACCTGAACTTATCACGAGGTTGCCGGAAGCCATGCCCGGGATTGCCGGCATGTTCCTTTACAGAAATAAAACGATACCACTCATGGATCTTGCAGAAATACTTGAAATTGAACTGAAAGAGGATTTTGAAAGAGAAATCATCGTGGTCACAGAATTCAATAACTCCATAAACGGGTTTAAAGTCCAAGGAGTTAAACGTATTTACAGGCTCTCTTGGAAGGATTTTTCACCCTTGGATTCAACATTGGAGTCCAATGCATATTGTACGGGTTCAGTCCATGTGGAAGACTCCGAGATTCTGGTCCTTGACCTGGAACATATTCTGTCAGAAATTTTCCCTGGATTGATCATCGAAGATGTGAGCAGTGAAACTATTAAGAAAAAAGATTCCATCTCCAGAAAGCAACTGGAAATCCTGTTTGCGGAAGATTCACCCACTATGCGTCGGGGTGTCATCCTCGCCCTTAAAAAAGCCGGATTTGAGAACATAACTGATTTTGTTAACGGAGAACAGGCTCTGTCTCATATTATGGAACATTACGAGAACAACGCCTTGGATTCACTGGAAAAAGTCGTTCTGATTTCGGATATTGAAATGCCCAGGATGGATGGATTGACTTTATGTCGAAGCATCAAACAACATCCTCATCTCAAAGCAATTCATGTAATTATGTTTTCCAGCCTTATCAACTCCCAGATGGTGGCAAAATGTGAAAAGGTAAATGCCGACGGATATATGACCAAACCGGAAACTAATCAACTTATTCAAATGCTGGACGCTAGATGCAGATAATTTCTGTTGTACTTGATGAAAGAATTCTGGCTGCCGGCTTTGAACAATTTGGAAAAGAATGATGCACAAAAAAAGAGACACTTAAATGAGAGTCCTTATTGCCGAAGATGACTGAACCTCCCGTGATATTCTTGCGGCTGTGTTGCGCAAGTGGGGACATGCTCCGGTGACTGTTGATAACGGGAACGAAGCCTGGCAGGTCATGCAGGACAAAGATGCCCCTGAACTGGCAATACTTGACTGGGAGATGCCGGGTAAAGTTACCTATGCCCCTGAATGTAACTTAGGAGATTTCCAAACATGCGCGATATAAACATCGAATCTGGCAGCATAACGCAATTAAGAGGATATTCCCATGATACATGAAAACCCGGCATACAAAGCCCTGAAACATGACCTATCTGCATTGCAGAAAAGCAACGACCTGTTTCATGCAATTTTTGAAGGATCACGGGATGCCATTTTCATCACGGATGAAAACAAGCACTTTGCATACATCAATCAGGCAGCCTGTGCGCTGACCGGGTACACGAGACAAGAACTGCTCTCAATGACCATTCCGAATCTGCACTGCCACCGGGATATGAAGACATTTGAGCAATTTTTTACAGGGATCTTCGACGGCAAAGAATCCATTTCAGAAGCGGATATTATTCGAAAAGACGGCACCAAAGTACCGACGGAGTTCAGCAGCACCGTTGTTACCATCAGTGGAAAAAAATTCATGCACACAACGGCAAGAGATGTATCAACCCGAAAACAGGCCCAAACGTTGCTCAAGGAAAGTGAAAACCGGTATAAACTTTTGTCCGATGCCACATTTGAAGCCATTTTCATCTCTGAAAACGGAATTTGCATCGGTCAGAACAACGCAGCTTTCCGAATATTTGGATATACCGAAGCCCAGGCTCTGGGACGGATGGCAACGGACTGGATTCACCCGGATGATCGGCAACAGGTCAAAAAAAACATTTCATCAGGGTTTGAAGGCCCTTATGAAGTCAAGGCCATACGCAGTGACGATTCAGCATTCCACTGCAGTATTCAAGGCCGCAATTTTAATGACAATGGAAGAAACCTTCGGATTACGGCCCTGCGGGACATCTCGGACAGAAAACAGGCAGAAGCGGAACGAGACCATTATCAGTCCCAGCTGGTTCAAACACAGAAAATGGAAGCCATAGGTGCACTGGCAGGAGGTATCGCCCATGACTTCAACAATATCCTGTTCCCCATTATTGGTCATACTCAAATGCTTTTGAATGATACCAAGAAAGACGGATCTATGCGCAACAGCCTCTCCGCTGTTTATACCAGCGCGATGCGGGCCAAAGGGCTGGTGGAACAGATTCTGACATTTTCCCGGCAGGAAAAAATCGAACCCCGATTAATGAAAATACAGCCCATTGTCAAAGAGATCATTAAACTGCTCCGCTCCACCATTCCAACAACCATAAGCATAAAACAGGAAATATCCGCCGTGTTAGGCCCCATCAAAGCAGACCCTGTTCAAGTGCATCAGCTCGTTATGAATTTGGCAACCAATGGGTATCATGCTATGGAAGAGCACGGTGGTGAGCTTACGGTAGGTCTGATAGAGGTGACCTTGCGTGAATGCGATACAGGATCTTTTGATCTGGTTCCGGGAGATTATGCGCGCCTGACAGTATCAGATACCGGTTCAGGTATGGACAAAGCCCTGTTGGAAAAAATTTTCGATCCATTTTTCACCACAAAGGAAAAAGGTACGGGAATGGGATTGTCTGTAGTTCACGGTATAGTAAAAGGGATGGAGGGCACCATACAGGTGTTCAGTGAACCCGGCAAGGGCACCAGATTCTGTGTTTACCTGCCATTGGAAAAAGCCCCTCCTGCTGAGGAGGGAATTCCACAAAATGTATCGATCCCGGAGGGCACTGAAAATATCCTCCTGGTGGACGATGATGAAACCATCATCGACATGGAAAAGCAGATGCTGGAACGGTTAGGGTATCGGGTAGCATCTCGCACCAGCAGTATTGAAGCACTTGAGGCATTCAAAGTAGATCCTTTCAAATATGATCTGGTCATTTCTGATGTGGCCATGCCCAAACTGCCTGGAGATAAGCTTTCTGCAGAATTGATCAGGTTACGGCCGGATATCCCCATATTGCTTTGTACAGGCTTCAGCCAGAAGATAACCGAAGAAAAAATGCAGTTGCTTGGTGTCAGAGGGTTGTTGATGAAACCCGTGGTCTTGATGGAATTGGCCCAGAAGATTCGGCAAATATTGCATTAGAAATGACCTATCCTACTTGAATCTGATAAAAGATTATATCAAACAACATCCTGAAGTAGCCTTCATTCAAAGCATTTAACGGGAATGTGGAAAAATTTTGGGGCTCACTAAACCAATAATTTGAGATTGAATATTGGAGAATAGAAAAAAAATTCTTTCCGGCAAACGGATGTCACAAAGAGACATTGTCGAGGCAGTATGCAATCCAGATGCAGTGACCATTCTGGGAGAAAAACCTCAAAAAAGCGTTGTAATACCAACAACATCGGAAATTAAAGCTAATTTTGATAAATTGGTTCGTGATATGCAAATTGAGCCCGGTTCGGAAATGCATAAAACCCTGTTGTTGTTTTGCAAAGAAAAAAAGGCCTCATCTGTAAATGCAAAAATATTTATTGTCAGGATCAGGAATCTAAATGAAGAGCAGCTGAAAGCCGTGGGTTCGCTATGCAAAAAAAAAGAATTCACATCCACAAATATTACTGAAATTGTGGTTGAATCTGCCGGAATTGACCAATAACAAAAAATTTAATAAGGTTATCAAGAAAATAAATAGAAATAAGGGGAAAAAAATGGATTTACAATATATTATCACCGCATACAAGTATGAGATATCCAAGGAACAGTCAAAAGGAAAATGGATTTCTTTTTTCCGCCAAATTTTCAGTTAACAATTTAATCAAAAAGAGACAGACATAATTTTTCTTTCCCAGGATTATCAACCAAATGGTGACCATAAACTGCAGGCTGGATACAGCCAGGATATTATCAAGAAATATACCAATTCATCCCCAAATCTGCTATTCTATATTTACCGTAAATGAATAAAAGACCCAAGGAGACATCTTTGTCGCTTTGTTTCAGCATAAATAAGAATACCATGACTATAGAAAGTAGCTTTTCCGATAGTCCCTTAAATATCAAACAAAGTCCTGTCAACTTTTTCAAAATGTCATTTTTGATGATTGTTGTATTATTTTTCATATTTAGAATGCCAGTTTCCGCCGACGAAATTCCAAAACAAATCCTGATGATTACATCCTATCATCATGGTGACAATTGGGATGATGCAATTGTATCTGGAGTGCAAGAAATATTTTCCAAACATGCAGCCCAGATCACTCTCTTTATTGAACATTTAGACATGCGCAGAAATGATGGTGATGAATATTTACAATCATTTTCAAAGTTTTTGAAAAATAAATATGCAAATATAAACCTGGACCTGATTATTCTTTCTGATGATGCCGCCTTCAATTTTTTTACCAACATCCGCTCAAAATTCTTCAGCAATTTACCAATTGTTTTCTGTGGTATAAATAATTTCAAGTCGGAAATATTAGCCAGTCACTCAAACATTACCGGCGTAAATGAAGAGATCAGTATTGGCGAAACCATTGAAATAGCATTCCAAATTTTCCCAAATACCAAAAATATTGTTGCAGTATGTGATGACAAATCTATCGTCGGTAAAAATAATCTAAAAATTTTCCGGAATGCTGCAGAAAAATTCAAGGATAGAGCAGTTTTTTTAGAAGCCCTAAATTTGAAAGACACCGATGTTCCTGAAGTGCTTGGAAAATTATCATCTGACACACTCATATTCCGCCTTAACAACCTGTTCAATTCAGAAGAACAATTTATTTCCATCCAAGAAACTATGAAAATTTTATCAAAAGAGTTATCCGTTCCGATTTTTACAGCATGGGATTTTGATATGGGACTTGGGGCTTTAGGTGGGGTCCTAGTCAGTGCCATGGAGCAGGGACGAAAGGCAGCGTTTCTCTCTTTGCAAATTCTGGAAGGAACGCCGGCAGATCACATTCCCATTATTAAGGAAAGTCCCAATATTCCGATTGTCGATTATCAACAGATCAAGCGATTCGGTCTGTCCTTGAAAGATCTGCCTGAAGGTGTTCAGGTAATCAATATTCCCGACAGCCTGTGGGATAGATACAAATATGTCATTCTTTTTGTTTTATCTGTTGGGTTTTTACTAATGATTATCGTTATTCTGCAGACAATACATCTGCAGAAACGATATAAAATTGAGAAAACTCTCAAAGCAAGTGAAGACGAAATAAACAGTATTTTCAGAAGTGCGCCCGTAGGTATCGGTTCGGTTGTCAACCGTGTATTTAAGAAAATCAACAGTCGCCTGTGTGAAATCTCTGGATATGAAGAATCTGAACTGATCTGCCGAAGTGACCGGATGCTCTACCCCAGCGATACAGATTTTGAATTTGTCGGTAGTGAAAAGTATAACCAGATTGGAGAACATGGCACTGTCACAGTTGAAACCCGCTGGCAGCGAAAGGACGGAAGCATAATAGATGTGCTTCTCAGTTCAACACCTATGGATCTGGAGGATCATGCAAAAGGTGTAACTTTCACGGCTCTGGATATAACAGAGCGGAAAAAGACAGAAAAGGCACTGAAAGAAAGCGAAGAACGCTTTAAATTAGCCATGGATGCCAGCAGAGATGGGGTGTATGAATGGGACGTGGATACCAGGGAAATATATTATTCTCCTGGATGGAAACGCATGCTTGGTTATGAGCCGGATGAACTACCGGATGATTTTTCGGTCTGGGAAAATCTTACCAGGCCGGAGGATGTGGAAAAATCCTGGCAGATAATGAATGAGGTCGTGGCAGGTAAGCGTGAGCGGTTTGAGATGGAATTTCAAATGCGGCATAAAGACGGACATTGGGTTCATATCCTGTCACGTTCCAAATTATATATGGATGCCAACGGAAATCCTGTCAGGGTTGTTGGAACCCATGTGGATATCAGTGAAAACATACAACAAAAAGAACGCCTCAAACGCAGTGAGTCTCGCTACAGGAAAGCCCAGGAACTCGGGAAAGTGGGCAATTGGGAATATGACCTGAAAACTGAAGAATTCTGGGGGTCTGATGAAGCAAAAAAAATATATGGGTTTGATCCGGCAAAAGACAGATTCAGCATTGAAGAGGTAGAAAGCCATGTTCTGGAAAGGGAAAGGGTTCACCAGGCCATGCTGGATTTGATCGAAAACGATAAACCTTACAATCTGGAATTTGATATCATCACAAAAGATACCGGTAAAAAGAAAACAGTTATTTCTATTGGCGAGCTTGAAAAAGATGCCTCAGGAAATCCAGTGAAAATCTCCGGTGTTTTCCAGGATATCACCCACCGCAAAAAAGCCGAAAATGCTCTTGAGAACGAACGGCGTTTTCTAACCGCCGTGTTTGACAATATTGAAGAAGCAATTGTGATTTGTGATGAAAAAGGTAAACTTATACGATTCAACAAAGCCGCACAAACACTTCATGGTCTGCCTGAGCGGCCCATTATGCCCGACCAGTGGGCTGAATATTACAACCTGTTCAAAACAGATGGTAAAACACCGCTTCCGGTTGAAGAGATTCCCCTGTACCGCGCTCTGCAAGGAGAACATGTCCGGAATACCGAAATAGTAGTGGTGCCCCTGAACAGCTCTCCCCGATTTTTGATGTGCAATGGACAGGCATTGTCTGACCATACCGGCAAAACAATCGGTGCGGTTGTGGCCATGCACGACGATACCGAGCGTAGAATTTCAGAAAAGGAGCGGGAAAAACTTCAGGAGCAACTTCATGAGGTCCAAAAGATGGAATCAGTGGGTCGCTTGGCCGGCGGAGTGGCCCATGATTTTAACAACATGCTGGGAGTGATACTGGGACATACGGAGTTGGCCTTGTTGCAGGCAGATGAAAATCACGATCTCTATTTTGACCTGAAAGAAATTCAAACTGCAGCACAACGTTCAGCTGATATCACAAAACAGCTCCTTGCTTTTGCCAGAAAACAGACCATTTCGCCCAAACAGCTGGATTTAAATGACACCGTGGAAAGCATGCTCAATATGCTACGCCGGCTGATCGGGGAAAATATTGATCTGTTATGGCAACCGGCATCCAATAAGTGTTTGGTGAAGATGGACCCCTCACAGATAGATCAGATCCTGGCTAACCTCTGTATAAATGCTAGAGATGCCATTGACGGCGTAGGCAAACTCACCATAGAAACAGGAATAAAAACTTTTGATGAAGAATACTGCAAAGGACACCATGGTTTTATTCCCGGTAATTTTGTTCTCCTGGCAGTCAGTGACAATGGCTGCGGCATGGATAAAGACACCTTAAACAATCTGTTTGAGCCTTTTTTCACAACCAAGGAGGTCGGCAAAGGCACCGGCTTGGGTCTTGCTACTATCTATGGTATTGTCAAACAGAACAACGGCTTCATAAATGTTTACAGTGAACCCGGCCGAGGTTCCACCTTCAAAATTTACCTGCCCCGAACTTATACCGATAAAAATACTGGCAAGGACTTACCAGATAAAAAGGCAGCTGCCGGGGGGACAGAAACCATTCTGCTGGTGGAAGATGAAGCTTCTATTCTCAGGATGACACGAATGATGCTGGAAAAAAAAAGATATACCGTGTTGACCGCAACTACACCAGCAGAGGCCATGGAAAAGGCTAAAAACCATTCTGATTCCATTGATCTGCTTATGACCGATGTGGTCATGCCAGAAATGAATGGCCGGGATCTGGCTGAAAAAATCACCGCGCTTTACCCGGGTATCAGCCTGCTTTTCATGTCAGGGTATACAGCCGATGTAATTGCCCATCAAGGAGTGCTGGATGATGGGGTGGCATTTATCCAGAAGCCTTTTTCAATGGTGGATATGGCGATGAAGGTTCGAGAGGTTTTGGATAAAACATCACATGAGACTCAATGATCATTATCCCCATGGGAAAAAATTTCCTGGGTCATTTGTTTTGGGATACCATGAATATTCAAAACCTGATATGATCGATTTGTTTAGGAATGATGATTGCAAAATTGTTAATGCTTTACATTCGGAAAAATTCAGGCCTGGTTTTGTTTCTACCATTTCAAAAATGACCAAATATCAGTATAATGATATGGAAACAAAGAAGAGAACAAAAAAAAATGCCAACAGTTAAAAGCATTCCAGGTCCTTATCGGTTATTTTTTTACAGCTTTGACTGCAATGAACCAATGCATGTTCACGTTCAAAGAGATAAGGCAGTATGCAAATTTTGGTTAAATCCTCTTTTTTTGGGCAAGAACAATGGATTTTCTCCAACGGAATTGAATTCAATTAGAAAAACAATTCAATCGAATATGACAATAATATTGGAGGCATGGCATGAGCACTGCGGTTGAAATTACTGAACCAAAATTGACTAACATAGAAATAACGGACAGTGAGATAACAGCCTTTCTTTCTGACGGTCGAAGAATAAGTGTTCCATTGGCTTGGTCCTGGAGGTTGTCTGACGCAACTCCAAAACAGCGTCAAAATTACGAAATAATTGGCACTGGGCAAGGTATTCACTGGCCTGATATTGACGAGGATATAAGTATTGAAGGAATGCTTTTTGGTATCCCCGCACGACGTCCTCAACTTTTACCTGCTTAATGAACCAGGTTATCAACTTTTTCAACCTGAAGGATTTTTCCGCTGTACCCCAAAAACTGCGGGTTAAAATGGCGTTACCAATTTTTCCTGCTCAATGATCATTGCCCGCTTTATGAGTTTCCACAGCCCTGAAAACCAAGGGATACCATTTGAATACTTGACCTTGGAAAATGCTCTTTGAAATAACCGGGCCGAAAAAAAAACTTCAGCCCGGTCATAAATAGGATCATCCATGCAGGTTGTCAATCCACCGCATGGCCTCAGCATCACTGATTTTACCCAGGTACCTATGTGTGGTTGATAAATTCGAATGGCGCAACAATACTTTTGACACAATTTCCAGGGGTGTGCCTGAACGTGATGCATAAGTGACAGCATGTCGGCGCAAGTCATGAGGCCTGACATGAATACTGACAAGGTTGCCGGCCTTTTTGACAAGCAACCTTGCGGCTGCATATGATAGCGGAAAAATTCTGGCATCGGGGTCAATCCCCTTTTCTCGAATATATGTTCTGAGCCGGTCAGCAACCTTTTGAGGCAGAAACACAACTTCGGCCTCTTTGCCGCTTTTGGGATCTCGGATAATGGCTTTCCGGTCATCAATATCCATGGGTTTTAACTTCAGGACTTCCCCGACCCGCATAACGCTTCTGGCCATAAGTTCCAACATCAGCCGGTTCCAGTGATTGCTGGGCCTGAAAATGATTTCATCCACGGCATCTTTTTCAAGTATCTTGAACTGTGTTGATTTTCCGGCCCTGAAAAGTTTGCGCAATGCGGGATTGTCACATGGATTTGTGATTTTGGAATCAAGGGAATTTTTGACAAAATTGAAAAAAGCAGATATGAGGGTGAAGCGGATTTTTTTGGTGTTCTGGCTGGTGCCATCTGTAGCCGTTGACATGAAAGCAAGAATGTCTTCGGATGAGATGACCGAAAGATTTATGTCACCAAAGTGTTTTAGGAAACTGCCGAGGATGAACTCATAATTGCGCAACGTATTTTTTTTACGTTCATGCGCTGGTAATCAAAAAAAATGGGCGGTGCAATGGGTGATCTTCATGATGGACCTCCTATTATTGTATTTTGTGAAAAGGACCTGACGTGCATGTCAAATCGGCAAAACAGATTTATGGATACCAAAAATATTGGATAAAAACAAACCGGATGAAAAATAATTTTTCAAAGGCAAGAATGTTTGAACCTGGCAGAGTGACTTCAATCTCATTTCTTACAAAAAAACATCCGGACATTAAAGGGTGATGCTATATGGCTAAAAAACCAACCTATGAAGAACTGGAACAACAGGTCCGTGTTTTGAAGCAAAGAAATTTGGGAGGTTCACGCACTGAAAAGTTGCTCCAGAATAGCGAAAAACAATTCAAAATGCTTGCTGATTATGCCCCAGTGCAAATATCGATAATAGTCCTTGAAAATGAGACGAGGTATTTATACGTCAATAAGGAATGGGAAAAAGTCATCGGATATACAAAAGATGAAATGGATTTTGTCAAACCGATAGACATTGTACATCCTGACATGCAGCAGACAGTCTTAGAAAAGGCCCAAAAACGGCTCAATGAACACAATGTGCCTGAAAGATACGAGTTGCGGGTTGTGACCAAATGGGGTGAAATTAAAACATTGGATTTTTCTGCAATCCCGATAGCATATGATAACAAGGAAGCAATTTTGACAACAGCCATAGATCTCACTGAGCGCAAGCAGACGGAGGATGCGTTGCGGGAGAGCCTTCAGAGGCTCGAATTCACGTTGCAGGGCGGAAAACTGGGGATGTGGGATTGGAATCCCCAGGATGGCACTGTCGCTTACAACGATATCTGGGCTCAGATGCTGGAGTATAGGCCCGACGAGGTTGATCCTACCGTGGAATTCTTCAAGCAGCACGTCCACCCCGAGGATCTATCTGTCGTTCTTGATCGACTGACAGGACATGTCGAGGGACGATTGCCGGTATATGAATCCGAGCACCGGTTTCGGACCAAGTCTGGCAGATGGCTGTGGGTTCTGGATCGCGGCAAGATTGCTGAGCGGGACAAAGATGGCCGTCCTGTGCGGGTTACCGGTCTCATCGCCGACATCAGCGAACATAAGCGTGCGGAGGATGCATTGCGTGAGAGCGAAGAAAGGATTCGCACCATTGGAGACAACCTGCAGGGCGCACAGCTCTATCAACTTCGAGTTGCGCCGGATGGCAGCACTATGTTCACTTATGTGAGCAGCAAAGTGGAGGAACTGCACGAATGCAAACCGGAGGACGTTCTCAAAGACTCATCTCTATTGTTCAAACGCGTCCATCCTGCGGATGTGGACGAATGGCAAAAAATCACCAAAAAATCACTAAAGGAATTGACTACTTACGACCATACCGTAAGAATAGTGAGACATTCGGGTGAAATCCGATGGCACCGAATGATTTCAACGCCCCGGAAATTGCAAGATGGCAGCGTGCTTTTCGATGGGGTCGAATTAGATGTCACCGAGCCCAAGCGGGCGGAAAAGGTTCTGCGAGAGAGTGAAAAAAAATTACGAGCAACCCTTGATGCAACTCCATTTCCAATTGCAGTTGTTGATTTACAGGATGATAAGATATTTTTCTGGAGTCGCAGCGCATTTGAACTTTTTGGTCATACTGCACGCACAGCTTCGGAATGGTATCAGATAGCTTACCCTGATCCTGATTACAGGCAAGAAGTGATTGATGAGTGGAAACCGGTTCTTGAAAAAGCCCGGAAATCTGGTCAGACTGTTAACGCAGGTGAACGTCGAATTACCTGCAAAGATGGATCTGAATGTATTTGTGAGATATATGCCACTTTTCTCCCCGATAATCTTACCATTACTTTCAACGACATCACTGAGCGCAAAAAGGCAGATATTGAGCGGGAAAAACTCCAAGCCCAGCTTAATCAAGCCCAGAAACTTGAATCTGTTGGCCGTTTGGCCGGTGGTGTGGCCCATGATTTCAACAACATGCTTGGAGTGATTCTGGGACATACGGAACTGGCATTGTTGCA
>Ga0102940_1002132_pt1 | contig 12124 bp, 11 predicted proteins | sample SalPonR2_C_D1_MG_FD_78215 | JGI IMG/M metagenome (GOLD analysis project Ga0102940, IMG submission 78215) | Salt pond soil microbial communities from South San Francisco under conditions of wetland restoration - Salt Pond MetaG R2_C_D1_MG | ecosystem: Environmental > Aquatic > Marine > Intertidal...
CTGATCGCCATGGGTCGGGCTGACCGAGCTGTCCATGTCCAGCACGATGTACTTCAACCCGTTGCGGGCGTGAAACCGGTCGATCCATTGTCCGTTCAGGTCGGCCAGCGCCTCCCGGTTCTTCGGCAGGGCCAGCGTCTCCGTCTCGAACCGCCCCATCTGCGAGGCCGAGGCTGCTTGCGCGTCGACGGCACGGCCACCGACAACCTGACGCATGACCGGATCGAGCGCGAGACGGTCAGCATCGTTGACGTCCTCGTATCCGGCCAGTCGCCCGAACACCGATTGCCGGAACAGCCCGTCGAGCCGGTGGACCGCGTTCTTGCCACGGCGGGTGTGCGCAGCGCCGCCGACGCCAGATCGGACAGCCCGAGCGTGTCATCAAGCTCGCGCATCACCAAAAGACCGCCGTCCGAACTCAGCTGTGTGCTCAGCTGTGTGCCTTTGAATTCAAGCCGCACACGAGGGTCGACATCCACCCGATCTGACCGCTGCAAGCCCACACCCTCTGGGTGATCCATGAAACGCGCCTCTCACAGGCTCCAACACCATGAATTATAACCGAAATAACACGATCACGACAGCGAAATCAGCGAGTTACCTGGGAAATGTGGGGTATCCTGTGGACCGCTGCTTGCCCACCCGGCCGTCCGCTGCCCCACAACAAAGGATCAAGGTGACAGGAGTGACGGCCATCTGCCACTCGTTTGTCTTCGCAATTGCGGAAATCTCCCATTGAAACAGCTCGAATTCGCGCGCAGGGTCCAAGCAATGTTGCGTATTACGAAGACAGGAGGCGCCGTTGCCACATGAAGATACTGATATCACCTGGTTCCTGGCGCAGACGAAACCCAACAGCCATCACATCGCTGAGCGCAATCTACGCTGGCAGGGCTTTCACACCTTCCTGCCGCTACAGGAAGAGACGCGGCGGTCGCGTGGCCGATTTGTCACGCAGTTGCGCCCACTCTTTCCCGGCTATCTCTTTGTGGCCTTCGACGTGGAGGTGGGCGGCTGGCGCGCCGTCAACTCCACTCATGGCATCACGCGGCTGGTCGGCCTGGGCAAGGAGCCAAAACCCGTGCCCCCGCAGCTCGTAAGCACGCTGAGGCTGCGCTGCGATCGGGAGGGCAGGTTGACGCCGGCCGACGCGCTCGCGCCTGGCGACGATGTCATGGTCAAAAAGGGGCCATTCGCGGAGTTCATCGCGAAAATCGAAAGCTTTGCCTCCGAGCGCCGCGTCTGGGTGCTTCTGGAAATCATGGGTGGTGCAACCCGCGTCGCGGTGGACGCAGAGCATCTCAGGGCGATTTAAAACAACCCCTGCGTGCGAATTGACCTGGCGTTTTAATGGTGTTAGCCCGTATTTGCCGAGTTCGTGTTTCCGATGTTGTGGTGCAGATGACCTGATGAATGCTTTTGAAAGTCCTTTCCGCCACCTTAGCGCGCTCGCCGATATCTTTCCGCAGATCCTGATGGCAATGGCGACCACCCTGGTGGTCGGATTGCTGCTTTTGGGCTTTCAACACCGCTTGTCGAAATTGGCGCGCGCGCGCCGTGACGAAGAGGCCATTCAGGCTTCGCATGTCGGCACGCCGTTGCGCTTGGGCGGCATTGCGATATTCGCGGCGCTTGCGACATGTTTTCTGGTCCTGGGGGGCAGCGGGTCAGTGGTGCCGGGGCTCATCGTGATCTCGGCCGGTCCCGCCGTCCTGGCCGGTCTGGGCGAGGACCTCGGCTACGGCATCTCGCCCAAGGGTCGCCTCGCGGCCAGCTTTCTGTCTGCGGCACTTGCTGTCTCCATTCTGGGCGTTTGGGTGGCACGCGCCGATCTGCAAGGGCTTGACCTTGTGCTGGGTTTCAAGCCATTGGCCGTGTCTTTGACGTTGTTGCTGTCGGCCGGGTTCTGTCACGCCACCAACCTGGTCGACGGGATGAACGGGCTAGCCGCAACGGTTGTGATCTCGGCCTCCGCCGGGCTCTGGATACTCGCCCGCGAGGCCGGACTGGCAGAGGTGTCGCTGATCACCGCGGTCCTTGGCGCGGCGATGGCGGGCTTTCTGATACTGAATTGGCCGTTCGGGACGATTTTCCTGGGCGATGCCGGGTCGTACGGGGTCGGCCATGTACTGATCTGGATTGCAATCGTGCTGGTTGAGCGTGCCCCGGCAATCGCGGCGCCGGCGATGATACTGATCCTGTTCTGGCCGTTCGCGGACACACTTCATTGCATCGCACGCCGCGCCGCGCGCGGGTCGCCGATCTTCGCGCCCGACCGGATGCACCTGCACCAGAAGATGCGCCGTTGCATCGAAATCGTGTTCCTTGGCGGCGCGCACCGTCGACGGTCGAACCCGCTGGCGACGCTGGCGCTGGCCCCGATGATCGTGGTCCCGGTCATCTTTGGCGTGATACTGGCCGATGATGCGCGTGCAGCCTGGATGGCGGTGGTCGTGTTCGGTGCCCTGTTCTCTGTGACGCATGTCGCGGTCACGCGATTTGCCCTTCGGAATCGTTGCGCATTCAAATCGTCAAAGGCGTGGCGACAGTTGAAATCCGGCCCATGATGCCGCGCGGTCCACGCTCCTGTCATTCGCTTTCTCGCTTGCGCCGTGCCGATGAAACCCGCGCCGATGATCCCGGTGCGATCGCGGACGTTATGACGAACATGTTCGCCTGTCGGTTGATGTGGTCGTGTTACAACGCGCACCCGTCGGTTCAGTTCATGATAAACTTTTGGTGTTCGCCTGTCTGGCTTTTCTGGTAGCCGGGCCGCATGAGGTCGTTTTTGAGCAAGCTGATCGGGTTGGGTATTTTGGCGGCCACATCCGCCCCGGTTTTCGCCGGGGAGGAGATTGGTATTTCCGCCGTCTACAACAGTTACGGCTATCCAGGCCTGATTGATATGCCGGTGGCGGACAGCCGGCCCGATGGTGAACTGGCCTTTACCGTCAGCAGTTTCGCGGGCCAGACGCGCAACACGCTCACGTTTCAGGTTCTGCCGCGCCTGTCGGGCAGTTTTCGATATTCTATTCTTGACAACGTCACGCGGGGTGGAACGGGCAGGCTCTACGATCGCAGCTTCTCGCTGCAATACAGGTTTGCCGACGAAGGCCGTCTGCGTCCGGCGCTGGCCATCGGTTTGAATGATTTTCTTGGCACCGGTGTCTATGCGTCGGAATACGTGGTCGCCACCAAGACGCTGGGCAACCAGGTGCGGGTTACCGGTGGTATTGGCTGGGGGCGCCTGGCGGGCGTCGGGGGCGTCAACAACCCGCTGACGATCTTGGACGACGGTTTCAAAACCCGTGCACCGCGAGATTTCGGGCAGGGGGGGGATGTGGAGGCCGGGCAGTTCTTCCGCGGTGACGCAGCGCTTTTCGGCGGCGTAGAGTGGCAAGCCGGCGACCGGCTCCGGTTGACGGCCGAGTATTCGTCGGATGCCTACCCGCGCGAGACACCGGCAGCTTTCAGCCGACGCTCGCAGATCAACTTCGGCGCCAACTACAAGCTCCGACCGGGCATGGACCTGGCCTTGCAGTACCTTCATGGCGACGCGATCGGGGTTCAGGTCACCTCGACGTTAAACCCCATGGACCGACCCGCCCATGCGGGTCGTGATCCTGCCCCGCCGCCTGTTCTTGCGCGAGAGGCAAGTCCCGGGGATGCGCGGTCATGGGAGGGCCACGTCGCAGGGCAGGACGAGCGCTTGAGGGTCGCGCTGGACCGTCAGGGCGTGCGCTTGAACGGTTTTGAAATCGATGATGCCGTTGCCCGTGTCGGGATCGAGAACACCGCCTACGCGTTGACTGCGCAGGCCGTTGGCCGCACGGCGCGGGTGTTGTCTCGACAGTTGCCGGCCGAGGTGACGCATTTCGACATCACGCTGGTCACGGGCGGCATTCCGGTGACTGAGCTGCGAATAAGCCGCGACGACATGGAAACACTGGAACACGACCTGCAGGCAAACTGGAAAAGCTTCGCGCGGGCACGAATCAGGTCCCCAGACGCGCCCCTAGGCCCTGCGCCGGGGCGCCACCCGAGGTTTGATTGGGCCATCACGCCCTACGTGAGCCCCAGTCTGTTCGACCCCGACGCACCAGTGCGCGCCGATCTTGGTGCGCAGCTCGACGCCACATACGAGCCCGCGCCGGGGCTCGAGTTCTCCGCCAGCCTGCGCAAGAAGGTCATAGGTAATCTCGACGAGTCCTCGCGGGTGTCGGATTCGGTGTTGCCTCATGTGCGCAGCGATTTCAGCCTTTACGATGAGCAGGGCGACCCGGCCCTGACGCGCCTCACCGCGGCGTATTATTTCACCTCGGCAAACAACCTCTACGGCCGCGCGACGGTGGGGTACCTGGAACGGATGTACGGGGGCGTGTCTTCGGAATTGCTCTGGAAGCCCAACGACAGCCCTTTCGCACTCGGGATCGAGGTCAACCACGTCAGACAGCGCGATTTCGACCAACTCTTCAGCTTCAGGGATTACGAGGTAACCACAGGCCACGTCTCCGCCTATTGGGACATGGGCAACGGGTTTCACGCGCAGGCGGACGCGGGCCGCTACCTCGCAGGCGACTGGGGCGCAACCTTCACGCTGGATCGTGCGTTCAACAACGGCTGGCGGATCGGTGCCTTCGCCACGCTGACCGATGTGCCTTTCGAGCAGTTCGGCGAAGGCTCCTTCGACAAGGGTATCCGAATAACGGTGCCGATCTCTTGGCTGAGCGGAGAGCCCACTCGGGACAGCTTTAGCACCACCGTCCGCCCTCTGACACGGGATGGTGGGGCCCGCCTCGAGGTGGATGGCCGCCTCTACGAACGCGTACGTCCTCTGCACAAGCCAGCTCTGCGCGATGGCTGGGGGAGGTTCTGGCGGTGACGACGCGAGCTGGAGCGAACCTCAAACCGGCAGGCCTTGCGCTGGCCTTGGCAATCGCGATGCTGCTTTCGAGCGGTTGCGCACGAGTGACCGAGACACTGGAGTTGACTGGCAATGTGGCCGCGGTCCCACCGCAACCGATTGGCGCCGAGCGGTTGTACGTCGCGCTGCCTGAAACCGGCGCTCGCGCCACGCTGGCGCCGGTTTCCCGGCGTGATGGCGTGACCGTCTGGCAGACGCTCGACGGGATCACGCTGTCGCTGCGCGAGGGTCTTTTGGTCGCTACACGGGGCCTTGGTGACGATTTGATGTCGGCCGATGTCTCGGGTCAGCTGTCGGTGTTGCGCATGGCGGGCAACGATGACTACCGCCCGCATATCCGGTCTTATCTCGACGGCGATGACCAGACAGTCTTCCGCGGCTATCAGTGCCGCCGCATCAGCCGGGTGAAAACCACGCTGCGCATCGAGGGTTCGGCACGCGCTGCGCGCCGTGTGGAAGTCCAATGTACCGCGCCAACGCGCACTTTCACAAACCTCTACTGGATCGACGCAACGGGCGCCGTGCTGAAGTCGCGGCAATGGATCAGCCCGACAATGCAATACATGGAAACACAGCGCGTCATGCGCTAACACCGCCGGGTGGGATGTCGAGAGGATCACAATGACTCATGGGAAGGCCAAAATGCGGGCACCAAAACTTATCGGAGTGTTACTACTTGCCGCCCTCGTTCTGCCTGCCGGCTGCGGTATCGTCTACCAGAGCCCGACGGTCAGTCGCGCCGCCGGCGCGGGCATGGATGTACGTGAGATCGCCCTGACGCCCGAATCGGTTCTACTGGCCAACCGCACCCCCTACAGTCCCCGCAGCCTGCCTCAGGAATTCCATGCCGCGGCCTCGGCGGGACAGGCCCGCGGCATGGGCGCCCTGCCAGACGCGCCGGACGTACCCGATGAACAGCCCGTAAGGATGGACCTGCGCTTGCCGCCTGACTTCAAGCCGCAGCCCTACCGTCTTGGCGTGGGCGATGTGGTGTTGTTGGCGACCAAACAGAATGGCGGCTCTGTCGAGCGGCTGAGCGGTCTGCTCGCGGCGCAAACCAAGCGGCAGGGATACACTGTTTCCGATGATGGCGCGATCTCGATCCCCGACATCGGCCGGGTCGAGATCGCAGGTCTGACCCTGCAAGAGGCGCAGGACGAGATATTCCAGTTCCTGCTGGATAACCAAGTCGATCCGGCGTTCTCCCTCGAGGTGAGCGAGTTCAATTCACAAAAGGTCACGGTCGGCGGCGCGGTGGGGCAGGCTGCGCGCGTGCCGATCACGCTGATACCGCTGACTTTGGGCGACGTATTGACCGCCAGCGGGGGTGTAAGGGTTCAGGACGAGCAGTACGCGTCAATACGGATCTATCGAGACGGGACGCTTTACCAGATTCCGTACGAGGACTACCTTTCTCGACCGGATCTGCGCGAGCTGCGTCTCAAGAATGGTGATGGTGTGTTCATTGACGCCACCTATGACGTTGATCGAGCATTCGCGTTCTATCAACAGGAGATCGACGTCATCAGCCTGCGGAACCAGGCCCGCAGAGATGCACTGGACATGATGAGTGCGGAGATGTCTTTGCGCCGCAGCATACTGGAAGAACGCCGCGCAAATTTCCTCGCCCGCGAGGAATTGGGTGCCGAGGCGCGAGACTATATCTACCTGGCCGGGGAAGTTGGACAGCAATCTCGTGTTCCCTTGCCCTACGAGCAGGACGCCAACCTTGCTGACGTGCTTTACGGCAATGGAGGATTCCCGACGACAACGGGCAACCCCTCGAACATCTACGTGCTGCGCACGGCCTCTGACCCGGCCGCGTTCGGTGCTGTCACAGCGTGGCATCTGGACGCGCGCAACGCCGTGAATATGACCTTGGCCACCCGATTCGAGATGCGCCCCGGGGACATCGTTTTTGTGGAGGAACAGCCAATCACCAAATGGAACCGCTCGCTTCGGCAGGTTATTCCAGTGCTGATCTCCAGCGCGAACGCAGTCGAGAACTGATGCCCCTCCACATTGTCGGAGCGGGAAGACAGCCCCGGATATCATCAGCATGATTGCATTGAATCACGGCCTGCACGCATCCTCGAGGGGCGATGAGGATGTGAACACCCGGCCAAAGCAGGATAGATGCAGTGTCCGATGATCCGGAAAGATCTTCGAGATAATGTTACTTGACCAGTGAAGTTTCCTGGTCTTTCGAAGCACCGGCCGCCCCGGGGGCTTCACCGTGGCGCCTAGGTGCCCGAAGAGGCGCCGGCCCCCCCTACGATAACCAGGAACAGCACGCCGGCCGCGATGGCACCACCGGTGGCCAGTCCGCCGGTCATATTATTGACGTTCAGTGCAGCCCCCGCAGCACATTCGACGCGCAACCTGATGCCATCAGCTTCAACAGTTTCAATGAACTCGGCTGTGACAACCCCCGCCCCGTCGCAGGCATCGACGCGCATCGCCATATCTCGCGCCGTTTCGTCACCTTGGCGAACGACTGCTTCCTGAGCCGTGGCAGGCATGGCCATCGCGATCCCTGCAGAAAGTGTGAATGCGGAAATAGTCGTCTTTTTCATGATCTTTGCACCTCTCGTCTATTACTACGATAATACACGAATGCTCCCAGCCGCAAAAATGGAAATTTCTACCGGTTCACCGCTCTGCTCCACGCGTCACCCAGCTTCGTAGTAGTCCTTGCCGTAGGCCGAGTAGTAGGCCGCGTATTCACCACCATAGCCGTAGCGGCGCATGCCTTTAGGGTCTATCCTCGCCAGCGCGAGTCCCGCTATTGGAGCGTTTACAGCCTCCATCTCGCGCAATGCCGCAGCCAACTGGGAACCATGAGTCTTGTCCCAAGCGACATTAACGAGGATTGCATCCACATGTTGGCCGATCACCCGCGAATCGGGCACCACAAGAATAGGGGGGGTATCGATAATGACGAAATCATACGCTTCGCGTGCTTGGGCGACGAAGTCACTGAAACGTGTGGAAGAAAACAGATCGGCCGCATTGACGCGAGTTTTCTCGCCCATCAGCACATCTGCCTCCAGCTGATGGTCGTGGAGCACCACCTCGTCCAGGGGCGTCTCGCCCGATAGCGCGGTCACGATGCCCCCGTCCGGTGCGACGCCGATGTATTCACTCAGCGCCCGCCGTCGGATATCACCCTCGATCAGCAGAACCTTCTTGCGTAGCCCCGCCAAGTTTTGGGTCAGCGCAACCGCCTGCGTCGTCTTGCCCTCACCCGGCAGAGCCGAGGTCGACATGATCACTTTGGGGGGGGCGTCGATGTTCGATAGGAGTAGCGAAGTACGCAGGTTTCGAATCGCCTCCGCTGACGCCGAGGTGGGCTTGTCCTGCAGATAGCCGACAAGGTCATTGCGCACCTTGATCGGCATCTTTGGGATCTGACCCAGCACCGGAAGACCTGTCGCCGCCTCAAGTTCCTCGGCGGTACGGAAAGTCTTGTGCAAAAACTGCCTGACCAGCACGATCGACGACCCGATCATTGCTCCGAACAGAACTGACAAAACAACGATGCGCGAGCTGCGCGGTGCTACCTGAGCACCGGCTGTCGCATCCGACAAGACACGACTATCGGCCTGTTGCAGCCCGCGCTGGATCGTTGTCTCCTTGAGCCGTGTGAGGAACGTTTCATAAAGTGTTCGGGTGGCCTCGACTTCGCGCGACATCTGCTCGATGCGCACCAGGTCAGAGGACTGGCTATCTATCCTGTTCTGAAGATCGCGGTATGAGTCGGCCACCGCCGCCGCCTGCCCACGCAATCGGTCCTGTTCGCCCCGCGCGTTCGCGATCAACGCCTCGACGCGCTGAGCGAACAACTCGGCGGCCTCAGCATCACCACCGCGCAGGGAGGCCAACAGTCGGCGCAGCGCCGGGTCATCTGCTAACCCGACGAGGGCGGCTCGATCTTCACTGTCGCGCAACTCGCGCAGGGCGATCAGGTCCTGCGCGGCCACGTCAGCCCGTGCGCGGATCTCTTCCAGTCGATCTCGCAGTTCCTTGGCCTGCAAGTTGAGCCCTTCGAGCGCCTCGCGACTGATCAGGTCGGTGTCCGCGCGCTCGCGCTTGAGCTCATCCTCCTGTTCCTTGAGTTCCCGCTCCAGTTCGGTCACCCGGTCAGACAACCATGCGACAGCCTGCTCGGTCGCCTCGAACTTAACAGCGACCTGTTCGTTGATATAAATGCTGGCTAGGGTGTTGACGATGCGTGCTGATTTCTCTGGGGCGACGGTTGTGGCGCTGATATTGAACACGTAAGTGTTGCGCTGGATCGATGCTGATAGCGCGTTCCGCAAGGCGCCTATGGTCGCTTCGCGCCGTGCCGGGGATGTCAGATGTTGCGGCGATAATGATGCGTTTTCCTCGGTCCGGCCAATTCCGAGAAAGCCCCTGACCGCATCTTTTACGCTATCCAGCCGCGAGGACGGCCGCAAAGCTCCATTGAATTCCGGGTCATCGATCAACTCCAGTTCGTCCACAACCTTGCTTAGGACGCGACGCGACAGGATGATCTCGAGTTCGGTGTTCAGCGCGGTTGTATCCGTCGATACACCGGACATCACATTTTCGATGTCCACGACCTGGTTGGTACGCCTTTCGAGGGTAAGTTTTGCGCTCGAACGATATTCTGGCTCAGCCACGACATAGGCGTAGTAAGCCCCGGCAACAAGCGCCGCGAAGGCCACAATCCCAATCAGCCACTTGCCCCGCCACAAGGCACGCAAGAGCTCCATCAGGTCGATTTCGTCGTCGTCGTCCACCGCCTTCGGCGCAGTGTGACCCTTCTGGCGATCGGCGGTAATGATTCCACGTTCCTTCATGCGATAGCCTTAATGGTCGGAGCAAATCGCGAATAGCGCAATCAAGTAAAGAATGATAGGGCAACGCCGTCAAAACAAAACCGCGCCTCCTGGTTTTATTCCGCTCCGGTCTGAATGAAGTTGATGCCGTCGGCCGAGATTGCCGCCGCGCTGAGCCGCCCGGTGGCATAGGCGCCCGTATCCAGTGCGATACGGCCTTGCTCATATTGGAGCGCGTGAACGACGGTGTGACCGTGAACGACTGATTGCCCGTCTGCGCGCGGCTGGAGAAGGAACGCGGGATGGCCCCACAGCAACCCATCGCGAGGTTGCATATCCATTGGCAGGCCGGGATCGGCCCCGGCATGAACCGCCCAGACATTACCGCTGCGCCATGACAGCGGGCGGGCCTTAAGCCACGCGGTCATCTCGGGGCCCATGGCATTCATGAGGCGGTCGCGCGACGCATGAAACGCGGATGGGTCATCGGTAGTGCCCTTGGGCGGGGCCACGCCGAAGCTTCCCAGCGTTTGTAACCCGCCGTTTCGGAGCCATCGATGCGCGTTGCTTACCGGATCATCGAGGAAATCCAGCATCATCTGTTCGTGATTGCCCATCAGGCAGGTTACCTGTGGCCCGTCCCCGGCCGAAACCGCAATCAAGCTTTCCAAGACCTCGCGGCTCTGCTCGCCTCGATCAATATAGTCGCCCAGATATACCCGTGGCCATCCCGGGAAACGCCCCTCAATCCGCCTGTCAAGCTCGTCCAACAGGTCGGCACGACCGTGTATATCACCGATGGCTACGAACGCCTGCTCCGGTTCTATAGAAGGGCTCTTTTGATGATCCGCTTTCATCGACTCAACGCGCGCGCCACCACCGAAGAGGCGTCCGAAAAATCTTGTCACTGAAGCCAGAGCTGTATTCATCCTGTTGGTTCAAGCCGACGGTTCAATTTTCTGGCCCAACGTACGGGAGGCAAAGCCGGACATCAGCCGATGAGTGCTCCACACACCCAAAGCTGACCCTAAAACATCGGCGCCCAAGTCCGCAAAGTCACCGTTGCGCCCCACCATTGGCTGGACCAGTTCGATTGCCGCACCGATAGAGATGGCACTGGCAAGCGCCATCCATGGACGTGCAGGCCACCCCAACGCAACGATGGCGCCCCACACCCAGAAGGCGAAAAAATGCCATAACTTGTCGGCAAAGCTGAGGTTTGCAGCTGTCATCACATTGCTGGGCCACATTGCCCCCCACAGGATTGCGCCGGTTAAGAAAATGGCCGCGGCGCGCGAAAGAAAGACGGCAAGGGGATGCTCGACGATTCGGGCGGGCGTCGCGGGACACGTTTGTTGGCATTTCATGAACGTCGTCTAACCAGTTTCGCAGTTGGTGGCCAGCGAGGTTTCTCCGTTGAACTGAACAGGAACCCAGTGCTTTTGAGGTGATATTCCGCCTCGGTTCCCCTGCTAACGCTCCCGGTATCGACTGGTTGAAGTTGGCCTGCTCGTCGGATGGCCGCTCAACTGATGGATGTGGGCGTGGCGTCGGCTGTTGAAAGATTCGATGTAGCGGTCGATCCCAACGCGTAACTCGTAAAGACGGCTCAGTATTGGGCGATGGGTGGTCAAGTTTCCCGGTGTCAAACGTCGCCAGCTTCATGCTTCCGTCCGTAGTCGGCGTGCGGTCACTACATAATGCAATCCAGGTGAACAACCCAGTGCCTCTAAGAAGAGCGTGCTGCGTGTCTGCCTGTGATATTGGTCTCGCCGAATTCCTATTTCGCCAGTGTGCGGCCGAATGTGTTATGTGCTGTGTTTTGTGCCGTTTCGATGGGCTTTGTTGCACAAATGGCGTGAGGGATTCCCTGTTTGAATCCAGCATGGTAGCTGGCGGGTATGAGCAGTTGGTCCCCTACGAAGTACAAGACCAGGAACTGGCCTTCGTACAACACGGCGCAGAAGCAGCGCGGTTCGCTATCGATCTGGTTTGATCATGAGATGCCTTGGCATGCGCTTTCGACAGGCAAGCGTGGGCGGAAGTCTGCGTTCAGCGACGCGGCGATCCAAGCTTGCCTGACAATGAAAGTGCTTTTTGGCATGCCGATTCATCAGACGACCGGTTTCGTCGAAAGCCTGCTGCGTCTGGCAGGGCTCGACTGGAAAGTGCCGGACTTCAGCACTCTGTGCCGCCGCCAGAAGGCATTGAACGTCGCCATTCCTTACCGTGGCGGGTCAACGTCGACGATCACGCCATGATGATCGGTGTCGATCAGGTAGTTGTCCGAATAGCTAAAGAGTGCTGGCCCTTTGCGGGCTGCGGTCCACTGGCTGGCCGGGTCGGAATGCGAGGTGAACTTGGGCATGACCTC
>Ga0102940_1002135_pt1 | contig 12108 bp, 9 predicted proteins | sample SalPonR2_C_D1_MG_FD_78215 | JGI IMG/M metagenome (GOLD analysis project Ga0102940, IMG submission 78215) | Salt pond soil microbial communities from South San Francisco under conditions of wetland restoration - Salt Pond MetaG R2_C_D1_MG | ecosystem: Environmental > Aquatic > Marine > Intertidal...
ATGTTGCGTTGAAATATTCATTTCCGTTATGTATTTTCTTTATCTCCGGTAACCGGTTGCATATACTGTCAGCAATTTCTTTAGCCACTTTTTGGGCTTTCTTTTCCAATAAAATTCCTCGTTCTAATGTGAGTACTCCAAGGGCCGGTTGGTAATAATCTCCTTTTTTTGTAAGCAATTTATTTTCAATAAGGGCATTGATATTTTTCTCCGTTGTTTCGGGACTCCATTTCAATGTATTTTCAATTTCAGATAGCGGAATGTTGTAATGCAGCGCAGTCAGAAACTGAGCAAGACTGTCTTTATTGATATCGATTTTAGGACCCTGGTATCCAGATATTTGGTAAACCTTAAGCGAGGCGTCAAGAATATTTTCTACTGTTCTGTTGTTTTTAAAAGAATAGCTTGCCAAAATAGTAGCAGCAAGTACGGTAATTAAAGTCTTCATACACTAATTCGGTTTTTTATTAAAAGTTATGTGTTATTGACGCTGTTCTGTTTCGGTCGTTACAAGAAATATATTTAAAATTGTATTTTTTTGTGTATAAGTTTTGTAATTCAGCAAAATAAACGCAAGGTGTACTTCAACAAGAAAAGGTTTTCTATTGTATTTTAAATTTTAAGAGAAGGGATTTTCGCTGTATCCGATATAGATTTTATCGAATTTTTGGCGAATAAAGTGCATAAACGAGGTACATTCTGAGAGATTAAGTGGGACAGGGCAGATTTCCGCCGGCTGGCGGATTAAACCGATTGAATTGACGATATTCATTCCAATGTCTGTGAGACATTAAAAATTATTCAAATTTAATTTTTTGTGGGTTGTACTGGATTCGAACCAGTGACCCCTACCCTGTCAAGGTAATGCTCTAAACCAACTGAGCTAACAACCCAAATTCCTCATGCAAAAATAGAAAAACAAGTTCAGCAAAAAGGTGCTGAACTTGTTTTTTTATTTTCAGATGAAAAATTTCAGTATAAAAAGTGCCGCTAAAATTATCATGACTACCGATATATCCCTGAATTTTCCGGTCAAAATTTTCAGAAATACATAGGAAAGCATTCCGAAAACAATTCCCTCCGCAATGCTGTAGGTAAGTGGCATCATAATGATGGTTACAAACGCGGGTATGGCTTCGGTAAAATCGTCGAAATTGATTTTAAGAATAGGCGACATCATAAAAAATCCAACCAAAACCAGCGCGGCTGCCGTTGCTGCGGGAGGCACCATGGTAAACAGCGGTGCAAAAAACAATGCCACCAAAAACAATCCCGCAGTGGTCAGCGAAGTTAATCCTGTTTTTCCACCTTCGGCCACTCCCGAGGCACTTTCAACATAAGTAGTAACGGTGCTGGTTCCGAAAATAGCTCCCAGTGTTGTTCCGATTGAATCCGCAAAAAGAGCCTGCTTTGCGCGTGGCACTTTTCCATCTTTGGTAAGCATACCTGCTTTGTCGGATACCCCAACCAGGGTGCCCACAGTATCGAACATGTCTACAAAAAGAAATGTGAACAGCACAATTAGCATGTCCATGGTAAAAATTTGCGAAAAATCGAACTGGAAGAAAATAGGCGAGAGTGATGGTGGTGCGTCAACCAGGTTTCCCTCGGGTATTTGGGTAACACCAAACGGAATTCCGGCAACTGTTGCGGTAAAAATACCAATCAACAGCGCTCCTTTCACCTTCAGCGCAAGCAGAACTGCAGTAAGTACAATTCCTCCCAATGCAACCAACACAGCAGGTGAGCCCATATCTCCCAGGCCAACAAGCGTTGCGTCATTATTAATAACCACTCCGGCATTTTGCAAGCCTATAAACGCGATGAATAACCCAATACCAGCCGAAACTGCATGTTTTAACGACAACGGAATGGCGTTAACAATCAGCTCGCGGATATTGAATGCAGTTAGAATCAGGAAAATAATACCTTCGATAAAAACTGCTGTAAGCGCAAACTGCCAGGTGTATCCCATTCCCAGTACTACGGTAAATGCAAAAAATGCATTGAGCCCCATTCCCGGTGCAAGTGCAAACGGCAGTCGGGCAACCAGCGCCATTACCAGTGTTGCTGCCATTGCCGATAGGGCAGTGGCAGTAAATAGCGCATTTTTGTCCATTCCGGTGGCGCTCAGAATATCCGGGTTTACGGCCAGAATATAGGCCATGGTCATAAATGTGGTTAATCCGGCAAGGATTTCCGTTTTTACGGAGGTCTGATTTTCTTTTAATTTAAAAAACCGGTTCAGCATAATAATTTATTTTAGAAGGTGACTTTTGCTCCGATGGTTGGCATTATCTCAAATCCTTTTGCAACAAAATTACTGCTCAATTCAATTTCAGTCCCTAAAGAGAAGTTTTTGTTAAAATTGTACCAAAGTTGTGGTTCAGAAAGAAATCTGAAATCGGTTCCCCAAAACATCTCTTCTTTCCAGAAATCCGCAAAACCGGCAAAGGTTAATTTGTTTTCCAGCATTTGAATGGTCCAGACCCCGGTTAGCTGGAATGAAGCATCTTCTTTCCCCTGAATGTATTTGTAATTGGTTTGAAACGTAAAAATTTTTGAAAAATCGGCCGATGCCCAGGTGCGCTCAAGCCCCGCAATATAAACGTTTTCAATCGGGATGAAGGGTGAGTTGTCGCCATCCAGTTTTAAAATACCGCCATTGAATTCAACTCTCGGCATAATTTTTTGCGTCTCATTCCATTTAAAAGCCCGTGCAATTTCCCAGTAGGCCAGAGAAATTCCGTTGTCAATACCCCGTGTGTCGGCGCTGTAATCCATGTCGATAAAGAAGAACGTACTACCCCAACTGTCGGGTTTAAACATTTCAACTGTTGTGGTGAAAAATTTCCTTCCTTCCCCCAAATCGTAATGCAACTGAATATTTTGTGCATTTGTGGTAAACACTGTCGCTGCAAAAGCGAGAACAAGTAAAATTCTTTTCATTATTAAAGATGGTTAGATTTAAATGTCGCAAAAATAAATAAATTCTTGATTTATAAAACCATATAAATACCTGTGAGTATTTAATTTGATTGTTTTTTTCTTTTTCAGAAATTGTCTGTTAAATGGTAAAAAAAAAGAAACCCCGGCAAAGGACTGCCGGGGCTATTTTTTCATCGGGAAGATAAAAAAAATATGGGTCATCTATAAATAGATTCGGTAAATCTACAAAAGGTAACCCCATTTTCAAAACTTTTTTTAAAAATCGTTCAGCGCTTCATTCAAAAATGCATTCACCTTATGCAGCTCCCGATAAGCATTGACGCAAGTTTCAACATATTTCCCACTTAATAAAATTTCTTTTTTCACGGGTGAAGAAAATGCGAACGATTTATACCGCAAAAGATCAATGTATGGGTGGTTTTTATCAACTCCCCGGGGTGCTGTTTTTAATTTATGGTCCATCATTTCGGGAAAGAAAGCTTTAAAGTTGGGATCGTTTATAATGGCAAGGAATTCATCCGGATGTTCTTCAATGTGATTTCTGATGGCTTTTAACGGCCCTGCCTGGGGCATATAAATTCCGCCTCCAATAAAACTTCCCCCAGGTTCAATGTGGAAATAATAACCGGCATTTTCACTTTTCCGGCCTCCTTTGGCAATAAAACTGCCAAAATTTGTTTTGTAGGGGCGCTTGTCTTTTGAAAATCGAACGTCCCTGAAAATTCTGAATATGCAATCTTTCGGACTTATGAGAGGAATTTCGGAGTCGAATTTTCGTATTTCGTTTATAAAAATATCCGTTAGAAACAATATTTTCTCACGGCTTTCCTCGTATCTTTTTCGGTTTTCATTGAACCATTCCCGGTTGTTGTTTTCAGAAAGTTCCTGAAGAAACTGAAGTACTTGTTCCATTCTTTCGTTTAATTTGCGTTATTTTTACGGTAAAGTAAGCATTTTTACAAAAACAGCGTATAGATGGAAAAGTTTGCCCTGATTGTTGCCGGAGGAAGCGGCACCCGTATGAAAGGAAAATTGCCCAAACAGTTTTTGGAACTCAATGGAAAACCTGTGCTCATGCATACTTTTGAAGCTTTTTTAAGATATGATTCCGAAATCAATTTTGTACTGGTTTTACCTGAGGTTCAGCTTTTAAACTGGAAGAAACTGTGTGTAAAATACGATTTTAATATTACGCATTCCGTGGTTTCCGGTGGTGAAACCCGCTTTCAGTCAGTTAAAAACGGACTTTCAGAAATTAAAGAAGATGGAATTGTGTTTATTCACGACGGCGTGCGTCCGCTGGTTTCTGTTCAAACCATTAAAAATTGTTTCAAAACTGCCAGCGAAAAAGGAAATGCTTTGCCGGTAATTTCGCCTGCCGAATCGGTTCGCGAAGTAACCAATGGCAACAACAAGGCGGTGGACCGGAGCCGCTATTTTTTAGTACAAACACCCCAAACTTTCAAAGTATCAGTAATTAAAAAAGCCTACGGGCAGCCTTACCAGGAAAAATTTACCGATGACGCTTCGGTGCTCGAAAACACCGGGGTTAAAATTCATTTGGTCGAAGGGAATCGGGAAAATATCAAAATCACCTACCCTGAAGACCTGCTGATTGCCAGTGCCTTTTGCGAAAAGATTTAACCCACGGGGGAATTACCGGTTTTACCGGTAAAAAAATAGTACCTCAACTGCTAATTTCGCTTTTCACAACCTGATATTCTTCGTTCAGGGGAAGGGTGCGATCATTTACCGATTCTTTGTGTGGAAACTTTTTTACAGCAAATAGTTTTGTCTAAAGAAATCAGAAAGTAATTTCTTTCATTTCCAGGCAATCCATTTATTGGTTGTTAAATTATAATTATTAAATAAACTATTAACACTATAAAAGTTTCCTGCGTTTTAGAATTCTTACTTTTGCAAAGCCATGGAAGAAAAGAAACAGTACATACTGGAAAAAGTTGGTGAGATGTACATTAGGTATGGAATACGGGCGGTTACAATGGACGATGTTGCTGCTGAATTCGGGATTTCGAAAAAAACACTCTACCAGTTTTTTAAAGACAAGAAAAATTTAGTGGAGCAGGTAATCGACTATTTCCTGGATAAATCTACACTTGATTTTTGCAGTTCTGAAAGCAGTAATGCCATTGACCAGATTTTGGCGATGCGTAATCACGTTGCTCAAATTTTAAAGCAGTTTAACAACACGCTGGAGTTCGATCTTAAACGTTCCTATCCGGCACTTTATGAAAAAGTTCATGCAATTAAACGGAAACGAATATATGAATACACTGTGAAGAATATCAATCATGGCATAAAAGGCGGGTTTTTCAGGTCCGAACTGGATGCCGAATTTATTGCAAAGCTACAGGTGGGTCGGATGTTGTACACATTAAATCCTGATAATGGCGTATTTGATGTTTCCGAAATGGCTTCCATCAAACTATTCGACCAGGTAATGGATTACCACATGCATGCAATCTGCACAGAAAAGGGGATAAATTATTACAGAAAACAATTAAACAATATTCAGAATGAAGAAAACAATTAAACAACAACTGTGGCTGCTGGCATTGCTGTTTTTTAGTGCCGGATTATCGGCCCAGGAGGAGCCGGTTGCTTTTACGCTTGAGGAAGCCCAGTTGTATGCCATGGAGAATTCCTATGTGTTGCAAAATTCGCAGCGCGATATCAGGGCTGCACAAAAAGAGGTGTGGGAAACCATTACTATCGGGTTGCCGCAGGTTTCGGGTTCAGCCAACTACAACATGAACCTTGATTTGCCGGTTTCACTTATTCCTGCTGAATTTTTTGGCGGAGAACCAGGTGAGTACCAGGCGGTAAAGTTTGGACAGGATTACAATTCCGATTTCGGGTTTACCGTTTCTCAACTTATTTTCGATGGGTCGTACATTGTTGGAATCGGGTCGTCGAAAATCTACCTCAACCTGACAAAAGAAGCCCTCGAAAAAAGTGAGATTAATATTCGCGATGCCGTTGCGCAGGCATATTACATGGTGCTGGTAGGGCAACAAAACCTGGAGGTGATGAAAGAAAACCTGGAAAACTCGCAAAAGCTTTACGAAGAAACGAAAGCTTATTACGATAATGGGTTTCGGGAAGAGATGGATGTTGACCAGATGAAAATACTGGTAAAAAATGCAGAAAACGAAGTATTGAAAGCTGAGCGCGAAATTAAAATTGCCAGGGTGGTTTTGAAATATACAATGGGTTATGAAATTCTGGAGGAAATTGGATTGACCGATTCACTCAATGATTTTCTGGATCCATTGGTTGAAGAACTGCAACCACGGAGTTTTGACATTTCGAACCATATCGATTACCGGATGTCTGTTACCAATTTTCAGGTTTCGGAAAAAATGCTGAAGCTGGAAAAAGTAGCTTTTTTGCCACGGCTGAGTGCGTTTTACAACTACTCTAAAACGGCTTACGGAAATAATGCCAATCTTTTTAAATCATCTGAATCATGGTATCCTTCTTCGATGCTTGGATTTCAGTTATCGGTTCCAATTTTTAATTCGGGGCAGAAAGTATTTAAAGTTCAGCAGGCACAAATTGAAGTGGAAAAAGCCAAAACCGACAGAAAACTTGCCGAAACCACACTTCAGAAAGATTTCCTGACAGCCGTAGCTGAAATGGAATCGGCACTGGAGAAATATGAAAACGATGCGGAAAACAGGGAGCTGGCCGAACGAATTCTCGGGAAATCAACAATTAAATTTAACAACGGAATGACCAGCAGTACTGAGCTTTCGCAACTCGAATCGCAATACATACAAACACACGGCGCTTATATTGCATCTATCCTGCAAGTATTGCAAGCCGATTTAAAACTTAAAAAAGCAATGGGAACATTATAAACCAATTCAGAAACAATTTAAACAGAATACAATGAAAAAGATATTAATCATATTTGTTGCGGCCCTTTTCCTAACTGCCTGCGGCAGTTCAAATGTCAGCGACGAAGCTTCGAAACGAAAAGAATTGCAGCAATATAAACAAGAGCTTAGCCAGTTGGAGGAAAAAATTGAAACGCTTGAAAAAGAGCTGGAAGAAAATAAAACAGAAGAAGCGGTTAAAATTTCAGTTGCCGTGCTCGACACACAGGTATTTGAACATTTTATTGAAGTGACCGGCAACGTGGAAGCGGCACTCAATTTAAATGTCAGTCCTGAGTCAGCCGGAGTTATTGAATCGGTATACGTTAAAGAAGGTCAGCTTGTAAGCAAAGGACAGGTGCTGGGAAAACTGAAAACCGATGCGCTGGAACGTAGCCTCGAAGAACTAAGAATTCAGCTCAGTTTGGCTGAAACAAATTTTCAGCGGCAGAAAAATCTCTGGGATCAGAACATTGGTTCTGAAATGCAGTTCCTTCAGGCCAAAACAAATAAAGAAAGCCTGGAAAAACGAATTGATGGCATTAAAGCACAGTTGGAAATGTCGGAAATTATTTCGCCGGTAAACGGAGTGGTTGAATTGGTTTACCAGGAAAAGGGTGAAATTGGCAGCCCGCAAACACCATTTGCCAAAGTACTGAACATTGACCGGGTAAAGATATATGCCGATGTTTCGGAATCGTACCTTACAAAAGTTGATGAAGGCCAGATGGTAAATATTAAATTTCCTGCAATTAACAGGGAAACAAAAGCCCCAATCTCACAAATTGGAAATACCATCGACCCGAATAACCGTACTTTCAGAATCAGAATTGACATGAGAAACACGGACAAAATGATTAAACCCAACCTGGTTTCTGTAATCCGGATTCGTGATTATCTTGCGGAAAACGCTATAATTATCCCATCTCTTTACATTAAGGAAGATTTTAAAGGAGATTACACTTATGTGGTTGAAAATGTTGATGGTACCGAACGGGCCAGAAAAGTCTACCTCGAAACCGGGATGACCAATAATAACAGAACTGAAATACTGGACGGGTTAAGCGCCGGCATGAAAATAGTTTCTGAAGGCCACACACAGGTAGTCGATGGCACACCTGTTACTTATTAATATGCTTTCTTCAATATTAAAACTGAAAAAACATGGTGAAGTATAAAGAATCAAACAAGGAGCATATTGCACGGAAATTTAAGCCATCGTATGTTGCCCTGAAAAATAAAACCACTGTATTTATTATTACCGGGCTGCTGGTGTTTTTTGGAATTTTTTCCTACAAGCAAATGCCGCGTGAATTGATGCCCGAGGTAGTTGTCCCCTATATTTTTGTACAAACAGTATATCCGGGTAATTCGCCGGTGGAAATTGAAAACCTTATTACCCGGCCCATAGAACAGGAGTTGAAGGGGATGCAGGGTGTGAAGAAAATATCTTCGGCCTCTTACCAGGATGTGAGCACTGTTTTTGTGGAATTCACCACAAATGTTGAAATCCAGCAGGCACTTCAGGATACGAAGGATAATGTTGACAAAGCAAACTCTGAGCTTCCTGACGATTTACAATCTGATCCGATGGTAATGGATATCAATTTTTCGGAATTCCCGATTATGAATGTTAACCTCTCGGGCGATTTTAGCATGCGCGAATTGAAAAAATATGCTGAAGTTCTTCAGGATGAGTTTGAGAGCCTGCGCGAAATTTCCGAAGTAAATATCCGCGGGGTGGAAGAACGGGAGATTCAGATAAATGTTGACCCTTATAAACTCGATGCAGTTGGCCTTACATTTGACGACATTGCAATGGCAGTGCAGTTTGAAAATGTGACAATTGGCGCAGGTGAGTTTACTGCCGATGAAACCCGCCGGATTATTCGTACAGTAGCCGACTACGAAAATATTGACCAGATTGCCAACACCATTATAAAAGTTAATATGGGCAAACCGGTTTATATTCGCGATGTTGCCACAGTAGTGGATGGATATAAAGAACGCAGTACCATTGCCCGTCTCGACAACCAACCGGTTGTAACCCTTTCGGTTACCAAAAAAGCCGGCGAAAACATACTGGAAGCATCGGAAAAAGTAAAGAAAACGATTGAGGAGCAAAAAGAGCAGGGCTACCTGCCTGTGAACCTCGAAGTGGTTACCACCGATGACATGTCATTTTATATCCGCGATGAAATTCAAAACCTCGAGAACAGTATCATTTTGGCAATGCTGCTGGTGGTGTTTGTGCTGTTTATGTTTCTTGGATTCAGGAATGCACTTTTCTCAGGCCTGGCAATTCCATTGTCGATGTTTTTGTCGTTTATCATTTTACAGCAACTGGGAGTTACACTTAACAACATGGTGCTCTACTCCCTCATTCTTGCACTCGGAATGCTGGTTGATAATGCCATTGTGGTGGTGGAAAACGTTTACCGGCTCTACAGTCACGGTTATTCACTGATGCTGGCCACCAAAAAAGGTGTGAGCGAAATTGCCTACCCTATTATTACCTCTACACTGACAACCCTGGCTGCTTTCTTTCCATTGCTGCTGTGGGAAGGCATTGTAGGCCAGTTCATGAGTGTGTTGCCCCAAACATTGATTGTAGTGCTTGCCTCGTCGCTTTTTGTGGCGCTGATTTTAAATCCGGCGTTTATTTCATCTTTCATGAAGATTGACGATATCAATAAACGTTTGAAATGGAAACGCTCATTAAAACGAGCTGGTATTTATACAGTTGTGGCTGCTCTTTTTTATGTGGCCGGAATCTACCTGCCTGGAAATATTTTAATGACTGTAGCTATTTTAGTAGTGTTGAATATTGCTGTTCTGAGACCGCTGGCAAGATGGTTTCAAACAAAATTCCTGGTGTGGCTCGAAAACTTTTATACCCGCCAGTTACGCCATGCACTCACCGGTTACTGGCCCGTAATTTATTTCTCGGGAACCTTTTTACTGCTCATTTTTTCCATGGTTTTCTATTTCTCAAGCAATCCGAGGGTAGTATTCTTCCCCGATACCGAACCGCAAACAATTTATGTTACCATGGAACTGCCACTTGGCACTTCGCTCGACAGAACCGACGAGGTTTCACGGGAAGTGGAAAATATCATTAAGGAAACACTCGACCCGGTCGATCATGTCGTAAAATCAGTAACTACCAATGTGGGAGTTGGCAAAGGAGGTGCATTTGATAATGACCAAAGTCCGAATAAATCACTGACGTCAATTTCATTTCTCGAGTACAAATACAGGGAAGGAATCAGTACTGCCAAAATAATGCAGGAACTTACCGAGAACCTGCATGGTTTTGTGGGGGCAAAAATATATGTTGAAAAAGAAGAGAATGGCCCGCCAACCGGCGCTCCTGTCAATATCGATATTTCGGGTGATGAATTTGATCAGTTGGTAAAGATTACGGATGATTTTGTTCGGATGATTGAAGAAGATAATATTCCGGGTATCGATGAACTGAAAGTAAACATCAATACCAATCAGCCCGAAATGCTGATTCATGTCGACCGCGAAAAGGCACGTCTTTATGAACTGTCAACTCAGCAAATTGCAATGGCTTTCCGTAATGCGCTTTATGGGTATGATGCCGGTGATTTTAAAGATGGCGAAGAAGAATACGATATATTTATCCGTTTGGAAGATGAATACAGAAATGATGTTTCAACACTGATGAATCAAAAGCTGGTTATTAACGACAGTGAGATTCCGGTTTCGGCAGTGGCTGATTTTGAATATTCAACCACCTACGATAAAATCAGCCGCATCGATAATAAACGAGCGATTACCATTTCGTCGAACGTAGTGGAAGGTTACAATGCCAATCAAATAAATGAAAGAATCCGGCAAATACTGAACAATTACGAAATGCCAAACGGGTATACCTGGGAATTTACAGGCGAGCAGCAGGAGCAGGAAGAAAGCAGCGAGTTTTTGTTTTTTGCACTGCTGGTTTCAATTGCTCTCATTCTGATAATTCTGGTTACACAGTTTAACTCGTTAATCAGGCCGCTGATTATTGTTGTTACAGTAGTTTTCAGTACAATTGGCGTTTTCCTCGGGCTCGGAATTTTTCAAATGGAATTTGTGGTGATTATGACCGGTATCGGAATTATTTCACTGGCCGGAATTGTGGTGAATAACGGAATTGTTCTGATTGACTATATTGATTTAACACGCAAAAGAAAACGCGAGGAGCTGGGATTGCCTGAAAATGCATTTCTGCCCCATGATACTCAGATTGAAGCTTTGGTGCAGGCTGGAAGAACCCGTTTGCGTCCGGTGTTGCTAACCGCTGTCACCACTGTGCTTGGCTTAGTGCCACTGGCAGTAGGTTTGAACTTTAACTTTTTTACCCTTTATACTCAGTTCGATCCGCAAATTTCGGTTGGCGGTGAAAGTGTTGCATTCTGGGGGCCCATGTCATGGACCGTTATTTTTGGGTTGACTTTTGCCACTTTCCTCACGTTGCTGATTTCACCGGTGATGTACATGCTGACCATTCGCATAAATTACCGGATTAAAAAGTGGACAGGTAACTTGCCAAAAGTAGAACAAAAAACAATTGAGGAGGAGAGAAAGAAGGTGGAAGAATAAACCGGGAAACCTCTGGCTCCAAAATCGGTTAAAATAAGCATGAAATAAAAGAGGTTGTCTAAAACAATATTTTTAGACAACCTCTTTTTAGTTCGAATCAAACTCAATTTTCCACAATCCACGGAATTCATTTAAACTGTACCCGGTGGCTTCGTCATTTGGGTATAATTCCCGGATGGTTGCATAAGTGGCAGGCTGAATATCTTCGCCCGGAGTTCCGTGGCATTTTAAACAGGCAGGCATGGCAGTTTTGATGGGTTTATAATAAACCAGGGTTTTTCCTTCCTGAATTAAGGTATCGGAAGAATTTCCGTTTTCCAGCCTCGCTGCATAAACATTCCAGAGTTGTTTTTCTTTGTTATTTTTTAATGCATTCCCCGGGTTCCGGTTTTTGGCGGAAACTCTGGATATGGTGCAGTTGTTTGCCTTACTCAAACTGTCAATCAGCGGTGAGGCCTGAATGTTACAAAACTCAATGGCATACTCAGGCCCGCCTTTTTGCATGGCGCTGCTCACATTTGTCAATAAAACGCTCTGCGCCTTGCCTGAAATCTCATTCCCTTTTTGAGTATATTCTGAATAAATTTCATCTGGAATTTTTTCGTTTTGATTTGATTTACAGGAAATGATTGCAATGGACACA
>Ga0102940_1002139_pt1 | contig 12098 bp, 9 predicted proteins | sample SalPonR2_C_D1_MG_FD_78215 | JGI IMG/M metagenome (GOLD analysis project Ga0102940, IMG submission 78215) | Salt pond soil microbial communities from South San Francisco under conditions of wetland restoration - Salt Pond MetaG R2_C_D1_MG | ecosystem: Environmental > Aquatic > Marine > Intertidal...
CCTCGATGGCCGCCGCCAATTGCTGTCGGCGCAGCTCCAGCGTGCCTTCGATGGACTCGATCCGCGCGCGGGCATCGGCGGCCAGATCGCCGAAAAGGCCGCGCGCCATCTGCACCAAGGCCAGCGTTTCAAGGATCAGGAAGGGCAGCGCCCAAGACCACAGCCCGCGCGCCCCGAACCACACCGGCCCAAAGAGCCCGGCAAAAAAGTTGAAGGTGGCGGTAAAGCGCGACGAGGCCCCGATCTTGTCGAAATTCTCGATGTAATACTCGGGGTTGGTGCGCACGAATTTGCGGATGCTCTCCTGCCGCTCGCGGGCGTAGGCAAGGGCGGCTTCGCTGGTGGTGTCCTCCAGCGGGTTTACCTCGGACTGGTTCATGATACCTCCGTCCCTTCGATCACGGTGCGCAGCAGGTCGGCACGGGTGATGACACCCACGTCGCGGCCCTGCGCCTCGACGACGATGGCATCGTCATCGTCAATCGCGCGGGTGATCAGATTGCTTAGGGTTTCATCCTCGGCCACGCGTGGGCCGTCTGTGGGCAACGGGCCATGAGCGGCGACATAATCGTCGACGGGTTGCATCACCGCATGGGCATGCACCACCTTGAGCCGCGAAATCCCGGCCACGAAATCGGCCACGTAATCATCGGCCGGGTGCATGACGATATCCTCCGCCGTGCCCACCTGTACCAATTTGCCATCGCGCATGATGGCGATGCGGTCGCCGATGCGCACCGCCTCGTCCAGATCATGGGTGATGAAGATCGTGGTCTTCTTCAAAATCTTGCTCAGCCGGATGAACTCATCCTGCAACTGCCGCCGGATCAACGGATCAAGCGCCGAAAATGGCTCGTCCATCAGCAAGACATCGGGGTTCGCCGCCAAGGCGCGGGCCAGCCCGACGCGCTGCTGCATCCCGCCCGAAAGCTCATGGGCAAATTTCGACCCCCATGCGCCCAACTCGACAATATCCAAGATTGCCGCCGCTTGCCGCATGCGTTCGTTCTTGGCCACCTGCCGGATTTCCAAGGGCATCGCCACGTTATCCAGAACCGAGCGGTGCGGCATCAGGGCGAAGTTCTGAAACACCATGCCGATCTTGCGGTTGCGAAAGGTCTGAAGCTCCTGTGGGCCAAGGGCCATCACGTCGGTACCTTCGATCTCGATCTTGCCCGCTGTGGGTTCCAACAGGCGGTTGAAATGCCGCACCAGCGTGGATTTGCCACTGCCCGACAAGCCCATGATGCAGAAGATCTCGCCGCGTTTCACCTCAAGGCTGACGTCGGCCACACCCACCACGGCGTTATACTGCGCCAGAACATCGGCCTTGCTGAGGCCCTCGGTCTTGATCGCCTGAAGGGCCACATCTGGCTTGGCACCAAAGATTTTCCAGACGTTCGAAATCTCAACGACGGTCTCATCGCTCATCGCGTGGCACCTTGTTTCATGGGGGAAAGGTCAGGCGGCGCCAGTCATACCAGCGCCGCCAAGATCACGTCAGATCACAGGCCAAGCCATGCGTCGACACGCTCGGGGTTGGCTTCAACCCATTCACGCGCCACCTCCGAGGGGTCACGGCCCTTGCCGCTGATCTCGTAGGCAAAGCTGCTGACATCATCGGCGGTCAGCGAGAAGCGGTCGAAGAATTCGGCAATCGCGGGCGACCGCTCGGGCAGCGAATTGGACCACGCGATTTGCACCTCTTTCAGCGCGTCTTTCGAGGCGACGTAGGATTTGTCGAGCCAATCAGGATCATCCGAGGGCTGCACCATCTTGTACTTTTCAGGATCATGCGTCGGCTCGGTCAGCATCATCACGTCGAACATGTACCAGACCGCGTGCGGCTTGTAGCAATAGAAGGCATAGCCCTCTTCCTTGGCGATACTGTCTTTCACCCGTGCGGTTTTCACGCTTTCCTCGGCGCGGACAGGTTCGATGAAATCCATCAGGCCATAATCGCGCACCTTCACCTCGTTCACATTGGCCGAGGCCCAGCCGGGCGCGCCGATCCACATCTCGCCAAGGCCATTGCCATCGCTGTCCATCTTCATGGCCACGTCGGGGCGGCCCAGATCGGCGATGTCGGTGATGTTGTTGGCCTTGCCGAATTGCTGCGAGACACAGTAGCCCTGATTGCCCTCATAGGGGTTCGACGACAGGGTGACGGTGCCTTCTTCTTCAACATACTTGTCGGTGAAGCTTTCTTGGTTGGGCAGCCAGACGTCCGGATGAACGTCAATCGCGCCTTCGCCCTGATGCATCGCTTGGAAGATGGTGGCGTTGTTGCCGGGGACATATTCCACCTGCCCGCCAATGCGCATTTCCACGACAGCGCCCAAAAGATGGGCAATTCCCTGTGCCCCGGTCCAGGACGGCACCCCGATTTTGACCTCTTCGGCAGCGGCCGCAGGCAGGGCGATAGCCCCCATCGCGGCGGCAAGGGCCAGTGATTTCAGCTTGGTTTTCATTTTCAACTCCTCTGTTGGTCTGCGCCTTTCTGGCGTTTTATTAATTTATTTCAACGGCTTGCATTCTTTTTATTCTGATCTTGCGGGTCTTGGCTTCCCGTTGCATCGGCCCCGACCCGGTGGCGTCTTTCATCCATATAAAAAGTCTAGAGCGAGTCTTTGAAAAACCGCCAATTCAAACATTTCATTAAACTATTCGAATTTTGCATAGTTTGGGTTAGGCTACCCTGAATTCCCTTGGATCAGGGGGCAGAATTGGACCTCAACTGGCTACGCGATTTTGAATGTCTGGCCCGCACGCGGAATTTCACCCGCGCGGCGGATGAACGCAACATCACCCAATCCGCCTTTTCCCGCCGGATCAAGGCGCTTGAAAGCTGGGTGGGCCTTCCCCTCATCAACCGCGCCACCTATCCGGTGCAACTTACAGAGGCCGGGGAAAACTTCCTGCCCACCGCCACGGCGTCGATTTCGGGGCTGACCGAGGCCCGGCAGGCGATGCGCGATGCCGATAGGGGCGACAGCCGCTTTATCCGCTTTTCGGTGCTGCACACGATTTCGGTGCATTTCCTCGCCTCGCGGATCGAGGCGTTACAATCGGATTTGCCCGATTTGCGGACGCGGGTCATCTCGGACTCGCTCAGCACCTGTTGTGACCTTCTGGTGGAAGGGGCGGTTGATATCCTGCTGTGCTATGCGCATCGCAGCGTCGCCCCGATGATCGACGAAACCGCCTTTGCGCGCAAAGACCTGACGGTGGATCGGCTTTTGCCGGTCGCCGCCGCAGGCCCCGCGCGGGAAAAGGGCTGGTCGCTGGATGACCCCAAGGGCGCGCCCATTCCCTACCTTGCTTATGAAAGGTCGACGTTTCTGGGCATGGTCGTCGACGATACGGTAGACGGTCAGACGCTTTCGGTGGAAACGATCTATGTCGATGCCTTGGTCGAGGCGATCAAGCGTCGCCTATTGGCTGGGGCGGGATTTGCATGGATGCCGGAAACCGCCATTGCGGCGGAACTGGCCGCCGGGGAGGTGGTACAGATCGGCGGTGAGGGCTGGATCGCGCCGATGACGATCTCGGCCTTTTCCAACCCGGCGAATTTCGATCAAACGGCGCGTGATTTTTGGACGCTTTTGTAGGGTTGGCCGTAGACCTTGGTGGCGCTCATTCGGCTGGTGCCCAGGGTCTCATGCGGATGTCACTGGCCTTCACGAAGGATGTTCGATCAAAAATGGCGATACGACTTGGATCGTTTCCCGCGCTGAAGGGTCCGACATGGGCGCTCAACCACCGTCCGCCGAAAATGGGACGAAAGCCCGCTGTTGTGAATCGGCCAAGGTAGCGTTGGACGCGATGCGCGGTGACAAGACGATCCAAGAGATTGCAGCAAACCATCAGTTGCACCCGACCCAAGTCAACACATGTAAACGGCAGGCCATCGAGGGCACGGCGGTCGCGCAGTGTTACGCGGCCTCAGCCATAGTCGGGCTGAACCGCCGCGCCCGATTTCGCCGATTGCGCACAGGCAAGCGCGATGGCAAGCGCCGCGCGCCCGTCCTCGGCCGTGGCCGATGGAGTGCGGTTTCCGGTGACCGCCGCGTGGAATTCATCCAGCGCGTTGTAGAAGGACTGGTCATAGCGTTCGAGAAAGAAATGCTTGAGCGGCTTGCGCGCCACGCTGCGGGTCTTGTCCCAGCGCACCAGATTGTCGTCGCGGTGATTCAGCGTCTGCACCATGCCGTCATCGCCGAAGGCTTCCAGCCGCTGGTCGAATCCGTAAGCGCAGGCGCGGGAATTGTTGATATGGACCAGCGCGCCCGAGGGCATTTTCAGCGTGGTCATGGTCATGTCGAAATCGCCCTCGGCGCCGATCCGGTCGTCGAACATGCAGGTTCCGGCGGCCATGACCTCGGCCGGGCGTTCGCCCGCGATCCAGCAGAGCAGGTCGATATCGTGGATCGTGGCATCGACGAAATAGCCCCCCGAGACGCGCACATACTCGATCGGCGGCGGGCTGGGCTCGCGCGACCAGCTCATCAGCATATTGAGCCGCCCGATCTCGCCGTTTTTTACCGCCTCGCGCAGCATGGCATTGTCCGGGTCAAAGCGCCGGTTGAAGCCCAGCATGAAGGGCACGGGATGGTCGTGCAATGCGCTCATGGCGTGGTCCACCCGCTCCAGAGACTGATCCAGAGGCTTCTCGCAATAGATCGGCTTGCCTGCGCGGGCGGCGGCCTCAATATAGTCCACATGCGTGTCGGTGGGCGTGGCGATCACCACCGCATCAACAGCTGCGTCGGCCAGCACCGCGTCCAGATCATCCATCGCGCGCCCGCCATACTGCTCGGCGGCCTTGGTGGCCGAACTCATGCGCGGGTTATAGATCACCTCCAGCCGCAGACCGGGATGGGCGCCTATCTTGGGGCCATAGACATGGGCCATGCGGCCGGTGCCCATCAGGGCAAGTCCAAGCGTTTGCATTACGCGTACTCCTTGGCGTCTTCGAGGATCAGGGCCGCGGCCTTTTCGCCGATCATGATCGAGGCCGCGTTGGTGTTGCCGGTGACGATGCGCGGCATGATCGAGGCATCGGCCACGCGCAGCCCGTCGATGCCGTGCACTTTCAGGCGCGGATCGACAACAGCATCCTCGCCGATGCCCATCTTGCAGGTTCCAACCGGGTGCAGCAGCGAGAGCCCGTTGGCCCGGCAATAGTCCAGCAGCTCAGCCTCGGATTGCACATCCTTGCCCGGCGAAATCTCGTAATCCACGCAGTCCGACATCGGCGCCGTCGCCGCGATCTTGCGGCCGAATTGCAGACCGGCGATGGCGGCGCGCTGGTCCGCCTCGTCGGCGAAGAAATTGAATTGGATCTCCGGCTGATCCGTGGGAGCCGGGCCGGAGATCCTGACATGCCCTCGGGAGGACGGGCGCATGTGTTCGGCAAGAATGGTGAAGCCCGAGAAGGGATGCGGCTTGAGGTGTTCATCGGTACACCAAGCCATGAAGGTGACCATCATGTCGGGGCGGTCAACTTCCGGGCTGGAACAGATGAAGGTATTGGAATAATTGCCATTATCGGCAAACGGACCGGTGCGGAAGATCAGGTGCCGCAAGAGCTGCAAGCCGCCCTTGATCTTGTTGTTGTAAAGGTCATTCACCGTGGAATGCACGGTCGAGCGATACTCTGCCCCGATGCCGAAATGGTCTTGCAGGTTCTCGCCCACGCCTTGCAGGTCGTGTTGAACCTCGATCCCGTGCTCTTGCAGAAGCGCCCCGGGGCCGATGCCGGAGAGTTGCAGGAGTTGCGGTGAATTGAACGTGCCGCCGCTCAGTATGATCTCGCGCCGCGCTCGGGCCTCATGCGTGCCGCGCCGGTCGGACCAGCGCACGCCGGTGGCGCGCTTTCCCTCCAGCGTGATGCGCTCCACCATGGCATTCAGTGTCAGGTCGATGTTCTTTTTCGCGGGCCCGCGCAGGTAGCCCGCCGCCGTGCTCCAGCGCATGCCCTTCTTCGTCGTGGTCTGGACGTAGCCCGTACCTTCCTGCTGAGCACCGTTGAAGTCGTCGTTGCGCGGCACGCCGAGCGCCTCGGAGGCGGCGTGAAACGCCTCGCCGAGTGCGTGCTCGGTGCGGATATCCGACACGGCCACCGGACCGCCCGCGCCATGATAATCATTGGCGCCGCGTTCCTGATCCTCGCAGGATTTGAAATAGGGCAGCACCCCGTCCCAGCCCCAGCCGGTGCATCCTGCCTCTTCCCAGCCGTCGAAATCCTGCGGCTGGCCGCGCATGTAGATCATGCCGTTGATTGCGCCGGTCCCGCCCAGCACCTTACCACGCGGCTGGAACAGGCGGCGATTGTTCAGATGCGGCTCGGACGCGCTTTCATAGCACCAGTTCACCGACGGGTTGGCATAGAGCATTGAATAGCCCAACGGGATGTGGATGAACGGGTTGCGGTCCTTTCCGCCCGCCTCCAGAAGCAGCACCGAATGGCCCGCCTCACCCAGACGACCAGCCACGGCACAGCCGGCCGATCCTGCGCCGATCACGATGTAATCGTACTCCGATTGCGCCATGCTATCCTCCACCGGAATCTCTTGTTGCTGAAGCGTCGCATGGCGCGGTCTTGTTGCTGAACCAGTGAAATGTCAGATTTGGACATACCGCTTCTGGATTGCCCAGGCGGTTCTGAAATCATGCGGTCACCACCCCGCCGGACGACAGGAGATGTCCAAAATGACGCGCGAGGAGTTGCTGCGGATCCTGACCTTTGTGGAATCGAACCGCGAAATATCCGAAAAGCGGACAAGACTCGCTACGGTTGACCCGCGCTGGAACATCGTGGCCTTTGCCATGCGCAGGCATCTCGAAGGCAAGCTGCTCACCGTGACCTCCGCGGCATCGGCGGCGGATGTACCCTATGGTACCGCCATGCGACGGATCAGTGAGTTGATTGACGAGGGGCTGCTGCTCAAACGGCCCAAATCGCGCTCGGGAAAGTCCTTTTCGCTGCACCCGACCCGCGAGCTGATCGCGGAGTTCGAAAGCTTTGCCATGCAGCTCAAGGCAATGGTCGGCAACACCTTTGGCTTCACGACAGGCGATGGCGAAATGGGCGATTTCTATTTCGGGGGGTATTACATGGCCTCGCGTACCCTGCCCTATCCCAACGCCATGCGACAGGGGGTTGGGGTGGACCGGACGTTTCGGATTCTCAGCCCTGTAGACCCGACATTCAAGACGCTGAGCGAGTTTTCGTCCAATCTGGACGAGCTCTGCGGCACCAAAATCGAAATCGTCAACCTGCCGCTCGATGAACTGCATGGCGAGATCATGAGCAATGCCGGGCGGCAAATGTCGAAATATGACCTGATGGCCGTCGATCTGCCCTGGATCGGACAATTGGCGACCGAAGGGGTGATCGACCCGCTGGACGAAATCATGTGGGAAGAGCGCTACAATCCATCGGATTTCCACAACGCGGCCTACAAAGGATCGTCCTGGAACAACAGCCAGTACGGATTACCGATACAGCCGACCGCTGAATTGCTGTTCTGCCGCTCGGACCTGTTCGCCGAAGCCGGCTTGTCCTGCCCCAAGACGACCGATGAGCTTCTGCTGGCGGCCCGGGTGATGCACCGGTCCAGTTTCAATCTGTCGGGGATCGTGATGAATTTCGGGCGTGGCACGCCGGTGGCGCATACTTTCATGCAAACGCTGGCAGATTTCGGCCAGCCGATCATCAATCTCGATCCGCTGGCTGGCGAGTTCAACGTTTCCGAGATCGACAAGGAAAACTATCGCCCGCAACTGGATACGGAAGCGGCGCGGGACGCGGCGGAGTTCCTGCTGGAATTGGCGGAGTTTTCCCACAAGGACAGCCTGAGCTGCAACTGGGACCGGCGGATCGGGATCTTTTCGCGCGGCGAGGCGGCAATGACCTATGGCTGGAGTATCCGTGCCGCTGCCTTCGAACTGAACGAGAATTCCCCGGCCCATGGCAATGTCAAATTCGTGCGGCATCCACACGGGCCGGGCGCGCGCACTGTCTCGCCCATCGGGGGGTTTTCGCTGGCTGTGCCGGCTGGGCTCAGCTCTGAACGGAAAAAGGCGTCCTGGAAGGTGATGGAGTATCTGACACGGCCGGAAATGCTCAAGTGGTACGTGCTGAACGGCAACCTCACCAGCCCGCGCTTCTCCACCAGCGCCGATCCGGAGGTGCAGGCCAGTTCCTCCCTCATCAGCGAGGTGGACGCCATGGAGCGGCGCGGCGAATTGCAAACCTGGCCACGCCCGCCGATCCCGGAATTCAATGAGTTGCTGAGCATCCTGGGCGACGAGATCCACATGATGTTGCAGGGCGTGATTTCCGTTGAGGACGCGCTTGGCAAATCGCAAAACCGGATCGACGCGATGATGCGCGAGCAAGGGCATTACTGAGAGCTGTCGACAGAGGCCGACTGGTCAGTGCATGCCAGCGGCACGTGGCCATTTGTCAGCTTCTAGCCCCTTTGGGACATTGGCCTTGAATGCTGAGCCGCGCCGGCGCTTCGCGCGCCGATCTTCGCACCTTTCAAAATCCTGCCCAATCAAAAACGCCCCCGCAGTGTCCTGCGAGGGCGAAGGTTTTACCGACTAAGAAGCTGAGTTTACCAGGTGGGGCGCTCAAACTCGTCCACGTTCCCGGGCAGAACCTTCGGTGTCTCGATGCCCTGCTGGTCAGGCACGTCGATACCGTTGGCCACCTTGATCGCCGTCTGGATCGCGAGGATCGCGTCATCGACCGGGGATTGCTTGTTCGATCCCGAATGCCAACCGGCTTTCATCGCGTCCCAGCCTTCGCCGAACTGGTTACAGGTCACGACCTTGACCTCACCTGGCTCCTTGCCGGCACCTTGAAGCGCGCTGATCACGCCCAGCCCCATGCCGTCGTCAAAGGCATAGACGCCGTCGATCTGGTCGCCGAATTGAGTCAGGAAAGTTTCCATCACGGTCTGCGCTTTCTCGCGGTTCCATTCCGCGGTTTGGCTGGCCAGAATGGTGATGCCGGGGTAGTCATCCGCCATCTTGTCAAGGAAGCAGTTCTTGCGCAGGATCGACACCGAATAGCCCGGTGTGCCCTCGACCACCACGATATTGCCTTCACCGTTCAGCGAATCTCCCAGCATTTCCGCGGATTGTTCCGCCTGCGCACAGTCATCGGGGCCGGTATGGCCAACGATATAGCGGCGGCCCGCCTCACCAATGGGGGAATTCGAGGTGATGACCGGGATGCCCGAGCGCGAGGCGTTGCGGATCGCCGGGATCAGCGCGTTCTGCGATGTCGGCCAGACCACCAGCGCGTCGGGCTTCTGCGATGCCATGTCCTGAATCTGGTCGAACTGCACGGCGGGGTCGCCCTGCGGGTCCATCACGGTCGCCTGAACACCCAGTTCCTTGGTATAGGCTTCGGCGGTTTCGGCATATTTCGCCTGATAGGCGTTGGAGCCGGGGTAAAGCACGGTAATGCCGATGCGGGTCTCGGACAGCGGCTTCTTCAGCTCACCGCCCAGCCAGTCGGGTGCATCCTCGGCGCTTGCAACGCCTGCGGCGCAGGCAACAGCGGTCGCAAGGGCCAGTGCTGTTGTGAATTTCGTCATGTGTTCCTCCTCTGGACGCTGCCATTCCTCCTCAACGCACGCCCCGTTGGCAGCGTTGCGGGGTGCTTGCACTGACTTTTCGGCAGAAGACGAGCGCGCTCAATCGCTTAAATGTCCAAATCTGATTTTCGGGCATTTGCGCGCCGCTCCATTGTAAAAGAAGTGTATGCGGCAACCGAACGGTAAAGATTCATTTTGGACATAACGGCAGTTTTTCGCCCCCGGGGCGCTGCCTATCGTCGATGCAGGGAGGAAATTCTCACATGGGACAGACGATTAACGGCCTATTGCGCCGTCACGGCCTGATACTGGCCTTTCTGGTGTTCCTGGGGGGCGTGGCGCTCAACGCCGAGGCCTTTCTGACACCGGGCAATATCCTCGACGTGCTGCGACAGGTGTCGATCACGGGCATGATGGCACTGGGCGTTACCTTCGTGGTGCTGACCGGGCGGCTTGATCTTTCTGTTGGCTCGATGCTGACATTGCTGACCGTCATCGTGGTTGATCAACACAATATCGTCGGACCATTCCCGGCGATTGTCATGACGCTGCTCGCGGGGCTTGCCGTGGGGGCCATTAACGGGCTGCTCGTCGGCTTTGTCAAGCTCAACGCGCTGATCGTGACACTGGCAATGTTGTCTTTTTTACAAGGGCTTGTGCTGTTTTATTCCGGCGGGTCAAACGTCAATGTGTCCAATGCACAGGACACTTGGTTCGGGGTGTTCGGGCGCGGTGATTTCCTTGGTCTGCCGGTGCCTGTGGTCCTGTTTTTCGTGTCGGCGGTCATCGCCGGGCTGGTGCTTCAATTCACCACCTTCGGGCGGCGCGTCTACGGCGTGGGCGGCAATGAAACCGCCAGCATCTTTTCCGGGATCGACGCGCGTTGGACAGTCTTCTGGGCCTATGTGGTGTCCGGCCTCACCACGGGTGTCGCGGCGGTCATCATGGGCAGCCGGGTTATGGGCGCGCAGAATACCATCGGGCAGGGTTATGAGCTTACCGTTCTGGCCGGTGTGATCTTGGGCGGCACCTCGCTTCTGGGGGGCTCCGGCAGCATCTGGCGGACGGTGATCGGCATCTCGATGCTGGGTTTCATCCAAAACGGACTGCTGCTGCTCGGATTCCCCTATTACGTGCAATGGCTCGTCACATGGGCTGTCATCATCATCGCCGTCTGGATTGATCTGGGCGCCAAGCGCGGGAGGATCTTCGCATGAGCCTTGCCACCGACAATCAGGCCGCAACGCCGCTGCAAAGCGTGCTGGGCTGGCTTCTGAGAAACCATATTTGGGTGTTCCTTGCGCTCACGGTCATCGTGTTTTCGGTCTCAAGCCCCTATTTCCTGACCGTCAACAACATCGGCAATATCCTGACCCAGGGCGCGTTCATCGGCATTCTTGCCATTGGGATGACCCTGGTGATGATCGACGGCGAGATTGACCTTTCGGTCGGTGCCGTCCTGGCGCTGGCCTCGGCGCTGGCGATAGGGTTGCAGGATCACATGGGGGTCTGGCCCGCCGTGTTCCTTGGCCTGATGTCGGGTGCCGCGCTGGGCTTTGTCAACGGCACGCTTGTGGCGCTGTCGGGGATGCATTCCTTCATCGTCACGCTTGGCGGGCTGATCGGCATTCGCGGGCTGGTCTTCGTCTATAGCGGTGAAAACGCTCTGATGGTGCCGGATTTCAGCTACACCGAGATTCCCGAAATCTATTTTGGCCCGATCTCGCTGACGGCGATCCTCTTCTTCGCGCTGGCGCTGTTCTTTCAATGGGTGCTGTCGAGCACCCGACACGGGCGCGAAACCTATGCCGTGGGCGACAATATCGAAGCCGCGCATGATGCGGGGATCAATGTCAAACGCCACAAGATCATCAATTTCACCATCTGCGGTACGCTCGCGGCGGTCTGCGGCATCCTGTTGTCGATGCGGCTTGGCACGGCCGAGCCGAACGCCGGCAAGATCTGGGAACTTTGGACCATCATCGCCGTGGTGCTGGGCGGGACGCGCCTTCAGGGCGGGTTCGGCAGCATGTGGATGACCATTGGCGGCGTGCTCACGCTGGCGGTGCTGCGCAACGGTCTGCGGCTGCTAAACACGCCGAACTATGTCGAGCTTATGGTGATGGGCGGTGTGCTGGTGATGGCGCTCGTTCTGGACAAACTGTTAAACCAAAAGGGGGACACGTGATGGACGACGTCATTCTCAAGGTGGAAGGCATCACCAAGACATTCCCGGGCGTCAAGGCGCTGGAAAATGTCAGCTTTGACATCCGCCCCGGTGAGGTTCACGCGCTGGTCGGCGAAAACGGGGCCGGGAAATCCACCCTGATGAAAGCGCTTGCCGGGCTGCACAAACCCGACAGCGGCCAGATCATCTATCAGGGCGCGCCGACCGAAGTCGCCGGCCCGCTGGATGCGCGGCAAAAGGGGATCTTGCTGATCCATCAGGAATTGTCGCTCTCGCCGGAACTGTCAGTGGCC
>Ga0102940_1002140_pt1 | contig 12085 bp, 11 predicted proteins | sample SalPonR2_C_D1_MG_FD_78215 | JGI IMG/M metagenome (GOLD analysis project Ga0102940, IMG submission 78215) | Salt pond soil microbial communities from South San Francisco under conditions of wetland restoration - Salt Pond MetaG R2_C_D1_MG | ecosystem: Environmental > Aquatic > Marine > Intertidal...
AATATTTTTTCTCATTAAAAAAACCAAAACAAATGGAGGCTGAGTTTGAAAGTTATTGGATTTAACGGCAGTGCCAGAAAAAAAGGGAACACCGCCTGTTCCATGAATACGGTTTTCGCTGAATTGGAAAAAGCAGGGATCGAGACGGAGATGATTCTGGTCGGAAAAGAAAAGATCCAGGGCTGCATAGCCTGTCACGGCTGTGTGAAAAATCAAAATGAAGCCTGTGCCATCGAAGACGATCCGGTCAATGAATGGATTCAGAAAATCAAAGCGGCGGATGGCCTTCTGCTTGGCTCTCCTGTTCATTTTTCCGGTGTGGCCGGGACGATGAAATCCTTTCTTGACAGGGCTTTTTTCGTATCTTCGGTCAACGGAGGCCTGTTCCGGCATAAAGTTGGTGCCGCTGTTGCTGCCGTGAGGCGGTCCGGAGGAATCTCCACGCTTGAGACGCTTAATCATTATATCAACTACTCTGAAATGATCATGCCTTCTTCAAACTACTGGAACGTGGCCCATGGGCATACCCCCGGAGAAATGGAGCAGGATGCCGAGGGCAAACAGATCATGGAAATTTTAGGCAGAAACATGGCATGGATCATGAATGTGATCAGGTTTGCGGAAAAGGAATTTCCCCCGCCGGGAACAGTGGCCAAAACCCGAACTAATTTCATCAGGTAATTATGAAAAAACCAGTCCTGTATATGCTCAACCCCTGGTATGACACACCGGATCAAGGACCTTTTTACTGCCCGGACTGCGGTGTGGTAGAAGGATTTTTTATTTACAACCCGGAAATCAGGGAGCAGGTGGACATCATCCATGTGGATTTCCAGCGGCCCCGGCCTGAAATCATTGAACAACTGGGAGAAGAGAACCAGGATTCCCCCGTGCTTTTACTACCGGATGATTCCGTTTCCTTTGACGGTGTTAAAAAAACATGACCACCGGCAAGTCATTTATTGACGATGCCCTATCCATCTGCAACTATCTGGCCCAGACATATAATGGGATACTTCCTCATCCGCAGGATTAAATATCAGAAAAAAGGGGGGTGGATTTCTTTGGTGATTCATGATTCCTGACAAAGAGCCAAATGAATCAAAAGCAAGGTTCACACATTTAACGCAGGAAGCCATCCGTTTTGGGGCCACAGATTCTGCTGTCATTTCTTCCAGTGATATCCGGGTGGACGATGATCTGGCGGCCTTGTGCAATGGAGAATACACCTGCCCGAATTACGGCCTTGCTGCGAGTTGCCCGCCCCATGTGGGAGGACCTGGGCAGTTCAGAAAATGGCAGAAAAAAAGCCGGTATTCTATTACAGTAAAAATTGAACTGCCGGCATCCGTGATGTTTTCCGATGCGCGCAAAGAGGTCATGCGCCTGCTCCACCAAGTTGTGGCCGGAGTCGAAAAAAAGGCCATTGAATCTGGATTCAGCCAGTCCAGAGCCTTTGCCGGGGGATCATGCAAGCAATTATTCTGTGAAGAAAACAAAACATGCTGTGTCATCGCAGACAAGCTCCCGTGCCGCCATATGAACGAGGCAAGGCCTTCCATGTCCGGATTTGGTATTGATGTCATCCAGTTGATGAATACGTCAGGATGGCCGGTTTTAAAGACAAAGCAGAATAATGGTGATCCAGATGACGCAAACTGGATGGCTGGCCTGGTGCTGGTCGCCTGAAGGGTTTGACCTTACCTGATTTTATCGAGCCGAATCACTGTTTAAAAAGATGTTGGCTTCTATCTGTCAGGGCTTGTGTTTCAGGTAAGAAATGTGTTCAGACCATCCCTGTCAATCATCATGGGTGAACAATTCACTTTGGAGATATCCAATATACGGGCTTTTGAAGTTTGGCCTCATCATAAAGATGACCCAAGGCTGAAATACACTGAGATTATGATATCAGACGTTTTTGAAGTGATTCTCATTTTTATTCTTAGGGATTGAAGTTATGACAACAATTCTTGTGATTTACCATTCCCAAAGCGGGAATACAAAAAAAATGGCTGAATCGGTTTCAAGTGGCATAAACACAGTGGATAATGTTATTGCCAACCTTAAAGCTGCCGGTGAAGCAACAATAAAGGATCTCCGGCACTGTGATGGTATTGCCATTGGATCTCCGGAATACTTCGGTTATATGTCTGGTATGATAAAGGATTTTTTTGATAGGACTTATGAAATTGCATCCAGCAACATCAAAGAATTTGGTAAACCTTATGTTTTGTTTGTCAGTGCTGGCAACGATGGCCAAAACACCTGTGTCCAAGTTGAACGAATCTGCTTGGGTTTTTCTTTTAAAAAAGTCCATGAGCCCATCATATCCAGAGGTGAAATTACTGAAAGCATACTTCAGCAGTGTTTTGAAATGGGACAAACAATTGCTGCAGGATGTGACCTTGGAATTTATTAATGTACAAAATGTAGTCCATGTGGCCACCATTTTGTAACAGGAATTTGTACCAAAATCCCTTTTGAAGCCCCCCGGAAACACAAAACCCCCGATGAACGGGGGCATTGTAATATCTGGTAGCGACGCAGGGACTTGAACCCCGGACTCTGCGGATATGAGCCGCATGCTCTGACCAGCTGAGCTACGTCGCCAAAAAACCCAAAAATAATAACATGATAGTGTATGTATTGTCAAACATTTTTTATTTTACCGCTTCTTCAAATCCCAGGACTTCCACGGTAAAATTCTGAAGGTTTTTGGGCAGATCTGAAAATACCAGCATGAACGGCATGGTATCCCCTGGATGCAGTTTTTCCGGGGTGTCTTCATTGCCTTTCGGTGCTTTCAGCCGGGCGGTGATATCGGCAACATTTCCGGATTTCAGGACCTCTTCAGAAACGATATTGCCGCAAAAGGCGGTCTGGGTCATGGCCGGAATCTTATCCTTCTGGAACAGGGTGCCTTTCACCTGAATATTGGTGTAGGGAATCTGGGCCGGATTTTCAATTTTACCGCTGATGATAAATATTTCCCCTGCTGCGTCATTGGTTACAAAACGGCCGGTCACACTTTTCTGGTCCGGGATCGGATCAGGAGCCGGGACCGGTTCCTGGGTTTTTTGGGGCAGGTACTGCTGGATAAACGGGATTTTTATTTCCGATAGAAACGGAATTTTATATCCCAGGCTGGTGGCGGCGACATACCCGCCTGCTGTCAGCAAAAAGAGCAGCAGCAGGACAAGGACCGGGGCACTCAGGGCGGACCTGGCTTTTTTTCTGGTTCTTTTTGCGGTTTCTGTCATCTCGTCGTCAGCGTCCAGGGGCTGGATCAGGGGGGCCCGGGCAGGCCGCCGGGGTGGGGGTTCTTCCTGACGCTGGGCATCACTGTCGGGAATCTCCCTGTCCTGGTCATCCAGGTCGGTCTCGTCATAATTTTCCAGAGCAATACCATCTTCGGGCTGAAAATCATCCGCTTCCAGGGCTTTTTCTTCCAGGGAGGTGTCCGGTATTTCATCTGGCGGCGGTGTTTCTTCCCGGGGTTCTGTGTCCTGGTCCAGCACCTCATCATAGGCGGAAAACTCTTTTTCCAGGTCAAAGTCCAGCGCCTCGGGTGCCAGATCTTCCCGGGAGGCATCCGCCTGCTCCAGATCCAGATCCTCTGTTTTCTCCTCTCCGTCTGTTTCCATCGCCAGCCCGAGATCCAGATCATCTGTGACATCCAGATCTTCATCAGAACCGGAAAACGGCTCATCATCAGCTGGTTCCTGCCGGGAATCCGAATCCAGGGTTTGAAAATCGATTTCACCGGATTCTTCGGTCTGTTCACCGTTTTCTGCCGGGATGTCCTGCCGGCTCTGGGTTTCTACCGGTTCCAGGTCTGCTTCATCAAACGCAATGTCTGCTTCATCAAAGGTGATCTCTTTTTCATCAAAGCTCAAATCAGGAGATTCGGATGTTTCGTCTTCTTCAAAGGAGAGACCGGTTTCCAGATCAAAATCATTGTCAGAATCCTCAAAACTGATCTCTATATCTGCCTGTGCTTTGTCCTGATCCAGGTCATCGTCAAAGTCGGTATCATCAAAGTCAAGGAGATCGGAGTCGGGGCTGTCTGATTCCTGGTCCCCGAATTCCAGCGCTTCGGGTGTCTGACCGGTTTGCTCGGAAGCATCGGCCCGGGTGTCCATGGCGGGGTGTGCCGGGGTTTCCAGGTCCAGGATGGCATCAGAAGCCGGGGGAAATGCGGTAAAGACATGTCTGCACAGGCTGCAACGGACCTTGGAACCTTCCTCCTTCAGTAAGGATTCATCGAGTCGGAAGCTTGTTGCGCACTCGTCACAGGTGATAATCATGGTGCATCCCCCTATATTTTTAGATCATATATTGCAGGCTTGTTTCTGTATTTTTCATTATAATCAAGTCCATAACCGACAATAAACCCTTTTTCAAGTGAAAAACAGGCATATTTTACATCTATTTTGCGTTTTCTGCGTTCATGTTTGTCAATAAGGGTACAGATATTCACAGACGCAGGGCTGAGCAGCGTCACAAATTCGACAATTTTACACAGGGTGGTGCCGGTGTCAACAATATCTTCCACCAGCAGGATATCCCGGTTTTTGAACTCCAGGTCAGGCTGTTTGGTGAATACAATCTGGCCGGTGGAAGAGGTGCCATCATAGGAAGATGCACCGATAAAATCGATGTCATGGTCCAGGCTGATCTGCCGGGACAAATCAGCCATGAAAATAAAAGCACCTTTTAAAATCCCCACCAGTATCAGGTCTTTGCCCTCATAGTCCATGGAGATCTGTTTTCCGATTTCCCGGATACGTGAGTGAATGGATTCCCGGGAAATCAAGGGGATAAAGTTGGGCATGTCAGTTTACAACCCTGTGGCTTTCAGTTCCTGTATCAGTTTTTTTTGTTTGTCCGTCAGTTTTTTCGGCATCTCTATATTAATCACAACAAACAGATCTCCGCAACCATTTCCTTTCATATGGGGAATGCCATGGTTGGGAAGGCGCATTTTGGCCTTGTTGCTGGTGCCTGCCGGAAGGGTGAGGTTCATGGTTTTTCCGGACGGGGTCGTCACCTCCAGCTTGTCCCCTAAAAGGGCCTGGGTCAGGCGGACGGTTTTTTCCAAAAACACATCATTGCCCTCAATGCTGTAGTCAGTGGAAGGAACAGGGTTGGATTTGATGTACAGATTCCCTGCAGGTCCGCCATTGGGGGAAGCCTCGCCCTTGCCCGGCAGCCGGATTTTTTTTCCCTTTGTCAACCCTTTGGGTATGGTGACTTCGATGGCATTGGCAGTACCGCCCTGACTGATGGTGATGGTTTTTTTGGTGCCGTTGATCAGCTCTTCCAGGGTCAGGGGGATCTCATATTCCAGATCATTGCCCGGGGTCCTGGGCTGGGCCCTCTGCTGGCCGAATCCCCCTCCCATGTTCTGAAAAAAGGGATTGCCCCCGGAGGAAAATCCACTGCGGCCTCTCGGACCTGCCTGGCCGAATGAGGCGGAAAATCCCCCCCTGCCGCCACCAAATCCAAACTCCTTGAGAATATCTCCCAGGTCGAAATTTCTGAAAATGTCTTCCTGGGAATACCGCTGCTGAAAATCAGCAGAACCGTATGTATCGTATTGTTTCCGCTTTTCAGGATCACTGAGTACGGCATAGGCTTCGCTGATTTTTTTGAACCTGTCTTCCAGGGCTTTATCCCCTTTGGTTTTGTCGGGGTGGTACTTCATGGCAAGTTTGCGGTAGGCTTTTTTTATTTCTGCCGCACTTGCAGATTTTTCGATGCCCAGAATTTTGTAATAATCATCAGCCATTTTTTCCCTCGCAAAAGTGTTACGGTAATTATTGCATATAATTTTTTTACGTTAAATGATAAGTGCCAACCGGTGCAAGTCAAGCGGATTTATGTTTGCCACAGGCAGCAATGGCCACCATGAGCACAGAGATGGCAGCAGGGGTCATGCCGTCGGTTCTGGATGCCTGTCCAAGGGATTTGGGCTGAATCTTTGTCAGTTTTTCCTTGATCTCATTGGACAGGCCGTGGGCCCGGGCATAGTCAAAATGGTCCGGGATTCTGATCTGTTCCAGGTCCTTGAATTTTTTGATTTCGTTGAGCTGGCGTTTGATATATCCCTCGTATTTGATTTCAATCTCCACCTGTTGTGCAGCCCGCACGAGTACCGGTTTCACAGGGGGGGATATGGCGGTCAAGCCGGCATAGCTGAGTTCTGCGCGTTTCAAAAGCTGTTCCAGTTTGACACCGGTGGTGATGGGGGTGCTGCCCAGGGAAACAAGCAGGTGGTTGGTTTTTTCATCAGGTTTGGCCACCGCAGTCCTGACCCGCTGGAGTTCTTTTTTTGTCTGGGCCGCAATATCCCTGCACACGGCCAGGCGGTCAGCCGCAATGAGACCGTAGTCACGGGCAATTTCCGCCAGGCGCAGGTCGGCATTGTCTTCTCTGAGCAATAGCCGGTATTCCGCCCGGGAGGTGAACATGCGGTAGGGCTCGGAGGTACCCCGGGTGACCAGGTCATCCACCATCACACCCAGGTAAGCCTGGGACCGGTCCAGGATAAGGGCCGGGCGCCCCTGGATTTTGCAGCCCGCGTTGGCACCGGCGAGCAGCCCCTGTGCACCGGCTTCTTCATAACCGGAGGTCCCGTTGATCTGGCCGGCCAGAAAAAGGCCGGAAATACGTTTGGTTTCCAGGGAAGGGGTCAGTTCCAAAGGATTGACATAATCATATTCAATGGCATATGCCGGCCGCATGATCTGTGCCTGTTCCAGGCCCTTTACCGACCGGACCATCTGGTACTGGATTTCCAGGGGCAGGCTGTTTCCCAGGCCTGATGCATAGATCTCTTTGGTATTGATCCCTTCGTATTCCAGGATGATATGGTGGCTGTCCCGGCCGGGGAATTTGACGATTTTGTCTTCAAAAGAGGGGCAGTACCGGGCAGACTGCCCTTTGATGTGGCCCCCGTACAATGCCGAGTATTTGAGATTTTCCCGGACAATATCATGGGTGGCCGGGGTGGTTGCCCCCATGAAACTGGGCAGCATGGGGGTGGTGATCTCTTTGGTGGTAAAGGAAAACGGGGTGGGGGCTTCGTCGGATTCGTGGCGTTTGAAAGCGGTGAAGTCAATGCTGTCTGCATGCAGTCTCGGCGGGGTCCCGGTTTTCATGCGGCCCATGTCAAAGCCCAGGTCAGCCAGATGCCGGCCCAGGTCAATGGATGCAAACTCCCCGGCCCGGCCGGCATCCATCCGTGCTGCCCCGATGTGCACACTGCCCCGCAAAAATGTGCCCGTGGTAATGACCACACACCCTGCCTGGTATGCAAACCCGGTCATGTCCACAATGCCTTTTACACAGCTGTCTTCTATGACCAGATCCCTGACCATGCCCTGTTTCAGGTCCAGGTTCGGGCAGGTTTCCAGCACAGCCTTCATGTGCCGGGAGTAAAGGTTTTTATCATTTTGTGTCCGGGTGGAATGGACGGCCGGGCCTTTTCTGGTGTTCAAGGTCCGGTACTGGATGGCGGAGGCATCGGTGACCAGCGCCATGTGGCCGCCCAGGGCATCGATCTCCTTGACCAGCTGTCCCTTGGCCATACCGCCTATGGACGGGCTGCAGGGCATGGCCGCTATCTTGTCCAGGTCGATGGTCACAAGCAGGGTGGCACATCCCATGCGGGCTGCGGCAAGGGCAGCCTCGCATCCGGCATGGCCCGCCCCCACCACAATCACATCATATGTTTTCATAAAAAAATTCATAACCTGTTATAATATGAATGATATGGCGTTAAATCAACAAGAATTTCACAGTGTTTTAAAATTGCCGGTCTGAATTAATTTGATAACCCTGAGGGGTGAAATTGATGGATTGCCGGTTAGAATGAATTCACCGTGAAGAAAGGGTACTGCTGTTTGATCTTTTTGGCGTAAAAATGATAGACTGAGGTATCTGGAGCAGATGATACATTGATCATTTTATAGCGTATAACGGATGGACCAGGTATATTGGAAAAAAAGAAACGGTATACAGATTATAACAGCCACCTGCGGGACATTTTCGGGGAACGGGTACAAAAAATTGCTGTGGATGCAGGTCTTACCTGCCCCAACCGGGACGGGACCCTGTCTGACGCAGGCTGTATTTACTGCAATGCCAAAGGATCCGGTACAGGGGCCTTTGCCAGGGGAATGGGCATCAGGCAGCAGATTGAAGCAGGCAAAATTCCCATGATGAAAAAATACAAGGCCAAAAAATTTCTGGCCTATTTCCAGTCCTATTCCAATACCTATACCAGTGTGGGCCATATGCGCCAGATGTTTGATGCGGCATTGTCCTGTGAAGGGGTGGTGGGCATGGCCATCGGCACCCGGCCGGACTGTGTTGACAAGGAAAAACTGGACCTGATCGCATCCTACACCAAAAATTATCTGGTCTGGCTGGAGTACGGGCTGCAGTCTGTTCATGATGTCACCCTGCAGCAGATCAACCGGGGCCATCGGTTTCAGGATTTTCTGGATGCCGTGTCCCTGACCCGGGGAAAAGGGATTCATATCTGTGCCCATGTCATTTTGGGGCTGCCCGGAGAAACCCGGGAGATGATGCTGGAAACTGCCCGGTATCTGGCCCGGGCCGGGATCAATGGTATCAAGCTTCACCTGCTGTACGTGATCAAGGGCACCCCTCTGGACACCATGTTTCTGGCCGGCCGGTACCAGCCCATGGAACAGGCAGCCTATGTGGAAACGGTCTGTGATTTTCTGGAGCTGCTGCCGGCAGATATCGTTGTTCAGCGCATCACAGGAGACCCCCATGGCAGTGAACTGCGGGCCCCGGCCTGGGCCGGCCGGTACAGGGAAACCTTTAACCGTATCCAGCAGACCCTGGAAGACCGGGATGCCTTTCAGGGCAAACAATATATTTTGGAACAAACGTTGAGTGAAAAGTTGAAAAAATAGCGGAAAAAAGCAGATTGCCGGGAAATGGTCATGGCTGCACAAAGGTGGGAAAGCCCTGTGAAACAGATTCTGCAAAACCGGCCGGTTTTTTTTGGATAATCAGGCATTCCACATCTTCCAGGCGGTTTACCAGGGCCAGGCCCTCTGCGGGATCCATCACCATGAGGGCGGTGGCCAGGGCATCGGCAAAGGTACAGGTGCCGGCGATGACCGAGGTGCTGACCACCTGGTTGTCCACAGGAAACCCGGTTTTCGGGTCGATGATGTGGGAATAGACCCTGCCCCGGAATTCAAAGAAATTGCGGTAATCGCCGCTGGTGGCAATGGCCTGGTTTTCCAGGGTGATCACTTTGGAAAATTGGACATCTGAACCGGTTTTCAATGGATTGGTGATCCCCACGGACCAGGGTTTTTTGTGGCGGTTGACCCCTGATCCATACAGTTCGCCCCCGATTTCCACCAGAAAGTTGTCCATACCCGACAGGGTCAGCACCCGGGCAATGGCATCCACCCCGTATCCCTTGGCTATGGACCCCAGATCCAGGGTGATGCCTGGTTTTGTTTTTGTAAGGTGGTTGTTTTCCCGGACCAGGTATTGAAATCCCGTCAAAGACAGGGCCTGGGTGACAGCGGCCGGATCCGGCGGAGCGTCGGCGGGGTTCCGGGTGCCGAACCCCCACAGGTCCACCAGGGGTTTGACCGTGCCGTCCCAGGCCCCGTTGGTGAGGGTGAAAACCGCTGCGGCCGTATCCATGATCCGGGCAAAATCACGGGACATCCGGAAAGGCTGGTCTGCACCGGTCCGGTTGAACCGGGACAGATCACTGTCTGGATCATACATGGACAGCCCGGCATTGATCTGTGCCAGCCGGGTATCGATTTTTTTCTGCCACAGGGCAATGGACTGTTTTTTCGCAGACACCAGCTTTACCGTGTAAAACGTGCCCATGGTTTGGCCCTGGATTGTATATTCCCCGGCCGGGGCAGTTTTGGTGAAGCAAAAAGATATGATGCAGACCAGGCAGAGGACCAGGCACCTGGAGGCGGTTTTCATGCGGTTTGTCCCTTGTTTTTATGGGTTATGCCGGTCATAATACCCCAGCTTTCGGCTTTGCTCAAGCCTTGAATGGGTTTCTGTATGTTTGTCATAAGTGCATCACATTTTCATCGGTCCATGGGGTATCCTTGTCCCAGGCCCGCCCCTGGAGGTGTGCTGTGCCCGGCCCGAGATCTTACGGGGCCGCTTACCGTACCTTTTCCCAGCAAAGGAACACATCACTCGTGTAGGGTTCTGTCATCCAGGCATGTCTGCCGGTCCCTCCGGATCTGACGGTCCTGTCACAGCACACCGCCAGGGGCTTCCTGCCAAGTTCCTTGGAATACACAATCCATTACAGCAAATATCCAGTGGGATTTGCCGGTTTGTCGGGCTTCTGATTGGGAGAATGCACCTGCAGACAAAATGGCCAATGACGCTGGATTTTTTTTGTGGTAAAAGAACATGTCAGGGAAAACCAGATGAACCAAAAGGATAAGATATGACAACCACCGGCACAGGCCCCTTTGATATCCCCAATATCCGCTGGTTCATAGCGTTCCGGATTTTTTTTAATTCCCGGTTTTATTATCCGGTTTTCACCATTTTGTTTCTGGATTTTGGCCTGACCGTGGCCCAGTTTTCCGTTCTCAATGCGGTATGGGCCGCCACCATCGTCCTGGCGGAGGTGCCGTCCGGGGCATTTGCCGATGTCATCGGCAGAAAACGGCTGCTCAATTTTGCCGCAGGGGTGATGATCTTTGAAATCGGTATTATCAGCTTCATGCCCAGAATAGATCCGAAGGTTATATTTGCTGTGTTCCTGGTGAACCGGATGTTGAGCGGTCTTGCCGAGGCGGCGGCCAGCGGTGCGGATGAAGCCCTGGCCTATGACAGCCTGACCCGGGCGGGAATGGCCGACCAGTGGGGCCTGGTTCTGGAACGGCTCATGCGGTACCAGGCCCTGGGGTTTGTGGTGGCCATGACCACCGGGGCTGCCGTATATGATCCGAAGCTGATGGGACAGGCAGCCGATTTTTTGGGGTTCGGCATTGTCCTTACCCAGGATATCACCATGCGTTTTCCCCTTTACCTGACCTTTGTCCTGGCCCTGCTGGCATTCTTCTCCACACTGAAAATGACCGAAGTTGAGGCAAGCCCTGCAGACAAAGAAACCGGCAATCTGAAGCAGACCCTGGCCATGACTTTTGCGGCCGGTGCCTGGATTGTGCAGACCCCGTTCGTTTTTGCAGTCATGCTTTTCGGCATGCTGTTTGACGGGGTCATCCGCATGGTCATCACCCTGTCCAGCCAGTATTACCGGATGATCGAGATTCCGGAATCCATTTTCGGCCTCATGGGGTCCGGCGTTGCCCTGCTGGGCATGGTGATACCCAAAATAGCCCGGCAGATTGCGGAAAACCGCTCACCTGTCCAGGCCCTTTTTGTGACGGCACTCCTGGCTGGTGCAGGGCTTGTGTCCATGAATTTTTTCTGGCCCTGGATCGGTCTGGTGCCGGCTTTGCTCACGTTTTCTGCCATGTATTTTACCGGATTTTTTGTCAGTTTCTATGTAAACCGGGAGGCGGACTCCCGGCAGCGGGCCACGGTATTGAGTTTCAAGGGCCTGTCCTACAACATTTCCTACGGGGTGCTGGGGATACTCTACGCCCTGGTATTGAAGCTGGCAAAAGCTGGTCTGGATCCGGTGGCTGACCTGTCTTCAGAAACAATGGAAAACCTGGTATTTGTGGAGACCTTTTTCTGGTTCCCTTTGTTTTTCATTGCCGGGTTTATGGTACTTGGTGCAGTGTGTGCGTGTTTTTTCAACCGGTTCAAACGGCAGGAAAGGCGGTAAAGCAGGTTCGGCAGCCCCTGACTGATAATGACTGGATATGTGCCATCGTTATGCCTAGACCTATGAGGAGCCGCTGGCGGTATCCTGTGCCCGGCCCGAGACCCTGCGGGGGCCGGGGCCCATGTGAATAATGGATTTCAACAAACCATTTGCCGATAGATAGCTTTCCGGCATATTTTACCAGGCCCCCTCCGGCTCTGACGGTCCGTTCACAGGATACCACCAGGGGCTCTCCCT
>Ga0102940_1002141_pt1 | contig 12080 bp, 12 predicted proteins | sample SalPonR2_C_D1_MG_FD_78215 | JGI IMG/M metagenome (GOLD analysis project Ga0102940, IMG submission 78215) | Salt pond soil microbial communities from South San Francisco under conditions of wetland restoration - Salt Pond MetaG R2_C_D1_MG | ecosystem: Environmental > Aquatic > Marine > Intertidal...
CGATGCCGGGAGAGCAGCAGCAGGCACAAGCTGTTGGCCGCGAGGTTGAGGACCGCGGCCGCGCCCATGGTTTCCACGACGGGCACGCCGGGATGCTGGAGGCGCCACGCGATGTGGACGGCGACCGCAATCGCCGCCGCGGAGATCAGCAGGCCCTTGAACAGGGCAACGCGGGCTCTTGCCGCAGGGCTGGCGCCGACCACGGCGAGGCTGAGCGCGTAGGTGAGCGCATCGCCAAGATTATCCAGCGTGCCGGACAGCAGCGACGAGGAGCCGCTCAGCAGCGAGCCCCCGACCATCATCACGAAGGTCGCGATGTTGATCAGCAGCACCCACACAAGCACCCGGCGCTGGTCCGCTGCCAGGGCGTCCGCGGGCAGGGTCTTCGAGCAGCAATCTTCGGCCATTGGCCAATTGTCGCCAAATCGGCCATGTTCTTGAAGCCGGATACAATGCACGGCTTCCCACCACCGTCATACAGGAGAATTTGCATGATTCGAGCGCTGACGATTGTCCTGGCGGCCCTCGGCTCCGCGCAGGCGAGCGAGCCTGCCGACAGCCGGCTCGCCGGCTTCGATACCTTCCTGCAGGAATTCAGGCAGGCGCAACGCATGCCGAGCCTTTCGGTCGCAATCGTCGAGGACGGCCAGCTGATCTTCGCCGAGGGCTACGGCTTCCAGGACCATGACGCCGAGGAGCCGACGACGCCTGACACGACCTATCTGGTCGCCTCGATCACGAAATCCTTCACCGGGGCGACGCTGCTGGGCATGGCCGCGGACGGCCTCATCGACCTCGACGCCGATTTCACCACCCTGAGCGACTGGGATCGGCGCTGCGAGTGGCTGGCCAACTCCGGCATCATTTTCGGCGGTACGACCCTCGAGGACGGCACGGTCATCGAACCGGTGGGCTGCGAGGGGCCGATCAGCCTCAGGCAGGTGCTGACGCACCGGGTCAACGGCGAGCCGGGCTCGGATTTCCTGTACAACCCGGTTATCTTCGGGCGGTTGTCGAACTTCGTCGAGGAGCAGACCGGCCGGCCTTTCAGGGAGTTCGTCTACGACTACGTGATCGCGCCCGGCGGCCTGGACGATACCGCGGCCGGTTGGCGGGATCCGGGCAAGGGGCATGTGGTGACGCATCTCGCACCGCCTTTCGGACATGACGAGGGGGGCGGCCTCGAGCCGACTCCGCTTCCCAACCCCGAGCTGAATGCGAGCTCGGGCATCATCGCCAGCGCCCCCGACCTCGCCCGTTATGCGATCGCCCTGCAGGAGGGCCGGATCCTCACGCCGGCGCTGCGCGATGCGATGTGGACGCCGCCGCGGAAACCCTCGGGCGAGGCCGAGCCCTATGCTTATGGTTGGTACGTGCAGGACTGGCAGGGGCACAAGCTCGTCTTTCACACCGGCTGGTGGCCCGATGCCTATACCGGCCTCCTTTTGATCGCGCCGGAGGAGGGCGCCGCCCTGGTGGCGCTCGGCAACACCGACGGCCTCCACTGGGACAAGCCGCTGGACGAAGCGGGGGTCGAGGATTCGCCGCTCGCGGCGAAGTTCCTGGAGCTCTTCGTCGGCCCCGCTTCCACGCCCTGATCGACGGGAACTGAGAGTACAGGCGCAGCAAGGAAAACTACCCGGACCTATGGCTCGGACAGCAAAGCGGGAATCCGCACTCGATCGCTCCGTGGGGCTGTGGCAGCTCGTGTTCTACGGTTCGGGGACGATCCTGGGCGCCGGGATCTTCGTGGTCGTGGGCGAAGTGGTCGGGGAGGCGGGGAGGCTGGCGCCGCTCGCCTACGTGCTCGCCGGCGTCGTGGCCATAAGCTCCGCCTTGTCCTTCGCGGAGATGGGCGCGCGTATTCCCACCGCCGGCGGCCCGATCGATTACCTGGAGCGTGCTTTCGATGTCCGCTGGCTCGGCTCGGGCGCCGGATGGATGCTGATCGTCGCGAACACGGTGTCGGCGGCCACCATCGTCACGGGCTTCGTCGCCTATCTCAACAGCTTCGCTTTCGTGCCCGACTGGATGGCTACCGTGGCGCTGGTCGTCGTGCTGGGCGGCGTCGCGATCGCCGGCATGAAGGAGAGCAGCTGGCTGATGACGGCCACCACGCTCATCGGCCTCGGCGCCCTTCTCGCCGTCCTCTGGGCCCTGCGCGGCGCCCTGCTCGCGGCGCCGGGGGAGGTGCTCGCCGGGCTCGGACTGGAAGCCGGCTTTGGGCGGGCTCGGGAAGCGGCGGCTGCGACCTCTTCTTCGACTGCCGGCTTCGGCATGATCTTCGCGGGTTCGATCCTGGCCGTCTATTCCTTTATCGGCTTCGGCGACATGGCGCAGACCGCGGAAGAAGTGCGGGACGTGAAGCGCGCGCTGCCGCGGGCGATGATGATCTCGCTCGGCCTCGTGTTCGTCTTCTATGTCCTGATCGCGATGGCGCTGGTCGGCACCGGGGAGCTCGCAGCCATTGCGGGGGCGTCGGCGCCGCTCGTGAAAGCCGTGGAACTGTCCGGCTGGCCGGGGCTGCCGATCGCCATCGCGAGCCTTTTCGTGATCGTCAACGGGGCGCTGACGCAGATCATCGCCGCTTCGCGACTGCTGCTGGATATCGCGCGCGACGGCCGCGGCGCCCCGCCCGTTTTCGCGCGCGTCAGTGACAAGACCGACACGCCGATCCCTGCAACGCTCGTGATTGCCGGGACAGTAGTGACGCTGGCATTGCTGGTGCCGCTCAAGTCGTTGGCCGAAATGACCAGTTTCGCAATCCTGGTGGTGTTCGTCGGGGTGAACCTGTCGTTGATCCGCATGAAGCGCCGCAGCCAGCCGGAAGAAGTGCCGGACATTCCGATCCCCATTCCGGTGATCGGCGCGCTCGCCGCGGCCGGCGCGCTGGCGGGGCAGGTGATTCAGTTCGCAAGCGGCGGATCGTGACAAGGCGGAGGGGGCTTACTGATCACGATGGATCGAGGGCCCGGCAGGATCGTCATGAAAAGCAGGGGCAGAATGACCTACTCTCAAGCTGTGCGGAATTCCAGGGGAGCTTCCGGTCAGATCAATCAGCACACATAAGGCAGAACCAATGACCTCAAATGTCGATCTTTATAACAGCTCTTACAGCAATTACTCGCTTGATTTATATAGCGAGATCCGGCTCGAGACATATGGGGAGGACTACGGGCAAACCAGTTGGGTTACAACTGCAGAGTCCCATGAAATACCTGAGTTGCTTCAGTTATCCCCTGAATCTTCGGTCCTGGAAATTGGATGTGGATCCGGGGGCTACGCCGTGGCCCTGGCAAAGCGTATCGGCTGCCGGATTGTAGGGTTCGAGATCAATGCATCCGGCGTGAAAACAGCCAGTGCCCTGGCGAAAAAAGAAAAAGTCAGCGACCTCGCAAAATTCGAACAACATGACGCCTCCAAAGAACTGCCTTATGAAGACGATTCATTTGACGCTATTTATTCCACCGATGTCATGTGTCATGTCCCCCGCAGAAAAGAAGTTCTCACCAATACACAAGGGTTGCTCAAAACCGGCGGGCGATTCGTTTTCAGCGACGCCCTGGTGATCGGGGGGGTGGTTTCGAATGAAGAGATTGCGACTCGCAGCTCAGTAGGAATGTATTTTTTCAGTCCACCCGGTGTGAATGAGCAATTAATAGAAGAATCCGGCCTTAAGCTGCTTGAGGCCCGTGATACCACGGAGAGTTCGGCGCTGCTGTCCAGGCGTTGGCACGATGCGCGCGAAAAAAGAAAAGATGCACTGATCGAATGTGAAGGCAGTGAAAATTTCCTGGGCGTGCAGCGATTTCTGGAATGCGTTCATGCTTTGACTTCAGAGCGGCGTTTATTGCGGTTTTTATATATCTGCGAGAAATAGAGAAGTGATTATTTGCTAATCACTTCGAACCCGGCTGTATGAACCGTGGGTTCGAATCCCGTCAGGGATATCGACAGATTTGGCGGAGGGGGTGGGATGGACTCGCGCCTGCTGGCGCTCGCCCTGCGGGCGGCTTCGCTGCGCGAATCCGTCCTGACGGCCTGCGGCCGCCAGTCGAACCCGGCTGTATGAACCGTGGGTTCGAATCCCGTCAGGGAGATCGGCAGATTTGGCGGAGGGGGTGGGATTCGAACCCACGGTACGGAAGACCGTACACTTGATTTCGAGTCAAGCCCATTCGACCACTCTGGCACCCCTCCCCGAAGCTCCGGCATTCTCCGCGCCGTTGCAGGGGGTGTCAATGTCGGGGGCCGTGAAGCCAGGGGCGTCGCGAGCGTTCCCGCAAACTGGCAATTGCGCGGCTCGCAACCGACAATCGGGCTACATATCCAGCCCGGTCGGGTCGCGCCCCGGCGGACCCGTCTACGCTCGATGAAGGAAGTACCCATGCTCCGCTGTTCCTGCAAGCTTTCCCTGGTCGCCACGCTGCTGGTTCTTGCTGCCCCTGCTTCCGCGGCGCCGCCCGGGGCCGAGATGCGCATCGACGCCGCGCAGTTGTCTGAGCATGTCAGGATGCTGGCGTCCGATGAATTCGGGGGCCGGGCGCCCGGGACGGAAGGAGAGAAAAAGACCGTCAGCTACCTGGTGGAGCAGTTCGAAACAATCGGCCTTCGCCCCGGTGGCGCCGATGGCCGCTGGACCCAGGTCGTGCCGATGATCCACACGCGTCTCGAGGCTCCGGGAAGCATCCGCGTCACCGCGCCCGACACGACGCTAACGCTGCAGCAGGCCCAGGACGTGGAGGTCAGCACGGTGGGCGCCGCGGACAGCATTCAGATCGATCGCGCACCCATCGCATTCGTCGGTTTCGGCGTGTCTGCGCCGGAACGTGACTGGGACGACTTTGGCGACTTCGACCTGGCCGGCAAGATCGCATTGTTCCTGGTCAACGATCCTGACTTTGCCGCGGAACCGGGTGAGCCCGCCGCCGGAAGATTCGGGGACCGGCGGATGACCTACTACGGGCGCTGGGCCTACAAGTTCGAGGAAGCCGCGCGGCGCGGTGCGCTCGGGGCGCTGGTTATTCACGAGACCGAGGCGGCGGGCTACGGCTGGAGCGTCGCGGCCGCGTCCCCCGGGGAAAATTACGCCCTGGTCGCGACCGACCAGGGGCTCGCCCTGCAGGGGTGGATTCACAATGATGCGGCCGAGCGCGTGCTGGCCGGCGTCGGCCTCGACCTGGAGCAGCTCCGCACACGCGCCCGCCACCCGGATTTCCAGGCCTTCGACCTCGAGGGGGCGACCTTCAGCGCAGATTTCGACGTTTCGGTGGAGCACATCGAGAGCCGGAACGTGCTCGGTCTGCTGCCGGGCGCCAAGTATCCGGACGAAGTCCTGATGGTCTCGGCGCACTGGGACGCCTATGGCCAGGGCACGCCGGATGCCGAGGGGCGGACGGTGCGTCCCGGCGCGAACGACGACGCCCTGGGCACCGCCGGCGTCCTTGAACTGGCGCGGGTTCTGAAGGCCGGCCCGGCGCTTGAACGCAGCGTAGTGTTCGCGCTGTGGACCGCGGAGGAGAGCGGCCTGGTGGGTTCCATGGCCTATGCCGCCGACCCGGTTTATCCGATGCGCAGGACGGTCGCCAACTTCACGCTCGACATCCTGCAGACCGCGGGGCTGGCCAGGGACGTGATCCTGGTCGGCGAAGGGCAGAGCGAGCTGGAAGACGACCTCGCCAGGGCCGCCGCCACCCAGGGCCGCGTCATCACCCCCGAAAGCCTGCCTGAGAACGGCTTGTTCTACCGGGCCGATCACTTCTCCCTGGCAAGGCAAGGCGTGCCGGTACTGTTGCTCATGGCCATCGCCGGCGGCGCCGACCTCGTCGAGGGCGGACGCGCGGCGGGCGAGCAGTGGGTCGCGGACTATGTCGGCAACTGTTATCACCAGACCTGTGACGCCTGGGATCCGGACTGGAACCTGGCGGGCGCGGTGCAGGACATAGAGCTGTTTCAGCTGCTCCTGGTGGAGCTGGGCAACTCGCGGCGCTGGCCGGAATGGAAAGACGGCTCCGAGTTCAAGGCGATCCGGCGCGCCAGCATGGCGGCCGAAGCGGAGGCGAAATGAGCGAGAGGTTCACGGTATCCCTGGAGGCCGAACTGGCGCGCGAGTTCGACGAGTACATGGAGCGCAACGGCGCGCGCAACCGCTCCGAGGCGGTGCGCGACCTGATCCGGGCCGCGCTCGCGGCGGAGCAGCTGGACAAGGCGCCCGATGTCGAGTGCCTGGGGGTGCTCACCTATGTCTACAACCACCACGAGCGGGAACTTGCGAAGCGGCTCACCGAGGCGCACCACGCGCATCACGACCTCACAGTCACCACGCTGCACATGCACCTGGATCACGACCATTGCCTGGAAGCCGTGTTGCTGAAGGGGCCGGGAACGCAGGTCGAGGCTTTCGGCGACTCGGTGATGGCGCGCGCGGGGATCCGCCACGGACAACTGCACCGCATCCCGTCGCCGGCACCGGCCAGGCGCGGCCATTCGCACGGTCACCACCGCGAGCACAGCCACGACTGAATCGGCGCGCCGCGAACGCTCGCGACTGGCTGCGAACTCGCCTGCCGGTCTCGTTGCAAACCCCTATTGCCACGTCGCGGGACGCGGCGTAAGAATATTCTGGTAAATGTATTACTGGAGATTCCCGATGCTTTCGGTCTCCGCAGTCGCTGTCCGCGGCTTGCCCGGCTTTCGCCACCTCCTGGCGCTCGTGCTGATGGCCGTCCTGCCCGTCGCGGCAAGCCACGGCCATGCCCTTTTGCATGAACGGGTGGCGGGCGAGGCGGTGATCCTGCGGCTGGCCTTCCCCGGCGGTGAGCAGCCCCTGTTCGAGTCCTACGAGGTTTTCGCGCCGGGCGAGCCCCAGGCCTTCCAGTCCGGCCGCGTCAACGCGCTGGGCGAGGTCAGCTTCCGGCCCGACCAGCCGGGAGACTGGCGCCTGCGGGTCATCTCCGCGGACGGTCACGGCGCAGAGTTGCGCGTCGCGGTGGACGAGGCCGGCGTCGTCTCGGCCGTGCATGGCGGTCATAACCACGCGGGCGTTTACTGGCCGCGCGTCCTGGCGGCGCTGGGCTACCTGCTCGGCATCTTCGGCCTGCTGGTGCTGTGGCGCCAGCACAGGGCGCGTGCCGGCTGAACGATGCACATCCCCGACGGGCTGATCTCGCCGCAGACCTACCTGCCGGCCCTGGCGCTGGCCGCACCCTTGTGGGTGCTGGCGGGGCGTCGGCTGCGTGCCCGGCTGGGCGACGAAGTGCTGCCGCGGCTTGCGGTCTTCACGGCCTTCGCCTTCTTGTTGTCCACGCTGATGTTGCCGCTGCCGGGCGGCACCTCGGGGCATGCCGTCGGTGTCGGCCTGCTGGCGCTGGTGTTCGGGCCGTGGACGGCGTTCATGGCCTACAGCCTGGTGCTGCTATTGCAGGCCGTGGTGGTGGGCGCCGGCGGGATCACCGCTCTGCCGGTCAACGCGCTGGCCATCGGCTTCGCCGGCGCCTGGCTGGCCGCGGGCCTGTACGCGGCCCTGCGCCGCTTCGGTGAAGCGCCCGCCGTGCTGCTGGCCGTGTGGCTGTCGGTGATGGGCTCGGCGCTGTTGCTCGCCCTGGTGCTCGGGCTGCAGCCCGTTATCGCTCACGGCCCCGACGGCACCCCGCGCTTCTTTCCCTTCGGCCCGGCCATTACCGTGCCGGCGCTATTGCTGCCGCATGCGCTGATCGGCGCCGGGGAGGCCGCGCTCACGCTGCTGGTGTTCCGCCACGCGCGCCGTCGCCGCTGGCTGGTAGCGCCCGGATGAGCCAGCGCGCCTGGTTGCTCGCTTGGCTGGTCGCCGTCGTCGGCGTGACGCTGGTTCATGCGCCGGTCTGGCTCGCGGGCGGGCTGCTGCTCGTGCTGGCCGCGTCCGGTCCGGGCCGGGTCGCGCTGCTGGTCGGCGCGCTGCGGCTGGTATGGCCGGTGCTGCTGTTGATCTCGGCAGGTTATCTGGTGGCCGCCTGGCTGAGCGACAGCCTGGCGTGGGCGTACCTGCTGCTGCTCAATCTGCGCGTGTCGCTGCTCGCCCTGCTGACCCGGTGGATGATGCGCGACCTGGACCTGGACCGGGCGCTGCGGGGCTGGCCGCGGCTGCAGCGCTGGCTGAGCATCGTGCGCGGTCAGGTTGAGGTGTTCCGGCGGCTGGCGGGCGACTACCGGGCCGCGGCGCTCAGCCGCAGCACGGCGCGCCCCAGCCTGGCGCAACGCTATCGTGCCAGCGCGGCGCTGGGGCTGGCGGCACTGGACAAGGCCGTGTACAACGCGGAGGCGCTGACCCAGGGCATGCGGTCGCGGGGAGCGCTGGATGACTGAAGTATTGTACTCGCTGGAAGGTGTATCGCTGGCCTATGCGGACGGCCGCGTGGCGCTGGAAGGGCTGGACCTGGCGATCGCGCCGGGCGAGCGCGTGGTCCTGCTGGGGGCGAACGGCTGCGGCAAGAGCACCCTGCTGAAACTGCTGGACGGGCTGCTGGCGCCCACGCGCGGCAGCGTATTGTTCGAAGGCCGGTCGCTGGACGCCGCGCGACTGAAGGACCGGGCATTCGCGGGCAATTTCCGCCGCCGCGTCGCGCTGATGTTCCAGCATCCCGAGGCCATGCTGTTCAACCCTACCGTGGCGGAGGAGATCGGTTTCGGGCTGCGCCACCTGCCGGAGGACGAGGCGCGCGAGCGCGTGCGCCACTGGGCCGGCTTCATGCGCCTGGCCGGCTCCATGGATGAACATCCGTCGCAGCTGTCCGGCGGCGAGAAACAACGGCTGTGCCTGGCCTGCCTGCTGGCGCTGGAGCCCGAGGTGCTGCTGCTGGACGAGCCCACCGCGAACCTCGACCCGCGCACCGTCGGCTGGCTGATCGACTGGCTGGCCGAGCGCTCCATCACGACGGTGGTCGCAACGCACCACATGGCGCTGGCGCCCGAGCTCGGGCGGCGCGCCGTGATCCTTTCCGAAGCGCACCGCGTGGCTTTCGACGGCCCGGTGGAAGCGGCGCTGGCCGACATGGAACTGCTGCTGGAGAACAATCTCGCGCACCGGCATCGCCACGAGCACGACGGCGTCGCGCACGAGCACGCCCACGGTCACCCGGTATGGGGGCCCGCGCGGGGTTAGCCGGCGCCACACATCCTTGCCCCGGATGACACGCCGCGTCATCCTGTGGACTGATCACGACAACGGCCCCGCCATGTCCAATAACCTCTACATCGCCGCCACCGAGCCGATGAGCGGCAAGTCGCTCGTCGCGCTGGGATTGATGGAGCTGTTATCGCGCCGCCGCGCGCGGCTGGGCTTTTTCCGCCCGGTGATCGCCTCGGCCGATCGGCCCGACAACGACATCCGGCTGATCGCGGAGCGCTACGGGCTCGAGCCTGGCGTGACGGCGGTGCATGCCTTCACGCACGACGAAGCGCAGCGGGAACTGGCGGCCGGGCGGCACGACGAGGTGCTCAAGGCGATCCTGGAGCGCTACAAGCAGCTGGAGTCCGAGTGCGAGTTCGTGCTGTGCGAGGGCACGGACTACACGGGCGTCTCGTCGGCCTTCGAGTTCGATTTCAACGCGACGGTGGCCAAGAACCTGGGCGCCCCGATCCTGCCGGTGATCAGCGGGCGCGACCGCAGTGCCGACGAGATCCACAATGCCATCCAGGTGGCGCGGGAGGTGTTCGAGGCGCGCGGCTGCGATGTGGCGGCGACCCTCGTCAACCGCGTCACCGCGCCGGAACCGCAGGCGCTGCGGCGTGAACTGGACGAGGCGCGGGAGGACGATCCGCCGTTGTTCGTGATTCCCGAGGATCCTTCCCTGAGCCGCCCCAGCGTGGGCGATGTTGCGCTGGCGCTGGATGCGCGCCTGCTGCACGGCTCGGCCGATTCGACGCGGCGCGCCGTCGCGAGCGTCACGGTGGCGACCATGGACCTGGCGCACTTCCTCGAGCGGCTGGCGCCGGGCAGCCTGGTGATCAGTTCGGGCGACCGGCCCGAGATCCTGCTGGGCAGCTTCATCGCAATCGCTCGCCTGCGGCGCACGGCCTGGCGGGCATCGTGCTCACCGGCGGGCTGGCGCCCGCGGTGGAGATTCGCCGACTGGTCGGCGGCTTGTCGGACGAGTCGCTGCCGGTGCTGGCCACCGCGGCGGGCAGTTACGAGGCCGCGACCCGCATCCACGAGATGCGCGCCTGGCTGAGCGCCGACGACCAGGCCAAGGTGGCGCGCGCGCTCGGCCTCTTCGAGGAGAGCGTGGCGGTGGAGGCGTTGGAAGAGCGGATCGAGCTGACCCGGCCGACGCGCATGACGCCGCTGATGTTCGAATACGAGCTGATGCGGCGCGCCACGCGCGACCGCAAGCGCATCGTGTTGCCGGAGGGGGAGGAGGAGCGCGTGCTGCGCGCGGCCGACATACTGTTGAAGCGCGGCGCGGTCGAGCTGGTGCTGCTGGGCGACGAGACCCTGGTGCGGCGGCGCATCTCCGCGCTGGCGCTGGATCTCGGCGGCGTGGAGATCATCGATCCGGCGCATTCAGCGCGGCTGCAGGATTATGCGGAACGGCTGTACCAGCTGCGCAAGCATCGCGGCGTCACGCCCGAGCGGGCGCTGGACATGATGCGCGAGCGCAACTACTTCGGAACCATGATGGTGCACGAGGGCGAGGTCGACGGCATGGTGTCGGGGGCCGTCACCACCACCGCCCACACCATCCGGCCCGCTTTCGAGTTCATCCGCACGCAGCCGGGCGTGTCCATCGCCTCCAGCGTGCTGTTCATGTGCCTGCGCGACCGCGTGCTGGTTTACGCCGACTGCGCGGTGGTGCCGGAGCCCGACGCCAGCGAGCTGGCGGACATCGCCATCAGCTCCGCCGGCACGGCGCAGATGTTCGGCATCGAGCCGCGCATCGCCATGCTCTCGTACTCCACCGGCGAGTCCGGCGCCGGCGCCGAGGTGGAGCGTGTGCGGCAAGCCACCGCGCTGGTCCGCGAGCGCCGTCCCGACCTGCTGGTGGAAGGGCCGATCCAGTACGACGCGGCCGTGGATGCCGCCGTGGCGCGCACCAAGATTCCGGACAGCGAAGTCGCCGGCCGCGCCACCGTGCTGGTGTTCCCGGACCTCAATTCCGGCAACAACGCCTACAAGGCGGTGCAGCGCTCCGCCGGCGCGGTGGTGGTGGGGCCGGTGCTGCAGGGTCTCAACAAGCCGGTCAACGACCTGTCGCGCGGCGCCAGCGTGGGCGACATCGTCAAGACCGTTGCCATCACGGCGGTGCAGGCCCAGGTGCAAGCACAGCAGCAGGCCTCGTCACAGGCAGCAGGGCAAGCAAGAGAGCAGGGCGCATGAAGGTCCTGGTGCTCAACACCGGCAGCGCCACCCTGAAGTACGCGCTTTACCAGTTGCCCGAGGAACGGCGCGTGGCCGGTGGCATCATCGACCGCATCGGGGGCCCGCGCGCCCAGCTGCGACACCAGGATGCGGAGGGCGAGCGCAGCGAGGCGGTGGAGGCGCCCGATCATGCCGCCGGCTGCAGGCAGTTGCTGGAATTACTCGCGCCTTACGGGACGCCCGACGTCATCGGGCACCGCGTCGTGCACGGCGGCACGAGATTCAGCGCGGCGACGCGGATCGACGCGGCCGTACTGGCGGCGGTGCGCGCGTTGACGCCGCTGGCGCCGTTGCACAACCCGGTCAACCTGGCAGGGATCGAGGCGGCCATGGACGCGGTGCCCGGTGTGCCGCAGGTGGCGGTGTTCGACACGGCCTTTCACCAGGACATGCCTGAACATGCCTGGCGCTACGCGGTGCCGGAGGCCTGGCTGCGCGAGCACGGCGTGCGGCGCTACGGTTTTCACGGCACTTCCGTGCGTTTCGTCAGCCGCGCGGCGGCGCGCTTCCTGGACCGGGATCCGGAAGCGCTCTGCATGGTGGTGCTGCACCTGGGCAGCGGCGCCAGCGCGACGGCGGTCAAGGACGGCCGCAGCGTGGATACCTCGATGGGCTTGTCCACCCTGGACGGCCTGGTGATGGGCACGCGCTGCGGCGAACTCGATCCGGCGGTCCCCGGCTACATCGC
>Ga0102940_1002142_pt1 | contig 12078 bp, 14 predicted proteins | sample SalPonR2_C_D1_MG_FD_78215 | JGI IMG/M metagenome (GOLD analysis project Ga0102940, IMG submission 78215) | Salt pond soil microbial communities from South San Francisco under conditions of wetland restoration - Salt Pond MetaG R2_C_D1_MG | ecosystem: Environmental > Aquatic > Marine > Intertidal...
AAAAAAAAATTAATGATCATGGGCGGACTGTCAAGACTTTTTCAAATAACGACCATGCCCTGACGGGCACAACAAATTATGAAAGTTATGAGTATTGAGAGAAGCTAATTTGATATTTTTTTCTCACTACTCAAACCTCATATCTCACTACTTTCATATAAATTATCCTTGAGAGATCGGCATTGATTGCTTAATATACCCTTTGTCAGTTGTTAATGAAGCAGGCAATTACAGGAGATGCGCAAATGGAGTTTTTTTTCAGGCCCGGCGGCATTGCTGTCGTGGGTGCTACGGCCAGCAAAGGAAAGGGTGGGAATATCATTGTGTCAAATCTGAAAAAAGGGTATTCGGGCAAAATCTATCCGGTAAACCCCGGATACAAGGAGATTGAAGGGTTACCCTCCTATCCTTCGGTAGCAGAGGTGCCGGACCCTGTGGACCTTGCCATTGTATTTGTTGCAGCACATATGGTGCCCCGGGTGATCAGCGACTGTGCCAAAAGAAACATTCCCGGTATCATGATCCAGTCGGCTGGATTTTCGGAAACCGGACCCAGGGGAACCGCATTGCAGCAGGAGATCAAACAGATAGCCGAAAAAACCGGCATCCGTTTGTGGGGTCCCAACTGTATGGGGCTTGTGGATGCGCACAACCGGTTCGTATTTTCCACGGTTACCCCTGCCATATGGGAGACCGGCCTGACTGCCGGCAATGTGTCCCTGATCGCCCAGAGCGGCATGCTTTCTGGCGCATTTCTTATCGATCTCATATCCCATGGAACCATGGGGATTGCCAAGGTATGTTCCATCGGCAACAAAATGGATGTGGATGAAAACGATCTGCTGGCATATCTGATCGATGATCCGGATACCGCAGCCATTGGGTTATATCTGGAATCATTTACCGACTGCCGGCGGTTCATGGCCCTGTCCCGTGGGACCACCAAACCCATCGTGATACTGAACGGGGGGAAAACAGACCGGGGAGCAGCTGCGGCATTGAGTCATACGGCCAGCCTTTCGGCCAGCGGGGTTATCGTCTCCGGTGCCATGGCCCAGGCCGGCATTGTGGAAGCAAATGGTTTTTATGAGCTGGCCGACTATTGCAAAACCCTTGGCATGTATCCCGACATACGGCCGAAAAGCAGTAACCGTGTAGCGGTTCTCACCTACACTGGTGCTGCAGGGATCGTTTCCGCCGATATCATGGACACACACGGCCTGGTATTGTCCGAATTCAGTGCTGCTACCCTGGGTGAACTGCAGACCGTTTTTCCGGAATGGATGCCGCCGTCAAACCCGGTGGATATGTGGCCGGGGATCATTCTGAACGGATCGAAAAAGGTCTACGGCAAGGCAATGGAGGCGGTTTGCGCCGATCCTGGCGTGGATGCCGTTTTTGTCCATTGTTTTGCAGGGGGATTCAGCCTGGAAACAGATTTTGAAATGATGGCCGAAATATCCAAAAAAGCGGGCAAACCCATGTTTTGCTGGATATCCGGGGAACGGGAGCGGGTGCACCAGTTCCAGGTGGCGGCCCAGCAACTAAGGATTCCGGTATTCAGGGAAGTGAAGCGGGGGGTGGAATGTATGGGCATTCTGTTTCATCGGCCTTTGGTGAATCAAACAGGCGGGGGGCCGGACCCTTCTAAAGAGATCCGCAGGCTTAGAGAAAATGCTCACCTTCACATCCTCACCTCGGAAAAAGGGACGTTGGACGAATATGTGTCCAAGCAGCTGTTGGATGCATGCGGTATTCCGGTTGTAACAGAAAAACAGGTTTTTTCACTGGATGAGGCGCGGCAGGCTGCAAACCATTTCGGGTATCCGTTGGTGGCCAAGGGAATAGTTCCGGAAATAGCGCACAAGACAGAATCAAACCTTGTCCAGTTGAACATCGTATCGGAACAAGGCCTTGAAAAAGCAGTCAAAACCCTGGAGCAAACCCTGAAGGGCCGCGGCAGTATATTGATCCAGAAACAGGTGGAAGGAAAGATGGAACTGATGGCAGGATTTGTCAATGATCCCCGATTGGGTCCCTGTGTCATGTGTGGTCTGGGGGGGATATTTGCTGAAGCACACAATGATACGGTATTCGGACTGGCTCCGCTGACCCTGACAGATGCGTTGTATATGATTGACCGGCTGAAGTGCCGAAATATCCTGGACGGGTATCGTGGATGTGATCCAATGGACAAAAATGCCCTGGGCAGCATTCTTGTAATCCTCGGAAATCTGGGATGCGCGTATCCGGATATTCAGGAAATTGACATCAATCCCCTGATCATACACAAAGGGGGCCCTGTTGCGGTGGATGCTTTGGTGGTGCTGGCGCACAAGGGTGAACCAAGATTCACATTTTCCTGAGTCCCGGGTGGAATCACTGATATACCGGTACCGTGACCTGGGACACCTCATGGTGTGCATGGACCCGCTTTCTTCCTGCCCCACGGACCATCCTTTGCTGAACCTTGGGGCATTCGGCCTGTCGTCGAAACAGCTGGACACGTTATTTTATACCCGCATATTTTCTGACGCCGGCCAGGCCCGGCTCAGGGACATTCTCAGCCGGCTCAAAGAAACCTATTGCCGTTCCATCGGCGTGGAATACATGCACCTGCAGGATCCTGCGGAAAAGCGGTGGCTCCAGGAAAGAATGGAGCCGGTCAAAAACCGTCCCGTTCTTACTGACAAATAAAAAATCGTGGCACTGGAAAAATTGACCCGCACCGGTGTGTTTGAGGTGTCGGAGGATGGCTGCAGGCAAGTCATCATGGGCATGACCCACCGGGGTAATATTCAAGCACCTGTAGGAGATATCATCTTCTCCATAATCTCAAAAAGCAGTTTCATTGAATAGGGTTTGGGAAGGACTGCATCAAACTGGTGCTCATCCATCAGCCATGGGGTGCCTGACATGGCTATCACTGGGATACTGTCCCCTTTCAGTTCTCTGACATTTTCCAGCACATCGTCTCCAGACATACTGCCCATAACCATATCGGTAATCACCAGACCGTAATCATTGGACTGCAGTTTTTTCAGGCATTTTTCACCGCTGTCCGCTGTATCTACCTGATACCCTTTTCTGGACAAGGCCATGGCCAGCATTCTCAAGATTGCTGTTTCATCATCAATGACAAGCACTTTAGAGGTTTCAATGGATTTCATATTAAATCCCAAAATAAATAAAAAACTACATGATATTTTGGGATATACACCCTAAGACACTGCAAAGCAACAATCATATCTGCTGAAAAAAAGATTATCTAATGCTTAGTCAAAATAAGCTTTTATTAAATTTTAGTGAAAGGTCATTAAATATGTTTTAAGGTTTACTTTTTTATTTTTAATGTCCAGTTTATTGCGAATATTGTTTCTGTGAGTGTCTATGGTTCGGACTGAACAATTGAAGGTTTCTGCAATTTCTTTGTTTGAATAATCTTGTTTGATAAAAGAGGCAATTTGAAGCTCTTTCGGCGTTAATTGAATCATTGGATCAGTGAGCTTTTGGGAAAATGGAGAGAGCATGCTTGCAAGATTTGATTCAAGTATCTCCAATAAATTGTGTTGATTTTTATTGGCTGTGTTTTTTTTTAATCTATTTAAAAGAGGCTCTATCAAAGATTGATAGTTGGCAAGAATTTTACCTTCAATATTTTCTTGATCCTTCACTCGTTTATTTAGTAATATTGTTAAAGCGGTGTTCGTATCTTTCAATTCAGCCGTTCGTTTTTCAACCAGCTCTTCAAGGTGATTTTTCATCTTTTTTTTTTCTGTGATATCATAGGCTTTTTCCATTCGGACTAAACGCCCGTCTGTCCAAAAAATGGCCTGATCATGGCATTCATACCATTTGTTCATTTTTTTATGATAAAATTCCCATATATAAAGCCCTGTGGGATTCCCATCCCCGTCAATAAGCCTGTCATTTGTGCAAAATTCACAAGGACCCGTTTGATTCTCATGGATACATTTCCAGCAGGTTCTGCCGGTAAAATCCTTGCCGACCTCCTTTTTCATGTACGCGTTGCAAAAAAGTATTTCATATGACTTCATATCGGCAATATAAACAATTGAATCCAGATTGTTGAGGACGGCTTCGAATTTATCGTGGCTGTATTGGAGGGCTTGCTCCGCCAGTTTTCTTTCCGTTATATCCTGTGCCGAGCCCACCGTCCCAATCATTTTTCCTTGTTCATTGAAAAATGGGGCCTTGTGAACACTAAGAAAAAGAAATTTACCTTTAACATTGCCGTATTCGTTAAAATGGCACGGCACGCCCTTTTCTATTGTAATGGTGTCGGTGTCCCGGCATATCTCTCCAAAGGAGTGCCAGTCGGGATGATCTGGAAAGCGGTTGCGCTCCCGTTCCGCAAAGAATATGTCGGTTTTTCCAATGGGTTCATCTGTATCAGCTGCATTCAGCAGATTGCTGCAAATGGCTTTATTGGCAAAAGTGAATCTCTTTTCCAGATCTTTTGCCCAAATCATATCCGGAACGTTGTCACATATCAGGCGGAGCATCTTGGAAAGGTAACGGTACTTTTCTTCACTTTTTCGCAGCACCTCTTCTGCCAGCTTGCGATCGGTTATGTCTCTCGATACCCCGTGAATTCCTGTGATTGAACCGTCTTGATCCAGAATTGGACGAACCACACTTTCCATCCAGAGAGTGTGGCCGTCTTTGTGATAAAACTCTGCATCAATCTTTACAGATCTTGCAGAATTCAGATCTTCCTTCTTCATTTCTCGTGCAAAATCAGACATAACCTTTGAATAGGATTTTGTGGTCATTATTTCTGCAGCTTTCTGCTGTATTCGCTCTTCTGGGGTGAAGCCTAACATCTTTGAAATGGAAGGGCTCACGTAGGTGGTTCTTAAATCAAGATCCATGGTCCAGACTATGTCTGTTATCCATTCCGTGATAAACCGGTATTTATTCTCGCTCTCCAGCAAAGCCTTCTCGGCCTGTTTTCGGTCAGTGATGTCTCTCGATATCCCATGTATCCCAACGGGTTTTCCATGTTCATTCCGAATAAAGGTCAGGGAAGTTTCCAGGCACCTAAGAGACCCATCTTTATGGTAGTAGTCAATCTCAAGGCAAGAAAATCTTTTGGGATTTCTAATCCCATCGAACTCCAATTCTTCGGCCAATCTTTCTGCCGTCAGTTGTAGTGTCTCCGGCGGCATTTGTTCCTGAAGGGACTGCTTCAATCGCTCCTCGACAGTAAAACCCAATACCTTTTCTATGGAGGGACTCAGGTAGGTAATATTCATACCAAGATCGGCTGTCCAGAGGATGTCATTCATGTTTTCGGTAAGCAACCTGAATTTTGCCTCATCATCAAGCAGATGCTCTTTGATAAGTTTACGTTCTGATTTTGTTTTCTCCAATTGATGAACCCGGTGTTCCAGCTCTTTGTATGAAGGCTTTTCAATCATCTCCAACACCTCTGCACTGCCGTTCCCTTAAAATTAATGCTGCCAATAATTACTTGATAACCGCCAGAAAATTCCGTATAAAAACAGATGTTCAATGCACCAATTTTTCACAGCTGAAAAAATCTGTTTTCAAATTTACCGAAACACAAAAGGCAGCGCTGGAGGCAACTCTCTTTTCCCAACACTCCCTTTTACATAATTCGCTTATGAAGAAATTTTTCAACACTCAATCTTTTTGCAACCATCATCCCTGAGCAAATCGACCATACCAGATTTTGAATAACATTGGTATCCTTCAGAAAATTCAAGCCTGAATCCTTTTGCTTTGGATAATCCTTTATTATAATCGGTCCCTTTTTTATTCAGTTCTCCTCAAAGAACGATCCAGCGCCCGGATCAATTCATCGACTGTCGGGTGATCCCCTGCCTTGGCACTGGCAAAATAATAGCGGACAGCGCCTGAGACATTGATCACAATGGCCCCGCCCAGCTGCAGCGTACTGCCCTGGACAGACCCTTGTCGATGCCCCTGCCTGAATGCCGATACTGCATTAAAAACAGACCGGATACTCATCATACCGGTGATGCCTCTGGCAAAGCCCAGCAACGAGAAAGCCGCCAGCGAAGGATCCGAAAAAAGCAGGCCGTCATACCCGGTTTTTTCGCGAAATTCTTTGAAATAGGCGGGATCTCCTGACCCAATGACCGCAAGTTGTGTATTTTTTTCTTTGAAACGATGCTTTTGCTCTGCCAGTTCAGCCACCTGCTGACGGCAAAAGACTCAGCCAAAATGCCGGACAAATACCAGAACTGCTGTCTGGCTTTTCCATAGGGATGCAAGTTGCAACGATTCTCCGTGTCCATTGAGCACACTGAGAGCACCCAAAGACTCAATTGAAATGTTTGGTTTTTGCATCAATACCTCCAGGTTGACAGGTTACAGTAAAACGCGCTTTTGATAATGGGTTGTTACATGGTCTGCCACGGCAAGCCGGGCCTTTGCCGTATCGGCATGCCGGATCAGGGGATACAGGATTCGGCAGTCACTGAGCGAAAGCATGCGGACCGTCCGGATACAGTCGATTTCATCGGTCAAATGGAAAAATGCGGAAGAATCTGAAAGGTTTTCTTCTTTCTGGACAATCTTGGAATAAATGATGGACCGGGCTGCCATGAGCGATTCCCATTTATCATTGCACAGTCTTGGATGGAAAACATAGGCCAGGGTCAGCTGATCCCCCGGGCTGTAGGTATGGTGGTGCGGGTTTGACAGCTGCAATGCGGCGCGGTCCAGGAAGACCGGCTCAACCCGGAAATCGCCCTTTAGTTTGCGCCAGAGCTGCTGCCACAGATAAAAGTGAATCATGCCGGCCTCCACAAATATGGATTGGTGACCGCCTGCCTGCCGGGCAATCTCTTGTGCGCGTAAAGAATCCCTCAGCCGGAAGCGGGCTGCATCTGCCCGGGCAAATTGCCTGACCGATGACACGGTCTGTTCAAAAGAACCGGCCACCGTGGTCCGATAATAGCTGAGCAGGGCGGCGGTGGCATTTTTTTCCGCCTGATACACAAACTGCAGCAGAGAATTCGGTGCAATGTCTTCAGGTCTGTTTCCCTGCACCAGAAACGCATGGATAGACGACAGGGCCTCGATAAACGGTTCCACCTGGATTAATTGTTTACCCCTGGCATAGAGTTCTCGCTCAAGATAGCACATGCTCCGACTGAATTCAGGGTATTCCAGATCTAACGGCATCAGATAGTCTTCCACGCCAAGGGAGCTGTTTAACATGTACTCAAAGCTGGATTCCGGGGGTTCTTCCAAAAAAATTACGTCATGCTGCCCCATGAGCCGAGCTGTGACCGGGACTATCTCCGGTCGGTGAATGGAAAAGCCAACGTTGATATGATTCATTTGCCGGTGAACTCCGCGGTCATATATTCAGGATTGCGGGGTTCAACCAAATGTTTCAGATCAAGCCAGAACCTGGCCCGCTGTTCCGATTCCGGTGGCTGTTGAATCGGTAATTCAAGAAAAGGAACATCCATATTCAAGGTATGAAATTTTTCAGACAGGATTTCTGCCATAATACCCATTAGTACAGGATCTTCAGCGCCAGGCTCATCCACGGGCATGGGCGATTCTGTATGATACCTGTTAACCTTGTGCTTGCCCCAGTGAATCCCGCAGGTCGGGCTATTGTACAGGCCGATATAGGCCACCAGGCGATAGCCGTTTCTCAGGAATTCCTCTACCATAAGAAATGGGGTTTGCAGCAGTTCTTTGCAATGATTTCGGAAAAACATATTGTCATATTGCTGTCTGCCCTGTGGATTACGCTGTAATCCCATGGCGGTTGTTTCAGGGCAGGCGTACTGGATAATACCGACGCGTAATTTCATTAAATAGTCCATTAATTCATGTGACAAAGGAAAATTTTGTCCAAGCACATGAACTCGACAATATGGATTAATTAAACACTGAGCGACTAAAATGATTTTTTTATCTTTCTTACTCATAATGGGTGTCCTTTTAAATAAATTGAAAAAGGGTTCCTCTTAAATCACTCCAGGCCCTTTGAAAAAATAGTAAGCCCGAATTTAGAGGCGGAGCTTGAAAAAAGAAACTATATTCGTGACCTTACAAAATAAAAGCATTTTCTTCCGAACTTTGCAACTCATTTAATTCCACGAGCTGATGATTTTCATTTTCAGGCCCAATTAGATAAAATTTTAATAACAAGTTGCATTCATTGGATAAGCGTGTATATTATTTTGACGATATGATTTTATCCACAGAAGACTCATCAGCTTTGATTCGCTTGGTGTGCTCTGAAGTGAAAAATAAAGTTATATGCATTCTTTATTCACCCAAATTCGGAGGATTCATTATGGAGGTAAAAGATTATTGTAAGGCAATGAAGGCAGAAGTTACTGCCTGGAAAGAAAAACTCGAAGCAATGAAAAAAGTGGCAGACACTTACGGATCTGCGCAAAAAGAAAAAATATTACCATTAATCGGGCAACTTGATCAAGAAGTCTTAGCAGCACAGTCTCGAGTTGATCAGTTAGAAAATGAATGTCCATCAGACTGGTCACCCATGAAAAATGAACTTGATGACCTTTTTGGAACAATCGGAAGCAGTGTTCATAGAGCATGGAAAGACCTTGATGCAGGAAGTGTAGGCGGCTAAAAACCTTAGACACCGTGTTGAGATGGTACTAAATAAATGAAAGGCCCCTCAACTCATTTGAGGGGCCATTTTTTTCCAGTCCAGATCGCGGAATTTTCAGCTGGAGATAATTCATGAGAAAATCAGACACAGATGTGATCATCGTTGGAGCAGGTATCTCCGGTTTGTCTTGTGCCAAGACGCTTATGAAAAAAGATCTGAGATTTCTGATACTTGAAGCCGGTCAAAAAGTGGGAGGCAGGATAAAATCAGATCATGTTGACGGGTTTATCCTTATAGCTGTTGTCGTGCTGGATCATAAATCAATGGACAATGAATCATTGGTGCTTTCGGTTCGAAGAGAATTGCGCCAGTGGTTTGGAGACCCAGTTAGAAACTGGAGTCATATAAAAACATATCACATGGGTCATGCGCTGCCAGATCAGTCTCCACCAGTATCAAACCCGGCAATTTATTCTGGTAAAGTCAGGGATGGTGTTTACACCTGTGGTGAATATCAAAGAATTCCCGGCATCCAATGGGCTCTGTTGTCCGGTCGTAAGACAGCAGAGCAGATAATACACGAGAACCAATTCCAGTGATTTGGCCATCTGGTGATGAGAAAAATGCATATGGCAGTTTGGAATAAAAGATAAGCGGGGGAATGATGAAACCAACAGTGATTATTTACGGTGCTTCCGGTGCAATTGGATCTGCTACGGCAAAAATGCTCTATAACAAAGGGTTCAGCGTTCATCTGGTTGGAAGGAATCAGGAGAAGCTTGTGAGCTTGGGCAATGATCTTAACGCCGAGATCACCATTGGAGATGTTACTGATCAGGACCTGTTCAAACGCGTGAGCGATGATACAGGAAGTGATATCGGGGGAATTGTGTATGCCGTGGGTACAATCAACTTGGGCAGCATTCGAAAGTTCAAGGAAGCGGATTTTCTTCTCGATTTTAAAGTAAATGCGTTAGGTGCTGCAATGGCAGTCCAGTCTGCTTTACCCAAACTCAAAAGAAACAAACAAATATCATCTATTGTTCTGTTTTCAAGTGTGGCAGCTCAAAGGGGATTTTCAATGCATACCTCCATCGGTATGGCCAAAGGCGCAGTAAATGGATTGACACGTTCGCTGGCTGCAGAGTTTTCACCTAAAATCCGTGTAAATGCAATTGCACCGTCTGTTACCCAGACACCGCTTGCTGAAAAGATACTGTCTAACAAATTGATGGCTGAGTCGATTAAAAACAAGCACCCTTTAAACCGTCTTGGGACCAGAGAAGATATCGCAAGGCTTGCCACATTTTTAATTTCAGAGGACGCTGGATGGATCACTGGTCAGATTATCGGGGTTGATGGTGGTCGCTCAACAATCGAAGTGAGCGGGTGATAAACAGTTGGAATGAAATTGAAAAAGAGAAAAAACAGAACCGCTAATCAAAATGCCTGCCGACCTTCAAACTGACCAGGCATACAATCAAGCTCAATATCATTCCCCAGATTATATCCACAGCAGCAACCAAAACCGGCCAGCCTTAAATGAGTGCACGGTTCGTTCAGGACATTTTATGGGAAAATATCATAGCAACCATTCCAATGGTATCCTTTATTAATTGGACTTGAAAAGTTTCAGCCATGGGATAATTGAGTGGCCGATTTCATAAAACAGGTTATCAATGTGCAATATTAATGTTTCTATTCTTTGGACTGTAAAATGAGACATTTTTCATTGTGATGGTGTGTAAAGCTTTTCCGGGTCAAGCATGTAAGTCCAGGGCAGATCCGCGTTTTTCCAGCCATTAACAATTCGACGGCCATGTTCAGGATGGCCAGGCTGGTTGAAAATATCACCCTCAAAGCCATCTGTTATATTGTATACCCGCTGAAACCCGGATTTTGCCAATTGATTGACTGCCCAGGCGCTGCGCTGGCCTGAACGGCACAGCATGAACAGGGTCTGATTTTTATTAAACCGGCTGGTAACCATTTGCACAAAATCCGGGTTGGGCCGCATATGATATTGGCGGTTGCGGATATCAAACTGATGGGTCATAAAAGCCACCGGGATATTAAAACCCATGAGCGAATGCCCCGTAAACACATATTCCTCAGGAGTCCGGGTATCAATAATAATTGCGGAGTCCGGATTTTTTAGCCACATGGCATGGGCTTGTTCTGCCGTGACATACAGATTTAAAACGGTTTGTTTGCCTCTGGGAATATCTGTGCCAGTATCACAAAAGATCTGTGATGCACCCAAAAACGTCCAGATGCAAATGGCCCATCCGATTGTTAAAACCAACGGTTTCATGTATTTTTCCACTATATTTTATTGGGTCAATTGCAAGTACAAACAAATCAGCGATACAACTTTTTATGTCCGCTGCATTTGCCGTTTTTCAATTATTCCATTAGGTAAAAGGCGGAAGAGTCAAATGCCTCCTCTGGCGTGCCATGCCAAGAACCGTTGTCAAATAGACAGGGCTCGTATTTCATATGGCTGTAGGAGTAGAAAGCCATCGTCCAATTTTCCTCATCACCAAAGTACCGAAGCCTGCAAAGATACGTCGGGACATTACGCAACTGTGCAATACGCTCTTCTCGTGATTTACCGCCGAAGAGTTCTGGGTTGTAATCCGGCGGGACGAATGGTTCAGTATATGCATCGATATAACAAAACTTCCCGCGGAACCGGATGTCAATGCGATTGTACCTATCGGAGTAGTGTTTTTCCGCATGATGCAGTATGCGTTGCCGTATCTTAGGGTGCATTGCATTAGGGATTGACTTCCCCCCGGATTGAGGATCGTAAACCCACATTTTTTTTGGCATCTTCAAGTATCCTTTCTATCGGGTCGAACGGGCGATGTCAATCAAGTGTTTGATTCGCCATTAAAAGATTACATGCTCATTTTGAAAGGCCACCATCCAAAATTTTAAGGCTTTGCCGTAATGATTGTCCTTCCATTTCTTTGGTCCATGCTTCGTGATTTTGTATATCTTCTATCATTTGAAATACCTGTTTAAATGTAACTTTAGGTGTTTGTATTCTCATATCACCAGCTTCATTAAAAGCAAATTTAAGCAGTGCTCCGCCGATAAAAGCTAAATCTGAAATATTGAATGGCTCTTTAATTGCACATTTTATGCATTCAGTCTCTAACAATTCGGGGTATTTATTTTGAATAATTTTTCGATACCCACCGCAATTACATGGAATTATGTTATTGTCCATGATTTTGAAAATTGCATGTTGCGTTATTATTTCATCCATACCATCATCTGTTTGCATTATCTTCCTCAAATGTTTTTACTTGGCGAACAAGTTCAGCGGCGCGGTTTTTTGCGTTCGCTGAATCGCCATGTTGGGCGATTCGTGATTGATAATTAAGCGCATTTTTTGGGCTTTTCATTCTTCATTAGTATCCATCAGCTTCTGCCATATCCAAGTACTT
>Ga0102940_1002147_pt1 | contig 12063 bp, 6 predicted proteins | sample SalPonR2_C_D1_MG_FD_78215 | JGI IMG/M metagenome (GOLD analysis project Ga0102940, IMG submission 78215) | Salt pond soil microbial communities from South San Francisco under conditions of wetland restoration - Salt Pond MetaG R2_C_D1_MG | ecosystem: Environmental > Aquatic > Marine > Intertidal...
CTTTAAAGTAACAATCATTAATAAGTACTTTTTGTAAACCTGATACAATATCAATACCAATTTCTGGTCTATCAAAATTACAATTTGTAACATAACTTCTACCAGCACTTCTAAAAACAATACTGACATTACTATTTCTATCAAAAGTACAATTTTTGATATCAACATTAGATGAACTAAATGATTCTAAACCATTGACATTTTGGAATATACAATTCTGGATAATACCAGTTGCAGTGGTCATAAATACTCCAAGATTACAATTACTAAAGAATGTACATCCATCAATTAAATACGGTAATACTCCGTTAAAAATATTGATACAAGTAGAAAAAATATTATCAAATCTGCAATTTCTAACAATAACATTATTATCCTGAATTTGTAATGCTTCTCCTTCATTTGCAAAAGTAACATTTTCTATCAAACTATTATTACTTAATCTTGCCTGACCTAATATTCTAACACTATTATATCCACCAACTCCAATTATTGAAATATATCCATCAGGAGTTAATATAGTTGGATTTGCATATTCACCAGGATAAACCAATATTGTTACAGGATTAGATTGTACCGGAATTAAACTATTGGCTTCTGTAACAGCATCAGTTAAATTATCAAAATCTCCACCAGATTGGGCAACCGAAATTGTTCTTTCAGGTGAACCAGCAGAAACAGGTTCAAAACTAACATTACCTAATCCGTCATGTTGTAAATATGTTGTTCCAGGAGGTGCACCAGATGCTATATCTTGTAAATCCGGAAGTTGTATAGCTTTAGTTGTTATCCCTCCCGATGAATTAGTATAAACATATCTACTATTTGTTAACCCATTAGTATTTAAAGATGATATATCTATAGAATTATCGGTAATATTAAAATCACCATCAACGGTTAAATCATTCACCCGGGCATCTAACCAAGGTTTCTTTTTGTTGAGAATTAATTTGTTTAAACTCATTTTTTTATAAAAAAAAAAATAATTAAATAATAATTAAATAATTATGGGGATGTGTAATTCCAAGATAATGAAAAGTTTCCAAAAATGGTATAATTAGTATTTTGGGCTAAATCTCCACCATTTTCTAATCTAATTTCTAAAGAATAATTTTCCGAAACATCTCTTAATAATAATACTGCTCTTTGATATGTTAAAGTATCTGAGTCAAATAATTCGATAAAAGTAGTAGGATTAAGTCCACTTCTTGGTTTAAATCTATCAGGTAAATCCATAGGAGCATCCCAAAAAGAAGGTGCAGCATTTCCCGTAGTAAGAAATGTATCAATATCTAAAGTAGCATTGACAATTCCACCAATTTCATTATATTCTAAAACAACTTGTCCTCCTGCTCTTGTTCCAGGTCTTGCTTGGAAAATGTAAGTTAAAGGATTATTTCTTTGAATTCTTTGAAGATCTGTTGTGTTATCAAAAAATCTTATAACAGAATTTACACTAGTTCCTAAAAAATCTAAAGTTGTATCTTTTAATTCTAAGTTTCCGTCATCTTCCAACCTTAAACCTCTTAGTAAAGAAGCTTCACCATCGACAATTAATTGATTTACCCGGGCATCTAACCAAGGTTTCTTTTTGTTGAGAATTAATTTGTTTAAACTCATTTTTTATTAGGGTTGAATACAAAAAAAAAATAATTAATTAAATTAAAATTAATATCGGTTTATTTTTTTTTTCATAGAAGTTTTAGTAGCTTGTTTACCACCAACAAGGCCACCGCCAACCATTCCACTTCCTTTTGTTAAATTTTTCATATATTTTTTATATTGTGCTTCTGTCATTTCGCCAGATGCTAATGCTCTTAAACCCCATTCGGCTGCCTGTCCTAATTCAGGTCCAATACCAGGAACATGAGATAAAGCATAATTGGCTGCATCAGGTCCGAATTGTTTTGCCAAATCTAATCCAAGTTGGCCTGTTTTTTTTAATGCTTTTTTTCCATATTTTTTTAATTTATCTGCCAAGCCTGCCCCATAAAACATTTCAAAATCTTCCCAATCAATAGTATGTATATTTGGAGAATCATAAACTTTATCAACATCTCCTAAATTATTTTGTACATCCAATGATTGTTCAATAACATTGACATAACCATCATTAACAACAACCGTATGGACAGTATAAGTTCTACTTGAAGTTGCAACATTTTTTATATTTAATCTATACTGAATTTGATATGAACCATTTTTACCAACAACATTTTTATTATCCATGGATATTTGTTTACTAAAATCTAAACATAATACAGATCCGCAAAACTTAGACCATTGACTCCAGGACATTTTCAAACCATTTCTAACTGACATTTCATAAAGTTGTTGTTCAGATGCATCTGATAATAAACCACTTTGATTACTAAATGTCATATTAATTCCCTGAATTCTTGCATATGAATCAGTATCATTAAAAGTTTTTAAACCAGATTGTGTTCTTAAAAAGATAAATACTCTTTTTGGTACTGAATCAAGTTGAATATTATTTACAGAAATTTGTTGTTCTTGTCCAGGGTTTAATGAACCATTTAAATCAAAAGTATAATCGGTAATTTGATGGTATGGATATAAATTGTTTTCTGGGATTTTTTGAAACATTCTTGGTGTGTAATAAGTAAATAATAATTCAGGCCTATTTGCATATCCAGTACTAGTCGTATTAAATGATAAAGAAATATTATTAATTGTTTTACCAGAACTTGTTTCATCATGAGACCAAATATAGTTTTGATACTGGGAATCAATATTCAAAGTAAGTGCCATAGTTTTTACTCCAACAAAACCTCTATGAGATCTTTTACCAAATGCTAATGGTGAAATAAAAATTGGTTCAGTTATTTGTACATCTACCACTGCTTCCATAACATCTCCTAATCCAGTTGAAGCGGTTCCATCTGCAAATCCTTGTCTATTTTGTGAAACAACTACTAATCCTGAAAATCCACCTCTTGGTTCTCTATGACCATTTTCACCATAATTTCCTAATGAATTTCTTGCAGATCCATAAATTGCAAAATCTGAATAATTCTGATATTGATCTTGCATAGTTGGTGTCATACTCCAGTCTTCTGCTCCAACATCTCTATAATTAGAATATCTCATAAGTGGTTCAATATACTCATTAATATTTTGAGTAAAAGTTTGATTATTCATTTTTAATTGGATAGATGCTAACATTTGTGATAATGGAAATGCCCTTAATCCATCTACTCCGCCAACTAAACTTCCAGATTGTGGTGTTCCATATTCCGAAATTCCATCAGTTTGAAGTAAAAACTCACCACTTGGTACATTTGTTCCTAAAAATGTCAATCTAAATGACGCTTTTACGAATAATTTTCTATCAACAATAGTTTCGGCACTATTTGGGTTAACATTATTAAATTGAATATTTTGTGGTGAAACACTTGATGCAGGGTATTTAGTAACTGTAACATTTTGGGCACCTTCTTCAATTCTAATTTTAACTGGCCGGGTAAGATCAATTGCCGGGTCAATTTGTTTAACATAATCCTTCTCGTTTAACATTTTTCTTTCTTGGTAAAAAATAAAAAAAATAATTAAATAATTATTCTGGATCTTCTATTATTTCGTCAACAATTTCATTATGATTTGGATAATCCAAATATTGATTTGTAATTTCTATAATTTCATTATTGGTTTTATGTTTTAATAAATTAATAATATCATCTTCACTAAACCCCTTTAATTTCATAAATAATCCACAATATCTGCCACATGTGTTTGTATTTGGTCGTTGCAATCTTTTGTCCATATAGTGTATTTTATATTTTGATTCGTACAATTTTTTTAACAAATGTGGAAAACATTGATTTGATATATATTTAAATTCAGGAAGAAATTCAATTGCTTCGTCTATAAACCTGCCAGTTGGGTTGAAATACGTTATTGTATTTTTTTTTTTATTTCTAACTAGACAACACCAGTGTCCAAACCTTGGTCCACTAAGATAATTTATGAGACAACAATCATTCGTAAAAAGATCATCTAATTTATATTCTTCCATTTTACTAAATGGTACCATATTTATTGGAAATCCAACTATTTTTTCAACATCTTTTCCATTTAGTGGTTTGTCCATTTATTGATAATAAAAAATTAAATTAAATAATTATTTTTTATATTGCAAATTATGTCTTAAACCAGTTGCATTTACTCTTTTTAATTTATCATCATAATGGAATTCACCATAACTATTACCATATTCATTGTTTTTCAAAGATTTTTTAATGAACATAAATTTGACAGAAACAACTTCACCAGGTCCAACATCTAATGGAATAATATTAGATTCTCTTGTAACAAGTCCAATTTGGAAATCTATAGATCTAATAGGAGAATCAGAAGTTAAATCAACTAATCTTTCAGAACCTTGTGAATAATAAATCCAAGGTGATCTATCATATGAAGTAAATTCGGTTTGCATTGGTATATAATCACTAATAACTTGTGTTTCGGTTGTTTGATTTTGATTATTTAAACCAATATATTCTTTCGTAGTTGGAATAGTTCTAGATTGAATAACAATACCGGTTATATTTGACCAATTAAATTGTGATTTATTTTCTTGTTCCATTTTAAAATAATTACCAACAAATGGTGCCGGGTATGGTTGTATATTATTAAAAATTTGTTTATAAATAAACCGATATTCTTTATTTTTTACTCTTGTAAAAAAAGCATCAATTCCTAAGAAAAATCTATAAAGCGCTGTGTTAAATATAATATCTTCTGTGTAATTTTCATCAACTATTAATGAAAATTTATCATTTTCATCCAATACCAACATAGGTGGATTAGTTACAAGTCCAAGATTATTATGTGCTGTTAATAACCCAGTATTGATAATATCTAAAAATTGTTGAAAATAATAAATTCCTTGAAATTTTGAATTCGGTACAAATATATCACCCCGAGATTGATAAACCAACTTAACAGGTGGAGGATTGGTACCATTATCGATTGTGACAAAATATTCATCTTGTCGGAAATCAAATATTGCAATTACAGAATGTGGGACTTCAAACCTGATAACTGACATATAATAGTCATTTGCTTTATCAACAATGTTTTGACCACGAGTTTGATCAAAATTAGCAGGTCTAATTATGTCAGTATCGTTTATATAACTCGCATTAAAATATACAACATCCGAAGTTTCTTTCCGGTAGTCAACTTTGTTCATTTTTTGGTTTTATTATTCAAAAATAATTGTAAAAAAAAAATAAATATTTTTTCAAAATAAAAATTCACGTACTACCAAAATGTTATCTTTGAAAGAAGGAACGCCAATCGCAAGGGTAGTCAATTCAAAAATTTTTAAGATAAAAGATGGCAAGTCCAAGTATGTTGGAATCGTTGACGACGAACGCGAATCAGAAGCATTACCAGGTTATACTGTTGACCCATATTATTTAATTTCGGAAGATGAATTAGAGGAAGAAGTTGGATCTCGGAAAATATCGAAAACTCGAAAATCAATGAAAACTAAAATCCGGGAAGGAATTATAAATCAAAAAGTTGGAAAAGAGTTTGTCTTAAACGATGGCAACTTAGAACCGGTACCAAATATTGATGTTGAAAGAGACGTATTCTATGTATCGGGTCCATCCGGGAGTGGGAAATCAACATTTGTTGCCAATTTTTTAGACAATTATTGTGAAATATATCCGAATAATAAAATTTATATGTTTAGTGCTGTTCCAACTGACCCTGCATTTGAACGATTTGAAGATAATGGACCAAAGAAAACCCGGGGTAAAATGACAAGAATAATTTTAGACGCGGATTATTTATTGGATATCCAAGGTGGTGAAGGTTTGACAGTGGACGATTTAAAGGACTCGGCAGTTATATTTGACGATGTCGATGTTATCCCCGATAAAAAAATACACGAACATGTGATAGATTTAAGATCCCGGTGTTTGGAAATCGGAAGACATTATAAAATAACCACTTGTTGCACGACTCACCAACTTTGCAATTATAAGGCAACTAAAATTCTTTTACAAGAAGCCACCAAGGTTGTAGTTTTTCCCAAATCTGGCAGTACTTATCATATAAAAAGATTCTTGAAAGAGTATTGTGGGATGAACCAAAAACAAATCGAAAGGGTAATCCAACTTCCTAGTCGATGGGTATTAGTGTCAAAAACGTATCCGCAATATATATTATACCGAGACGGGGTATATTTAACATGATTTATAATTGAATTTTTTTTTTCGAAAATAATCATTTGTTGGTGCCGACTGTGACATTTGAAATAAAATAAGATAAAAAAAAATGCAAAATAATTAATTATTATTTTTGAGAATTTACCCCTACTAAAAACATGGAAGATTTCCCACACGGATTGCACCCAATTAAAATCACGCAATGTTTGGCCGAAGTTTATTCACCTGGATATAGTGAAGGAGTTATTCAAATAGTTGATGGGTTAAATTATGAATTCAATATTCAGGGTGACCCAAAAAGTGATCAAAATATTCCTGAAGACGAGAAAATTATTGAAATATTAGTTCATAATGAAATCATGACTACTAGTGACAAATTAATACGTTTTTTAATTGCAAATGGTATAAAATCTATACTTAATAATACTAGATACTATAATATGGTATATAATATAAAAGGAGTAGTAGAATACATAAAATATCATATGGGATTTATCAATAACAAAACATTTCAATCAAATGCAAGATTCTTTTTAACTCTTTATGAAGAAGGCCAATTTGAAGTTATACATAAAATGGCCATAACGAATCCTATGAACTATGAATATTATTATTATACTAATCTTTCTGGTAAAGAACGATATAAAACTGCGATTGTCATGTATAACAAATTATTAAAAGACAGTAGTATAAATATGTTTTATAATACAAAATATTGTAACGAAAATATGAAAACTATTTACTCCAATAATATCGATAGGGATGTTAAAGAAATCTTAGAATCACGAAAACTAACTACTCCAAAAATTTCAGTACAAAAATTTGTAAGAAAATATGGAATTGATATCAATCGGGTAATGCTTTATATAAACAAAAATTACCCTAACGTCCCGGTAATTGATTTTAAATATAACGATTCAATTGGTTTGGCATACTACATTGTAAACAAACTTGGAGCCGAATTGGGGAATAAAGTATTATATAAAGCATATCGAAATGTATTTGATAATACAAGTTTTTCGTATACAAATACAAGCATTAGAGAAAATTATAATAATGCAATTAAACTCCCAGATCCTGATAAAGATCAAAAGTGGTATTGGGGTAAAATATTTCCTATATTGACCGAATCCCCTTATAATTTTTCAAAATTTTATTGGTCAAATAAATTGATTTATAGTTATGTTACACCAGATATGATAAGAAAAACTTTATTTAATCCTAATAAATATAAATGCAATTTTATAAAAACCGGTAAAGTTTGTTTGCAATATTTTTTAGCAATGGACTCAATAGGACAAGGAAATAATTTAAATACATACTTACCAACTGTTGGATTTCGCAATACAGGAGGTGAAGCATTTTTTGTACTTGGAGTTTCAAAAACTGCCAAAGAATATATATTGAATACTACTATAAAGAATTTAGAAGTTGAAAATTTGAATAATATTGATGTATTTTTTCAACCAGTTGTTTCTACAATACCCGATTTTATAACCCCATCTGAATTTGATGAAATGTTGGATGATTTTGATATTAATGACGAACTTCCTTATCATTTACCATACGAAGGGTTTAACGAATTTTATGGAGTTGGTAATTGTGTTGTAAATATGCTGAAATCCGAGTTTTCAGAGTCCAAGAATAAAAATAATTATATTGCCCCATATTCAATTGACGAGTTTTTTAGAAGTGATATCGATAAATTAAAAACTGTCAAAGTAAAAACTTTTAAACAATTTTGTCAAAAATATGATATTCCATATGATATTAGAAACATTCTTGGACAACAAATTGCATTTAGAAAGAAAGAAAAGACAAATTCAAAAAGAAGGATATTGAAATGTATTTACTATAATAAACATTTTTACTTGTATACTGCCAAACAAAAAAAGATTAAATTCAAAAGAAAACCAAATTTGGCAATGGCAAAAAGTGGTATAGTATATACTGATATCTACAATGGTGAAAAGAAAATTGATTCATTTAATGGCATATTTGGGCCAGAATATTGTAGAAATTTTTCATACTTAGAAGAATCAAATTTGTTTATGCAGGCAATCCGATTTGTAAATAAAAGAAAAGTTTCTACAATAAACCATGAAAACTTTTTTGGATACGATATAAATTCTTGTTATACAAATACAATAGCAAACGATACATTTAGATATGGCACTAATAATAAAATTCCACTATTTACGGTAACCGATGTCATAGAAAAATATAAAGGACAAAAAATTCATGATGAATGTTATATTATTTTAAAAGACAGTAAAGATAATATTAACGACAACCAAACTTATGAAAATTACGATTATTCGGATACAGATTTTGTTAAATTTATTCATTATCGGTTGGGGTATAATAAGGATTGTATGCATGGATTTACATATAAGGAACTTGTCAGGATTTACAAAGAAGTATTTCCAGATGTAGGTTTTGATGATTTCGAAATTATAAAGGAAATAAAAACTCCATCAAATTATATTGATCCAAATAAAATAAAACAGGATATGTTTAAAGAACTTGGTATTGAAAGTTATTCCGAAATGACAAAAGCACAAAAGAATGAATTTAATATATGTAATGGTAAAATGGGAATATGTAGTTCCAAAAATAAATCTCGTATAATTGCAAATCCAGATAAAGACCCAAAGTCGTTAAAATTAATGCAACTAACTGCGAAAGATGATATAGAATATATAGAAACTATGATAACCAGGTCTTGGTTTTGTATTGAAGGTACTACATCATTATCCATGGAAAAATTCTACAAACTTGCAGTTTATTATCAACAAAAGGATGTTGTAGTGGAATATGAGAATTTTAATGACGTATTTATCCAATTTACATTTAAAACTGAAAAACAATCACTTTATATGCAAATGTATGATAATTTCCAACTACATGACAAGTTTGTTATCAAGTCAAAACCCCAAAAACTCCAAACAACAGAATCTGAAAATCCCGAAATGCCTACAACATATCCCCAAATAAATCTTGACACTGTAATAGAAGATATACCAATGTTGTGCATCAAAGAAATTTCTAAATTTTACTATTTAAACTCCAGAAACGTATATAATTATGTAGTAGATATCAGTAATCGGTATTTATTGACACAGATAAACAAAAACAATATAAACGATATTATAAAAATCCAAACCGATGCAATTTATTCGTCTATTGATTTAAAATTGAGTTTTTATTCAAATATATGGAAAGATGAAATTGCAATTGGAATGGAAAAAACTGGTTTAAGTAAAAAAGAATGGACAGATATTTTTACAGAAAGAAATATGGGTTACCAAATAAACAAATATAATTATTCTAATATCGGATTAGAATTTGACGGAATTGGTGAAACAGTAAAATATAATCTGAAACATAGTCATCATAATAAAACCAATATACATGTTATAGAAGGCGCACCGGGCACTGGTAAAACATATTATATGAAAAATTCTGACATAAAAATTGACAAATCTATTAGTATTACTAGGATGGCTGCCCAACAAATGGAAAATAGTGAAACTGATATAAAAGCCGATACATTTTATCAATCATTTGGTTTGCGTGATGATAATATTATGAAAACATTGGCCAAATTTAAAAATAAAACAATATGGATAGACGAGTTTTCTATGTTGGACGGAGACCATTATAAGTATATTTATATTCTTGCAAACGTATATGGGTGTAAATTTTATTTAACCGGTGATAGAAACCAATGTCAACCTATAACAATAAAAAATGACTATGATGGGACATTTTTAAAAAACTTTTTATTTAATTCCAATTACAAAATATTTACAAAAAACTATAGATGTTCCAAATCCTTACAAGAAATGTCAAAAATGATGTTGTATAGTAAAATTCATAAAAAATATAATAGCCCTTACAACGAATTAATGTTAAAATCTGTCATAAAAAAAATAAATGTTGAACCAAATTTTGAAAACAAAAATATAAATATGTTCTTTGTTGGAACACATATTGAACGAAATTTCGTAAATACGGCAGTTATGAGATCCAGAAAGTTATGTTATATACCAATAAACAAAAAGTTTTTCATAAAAAAGAAAGTTTACGTGGACTGGGACAATATAAAAGACCACAATAATGAAAAAGAAATAAAAAAAAATACCCGGATCAAACAAACATACCATTGGAATCACACTAATAAGACAATATTGGGTAATACAATTATATCAAAAGGTGTCCGGTTATCAGTAGAAGATGTATTTATGGGGTTTCCAAGGAACAAAATATTCGAAGTTGTGGAAGGAGTCACACTTGATAATAAAAAACATGTATACGATAATGACATTAATTTCAAAGTAGTAAAACTGGAAGATTGTGTAAAATACAAAAATGGGGAAGAATGCGAAATTATAGAAATTCCAATAATACATTTAAGTAAATTGAAATTGGCATTTGCGGTTACAATTCATAATATCCAAGGTAGTACTATAGAAGAACCGGTTTGTATTGTAAATCCAGAAAAATTATTAAAATGGGACAAACGTATACTGTATACAGCAATTACTAGACTCCGATTTGAAAAACATTTGAAATTTTTAATATTGGCAATAGACGACGTTAAAAAGGTTTATAAAGACGGGGAGGAAAAAATGAATAAATATGATGGCAAAATATATAGTGGACAATGGCCAAAAAGTTGGGGCAATAAAGACTTTTTTAAAGGATCATCCGAAACTATATATTTTGATGAAGGAGGTAGTACAAAAAGATATATTCCAAATCCATTCAAACATCCTGATCTGAACATACTTGATGATATTTTAAGTATAACAAATGTTACTAAAAAAGAACCAGATCGGAAAAATACGTTTGTAATATATACAACTTTAACGGATATTAAAAAGGCCAATAAATTAAGGGAAGAAGGACTTTCGGAAAAAGATGTGATAGAAAAATCAAGTTTTTTCGCAGAAAAGAAATTTACTTTGATTTACACTGAATTAAGGCATTTTAATCATTACGAAATATTCACAAACAGGAAGGAAGGGGCTAAACCAACATCAATGAAAAAACACTTTAAAAATATAGTCGAAGTGAAAAAGCGTTTACCGGAATTGATACATATCGCAGAAAAAAAATATTCATCTCAAAATTATAATAAATTATAGACCAGCGATGTTCGGCCAAACATTCCTGTCTTTTTTTTTGATATAAAATTTACAAATAAAAATTAATTATTCAGACGGTTTTTCATTTTTTTTTTTATTTTTGTTCATTTTTTTGATTTTTGAAGATTTTTGTAGTTTATCGTTACACCAGTCAAGTTCTTTTCTGAATTTTTTAACCTCTCGGACAACAATTGGCAAAGTTGGCCCTTTTTCTTCCATTGCAGTCGCACTTAGTTCTTTCACAAACGCATTTAATTTACCCTTATTGGCACCGCCTAATGACCCGTCGTCCCTCAAGTTTTTATATAATTCATACAGAATGGCAGTTGATTGCCTCTTACCAGTACCCCTAAATTTATTACGTTTATAAAAGGGTAACGTATTTAGTATTTTTACGAAATTTCGATAATTTTTCATTTTCTCGGCAGGTTCATCCTCGGCACTTCCAAATACAATTTCGATATCTTGTTTGGAATCAGGGACATAGTCAGGGTCACTACAATCACAGTTTTCATTGCCTGCCAATTTTAGTGCCATTTTTAAAATCTCTTCACTATCGGATTCGGAACCCCCTTTCATTTGTAACAATTCAATAAATTTTTCTCTATCAGATTTTCCCATTTTCTTATCCGGAGTAAAATATAAAAAAATAATTAATTGGAACCGAATAACACCCGAATAAACACCGAATAACACCCGAATAAACA
>Ga0102940_1002149_pt1 | contig 12060 bp, 4 predicted proteins | sample SalPonR2_C_D1_MG_FD_78215 | JGI IMG/M metagenome (GOLD analysis project Ga0102940, IMG submission 78215) | Salt pond soil microbial communities from South San Francisco under conditions of wetland restoration - Salt Pond MetaG R2_C_D1_MG | ecosystem: Environmental > Aquatic > Marine > Intertidal...
CTGTATTCGATTTGGTATCAAAGCGATTCAATCCACCGTTTTGCATACCTATCCAGAGGATATCTGGTTGATCTTCGAGTTGTGTAATAGTAGAAATTTGATTGTGATTTATGGTGGTAGTGTCATTGGGATCATATACAGAAGCTACTGTAGCATTTCCTTCTGGGGTAATTTTTAATAGTCCATTATTTGTTCCGGCCCATAAAACTTGGTCTGTATCTTGATATAAACTTAAAATGGCGGGATTATACTCCAAGCCTAATTCTTTAAGTGGTAATGGAATGTGAGTGAATTGTTCGGTTTTTGTATCAAAGCGATCTAAACCACCAATGCTTGCAACCCAGAATATGCTTGAGTCTGATGCAGTGGGTTTAAGAGCGAATAATGAATTCCGTCCACGATTTTCTTCAAGCTGAGGATGTCGAAAACGAATAGATTTTTTTGTTTGCCTATCGAATTTATTGAGGCCTCCGCCCCCACCGACCCAGAAATTTCCTTCAGGATCTTCAGCAAATACCCTAATGGAACCAAATAGAATGCTGGTAGAATCATCAGGATCAAAGGTATAGCGATTAGTTCTTCCTGAGGTAATTTCAAATTCAGTTAGCACATGTCCTGCAGCTCCCAGCTCACTGCCAACCCAAAGGGTGCCTTCCATGTCCTCATACACCCCCCAGACTATACCACCTGCTATAGTTTGATCGTCTTCAGGGTCGTTCTTTAAATGTGAAAAATTTACAGCTCCCGGATTAAACGCTGCCAGTCCTTTAGTAGCAGTTCCTACCCAAATGGTTCCTGATCGATCTGCATATAAAGAAGTGACAAAGTTCTCACCCAGACTATTGGGGTCGCGCTGATTGGCACGGTAGGAGGTAAAAGACTCAGATGATATGTCGAAACGTGATACTCCGGTACCCGGACCGCCTACCCAAAGGACGTTTGGATTATCGGGATCGGGAACAACCTGATGGAGAAAGTTTAACGGATTGACATTATCTCCTTCATTGGGTGCTATAAGAAAGCGTTCAAAATCACCTGTTTTGCTGTCTAGACGAACCAAACCATTTCCTGTAGCGAGCCAAAGGATGCCGGGTTGATCAGGATTTAAAAATTGGTCCAGAACATTGCTGGATTCCCCATAAAAACCGCGTGCTTCCGGATCAAAAAGAAAGCGTGTGATTTCATCAGTATCAAGGTTAATTCTTGTGAGTCCATTATTACCACCTGCCCAAATGTAACCTTGATTGTCTTCACTGAACCAATAAGCGGTATGACTGGATATCGTTGTCATGTCATCATGTACATGAGAGTACCGGATAAAAGTGCCATCATTGTCCGGTGACATTCTGTTTATACCTGCTGAAAATGTACCGACCCACAGATTGCCTCTGCTATCCTCAAAAGGCATGAAAGATCGATCACTTGAGATACTGGTAGAGTCATCAGGATTATGAAAATATTTTTTGAATGTACCTGTTGATTGATCCAGTCGATTTAATCCGCCTCCTTCTGTTGTTACCCAGATATCACCGTTTTTTGCTTCGGCCATACCCCAAACCCAGTTTTCAGATAGAGAAGTGGTGTCAAAGGGTGTTTGCTTATATACCTTGAATTCATGCCCATCGTAACGGTGAAGACCACCCTGAGTAGCGATCCAAAGAAAACCCTTACTGTCTTGCATGATCGTGTTGGCGCTGGCCTGGGCCATTCCATCATTCAGGCCAATGTGTTCAAACCGCAGTGAAGGGGCTTCGCTTTGTAGAATGGTAGGTTTGACTTCCTGTTCAACCTGCGCATGAACTGTTATGTTTAACAGACAAAACAGAACAAGAACAAAACACAGGCAAAATAAATGACGATTAAATGGTTTCATGGATTTTCCACGTTATGATAGTTTGATGGTAAAACAGGTACCTTCATCAGGTTTAGTGGAAACATCTAGAAAACCACCATGTGCTTTGATAATATCGTTGGTAATACTTAGCCCCAAATCGCCCACTTACTTGCCTTACAACAGGCAAAAGGGTTTTGTCTATATCTTCTTTAAATATGTTAAGGACATTATCAGTAATTTCTATGAAAGTTGCTTGTTTCTTCTTAAAAGACTAACCGGTTGATTATAGTGTGTGCTTTTCACTAAAGTATTTAGTGACACATTCAGATTGGTTTAATCCTTTTTATTAATGACTGTTCGCCTTTGATCTACATCGATTTTCCAGTTGATTCAGGTTGTGAACTATAATCGTGGATTTCCCAACAGTTGACTCCAAAATCATATAAATATTGCTTTGCTTGAGTCATTGGTTATAGCTCTCAATTAAGTGCTATAATAAGGTTTAATTATTTGTATAAGTTACTGTTAATATTTACTTAAAATGCCATAATTAGAAATATTCAGTTTAATTCATTTAACTGATTTATCGCTTTCATAATATGTTTAGATCGTAAGGGATTTTGCATCCAGATCTGAATCTCTGGGTCAGATTTCCTGATTAAAATAAGCGTGGATTTAAGGTTAAAATTACCATCAGATTGTAGAGCCTTTAAAATTGAAGATCCGGCAATTACCTCAGGTTTAGAGGTATAAAGCACAAGTCCTATATCCTCACTATTTAATAGTTTTTGAACAGATTGTTGGTCAGATGCTATTAAAACCATCACCTTATGTCCAAGGTTATTCTGAAGTTCCGATACAATTCCATTAAGTAGTGGATGGGAGAAGCAAATCACCAATATTGTTCTATTACGAGATGATGTTTCCTCTGATTCTTCAGATGTAGGACTTGAATATGAATCAGTAAAAAATTCTGCTTCCAACCTTACATATTCAGATGCTTTGTAATCTTCTGAGTCTGATTTTTTTTTACTAAGATTTTGGGTCGGATACCATGATGCTCTATGTATCTTATATTTCATGAAGACTGAATTTAAAATTACATACCGTGGTTGTAGGTAATGAGAAATTAAAGCTCCGAAATTCATTCCACTGCTTGCAGGTCGACATATCAAAACAGGTCGGTAGAATTAATTGAAGGCTATAAAATGAGTGTATCGGAAGGGGCTGACCTTTCGATACACCCGGTATAAGCAGTTTTTAAAGGGTGTTTTTTGTTTCAGAATTAATCTGCCCTCGATTCTTTCCAGGAGGTTTTAATTTGACCCTACTGTTCCACCACCACCGCCAGACCTATTAAAAGATGAAAGAAGCAAGCTGGTATCAGAATTACTAGAAAAATTTGTTGCTGAAGCAGCTTCAGTTGTAGCGTTGTTCATTAAGATGGCGTCACCAACATTTGGATTTGATGAAACCGCTGCTGCTGATCCTGTTTTAAGTATCAGGGTATTAAATTCATCAATTGGGACACCATTCTCGTCAACGGCTCCGTTACCACTAACCACATTAAGTTTGGCTGCAAGTAATTCAGCAAGTAGTATTTCAAATTCTGTACTTTTATTTCGAATTGTGAGAATTTCTTGTGCCTTAGCAATTTTTTCCGTTCCGAATTGAAATGAATAGGTAAGCCCTAATTTTTCAATTTCCACAAGATACCCTAATAACTTTGTTCTTGTGAAAATGGACTGTTTCCCTTTGTCGGAAAACTTTAGTTCATCAGCCCAGAAATCAGGTTCTTCCGTCCTCAGTAATATGATTTCTTGTTCAAAATCACTTATGATCTTTTGTGTTTCAGCCTTAAAGCCAAGATTTAACCCGGATACATTACCATTATCTACAGTAACCTTGATCTCAGGGGGATTTGTAGTTGGACTGAAATTTTCAAAAAGTACAGGATCACTTTCTGGTTTAAGTTTAATAGAAAAGTCTTTGGAAGAACTGCCAGAATAAACACTGAACAAATATGATCCGTCTGCAGAACTTTGATTCACAAATACTTCACTGTTGCCTTCAAGGAGGTAAACAGTCACGTCATCTATTCCGTCTTCACCCAGCTCCTTATTTTGATTTCCATTTTCATCTATGTAAATATTACCAGAAATAGTATAGACTCCTTTACATACCCCAGGAACCTTTTTTGTTACTATGTTTCCATTACCACTGTCCTGAATCGAAACATCTACCATACCTGTAGGTTGGTTACCACTGTAGGTAAAGCTGTAATCCCGGCTATTATTCGAACCAATCGAATTTGTCCAGGTAACATCGGCATCATTCCTGGTACTGGATTCTCGGGGGGAATAGTCAACCAAATCAGCACATGCGGGGTTTTCAAAAGATAAGTAATTAAAACCTGTTGCATCGTCACCCCTACTTACGGTATAAGAAAAAGTTGAGGTATTAGAAACTGAATCGTAACTGTTTCCATTGAATTTAATATTAAAATTTAGAATCTGAATCATTTCTGATTCATTTACACCAATTACAGAAGATGCGGAGGCAGTTTGTAAAACAAGACTTTCTGACTTCGACACATTTGAGACGGGATTCTGATATTCGTTACATCCGTAGAACAAAAACCCGAACATAAATAAGATAGACAGAGGTATGATTTTTTTACTAAAAAATTCCCAAAAATTGAACTGTATAAGATTTAAAGTATTCATTTAAGCACCCATATATTAGTTAAAGCCGTTTTCTATTATTTACGGCTGTATTTGAAGTGCCAATGTAATTCATCTGGATCAGATGACATTATATCTGCGTCGCAATTTGTTGCATTTAGGTCTATTAAATGGTTATTGCAGTATTGCAGAGTTAAAAGAGAGGCTATTTTTGTGAATTCATAAACTCTGTGGGAGTTTGGTCAAAATGTTCCCGGAAGATGCGAGAGAAATGAGCCACGCTTTTAAAGCCGGCTGCGTAAGCAACTTCACTTACAGTTCCAGTCTTCTGCAGCAATAGTTGTGCACCAAGTTCGATTCTGATTCGGCGAATCATTGAGCTTGGACTTTCTCCTGTAAGTTTAGTCAGGCGTCGATGCAGGTTAGAACGACTTTGATTTAATTTGCTAGCCAGCATTTCAACAGAAAAATCTTCGTTGGCTAAATGATTCTGAATCAGATGTTTTACAGTCTCAAGGTAGATTTCATCAGTAGATTTTAATTCAACCTTGTCATGGTGAATTTTTGCGTGACCATTTACAGTAGGTTGCACTTTGAAATGATGCTGTAACCGCTTCTGATATTTAAAAATATTTTCGATCCGTAATAAGATCTCATGGATGTTAAATGGTTTTGTGATATAATCGTTTGCCCCAATGCCTAGTCCTGATAGTTTATCTTCAGCTTCAACTTTTGCAGTAAGGAGGATAACAGGGAGGAAATTGATCTCTGGATTTTTTCTTATTTGTTTTAATAATTCAAATCCATCACTATCAGGCATCATCACATCTGAAATAATAAGATCAGGTAATTCTTTGTGTATGATTGATAATGATTCTGCTCCATTGGTTGCTTCCAGCACGTTATAAGTTTTACTGAGATGATTGCGCAGATAAGATCGTATATCAGAATGATCATCCACAACTAATATCGTTTTACGAATGGTATTTTCAGAGTCAGATGCATTATCAAAAGTTTTGGGAAGTGTTTTGATATTCTGTACATGATTCGACTTGACTTCTGTTGTCAAATCTATCGTAATTGGAACAGTAACATTGTTCGTTTTCTCTTTAATCCCGGTTGTAGATAACCGGACAGTAAAATTGCTTCCTTTACCTATTACACTTCGGACAATAATTTCACCACCATGCAGGATAGTCAGTTCTCTTGCAATGGAAAGTCCGATTCCAGTACCAGGCTGTAGTTCTGATTTTTGAACCTGATAAAACCTATCAAATAACTGTTTTTGATGTTTCTCGGAAATTCCATCGCCGGTATCACGTATGCTTATTTCGGCCATTCCTTGCACTTCTGTAAGTTGTAAGGTAACAGTGCCATTTTTGTGAGTAAATTTAAAAGCGTTTGAGAGCAGGTTGGCAATAATTTTGTCAAAATGTGCGTCATCAAAAAGGGCATAAATGGGATTTGGCGGTAAGTCTACGACAAAACTGATACCTCTTCGTTTTGCCGTTGGTACAAAGGGCTCAGATAAAGTTTTTAGATAATTTGAAAGATTCCCGGACGTCATATGCAGTTCAAATTTCTTGTTTTCGAGCCGGGTCAGGTCCATAAGCTGTCCAACCAGCCGAAGAAGCCTGCGCGAATTACGAATGGCAAGATCGATTTGATCGTGCGCACTTTCCGAGAGTTTTCCATAAGCTCCATTTTTAAGATCCTGTAATGGCCCTAGCGTCAGGGTTAGTGGTGTTCGGAACTCATGGCTGATGTTTGCTATAAATTTATTTTTCTCCTGATGGAGTTTTCTTAGGGATTCTGTGTTAACCCTTTCAAACTCCAATTGATTTTTCAGATTGAACCGGTTCAATTCATAGCGTCTCAGTAAATAGAGTCCATTCAAGAATAGGAGAGAGTACATGATATAGGCCCACCATGAATGCCACCAGGGTGGAGTAACAATCACAGACAAAGCTAATGCCTCATCGTTATAAATCCCATCATTATTGGAGCCTTTTGCTCGGAATGTATATTCTCCAAACGGTAGGTTTGTGTAGGTTGCGGAGGCAAGATTTCCTGATAATATCCAGTCTTCATTTAACCCTTCAAGCATGTACGCATATTGATTCTTTTCAGGCGCGGAATAATCGAGTGCAGCAAATTCGAAGGTAATCACATCATCATTATGGGAAAAAGTTATATGCTCAAGGGCAGGAATTGCAGCGTGTAACAGTTCAGGATCTGTTCTGATTGAGATCGGCCGGTTACCCAGTTTAATGCCGGTGAGCACCATGGGAGGTTGGTGTGCATTATCTTTTATTTGATCTGGGTAAAAATAATTAAGGCCCTGTATTCCCCCAAAAAACAGTTCTCCGCTTTTACTTTTGAAGTAAGCTCCGGTATTAAACTCATTGCTTTGAAGGCCATCAAACACATCAAAATTTCTAAATTTTCCTGTATCTGATTCGAACCGAGAGAGTCCTTTGTTCGTACTAATCCAAAGGTTGCCATCTTCATCCGGCAGTATGCCATAAACTACCTCATTGGGTAATCCCTGCTTTAAGGTATAATGATGAAATGTACTGGCCCAATAATTAAATTTATTGAGCCCGCCGGAGGTGCCTACCCAAAGATATTTCTCTGGGTGAACAGGATCTTCTATAATGGATTTAATATGATTATTGCCCAGGCTATTGGATTGATCGGGATTATTCAGAAATGTTTTAAATGTTTCACTCTCGGGATCAAATCGTACCAGGCCGTCAGCCGTTCCCAACCAGAATATCCTGCCTTTATCCTGAAAAATAACAGGCCGTGGTATTCCAATTGAGTGTTCCGATAACTTGTACCGGAAGTGTTGAAATGTACCTGTCTGTTTATCGGTCATTTTACTGAAGTAGTTATGTGTGGCAATCCAGATGGAATTGTCCTTGTCTTCAAAAACAGCATTCACCTCCTGATACTTCAAACCGGATTCAATTCCCGGAGAATATTTATAATGTCTTTGTTCGTTTGTGGAGGGATCATAACTGTACAAACCTTGAGGTGTCGCAAACCAAAGGAACCCATCTGATGCCTGGATCATAGAATAAGCTCCGGTATTACCGAATTCATCTATCTTATCAGAGGTGGTTTCAAAGCTTTTGAGAATACCTGTCTCCCGATTCCAGCGATAGAGAACATCAGCGCTGATCCATACATCTCCGGAGTTGTCCTCAAGAATTGAACGAATACTAAATCCTGCAATTCTTGAGGAAGGATCCGGAGTTCTAACAAGTGTGTTAAATCGGTTTGCCTTAAAATCGAGTATATTAATTCCGAGCCCGGAAGTGCCAACCCATAAAATACCGGTATTATCAATTAAAAGACTGGAAATTATATTATAGCTCAGAGACTGAGAGTTTAGCGGATCGTGCCTGTAGTAGGTGTATTGTTTAGTTGAAGGTTCAAATTTCATTAATCCCGCGACTGTTCCCAACCACAGATTCCCCGTATGATCTTCTACAATAATATGAATACTTCCCCAGCCATATTCCGATACCTCATACTTATTGGGATAGAATTCATATTTTCCGGAATTTCGGTCAAACTTTATAAGGCCGCTAGGCGCTCCGATCCAAAAATCTCCAGTGCGGCTTAAATGCATTGAAGTAATTTTGTGTTCACCTGATCCATCAGGTGCTTCCGTGTGTTTGGTTTCAAAAACAGATCGGGTAAATGTTGCACTGGACTCATGAAATTGGTTAAGTCCTTCCTCAGTACCAACCCAAAATGTTTGATTCTCATCAAAAAACAGATTGCCAATTCGGTTACTGCTCAGGCTTAGATCGTCGGCCGGGTCATGCAAGAATCTACGATAGTTATAATTGCATCTTTTTCTGTCATCAACCAGGATATTAAATAGTCCGTCACCTTTGGTTGCTATCCAGATACTTCCATCTGGTCCTTCTGCAATATCCGTAATCTCGTTGGTTATCACTTTCTCGCCCAACTTATTTACCATAGAAATTTCACAAAAGCCCCCACGTTCTCTCTGAAATACATTTATATCACCCGACAATGAACCTGTCCATATAACTCCCCGGCTGTCTTCGAGCAACCGTGACACATATGCATCTGAGATTGTGGTAGAATCGAATGGATCGTGCTGGTAAACGACAAAATTACGCCCATCGTAACGATTAAGTCCGTCTTTGGTACCAAACCACATAAAACCCTGCTTATCCTGCAGCATTGAATAAACGGCGTTCTGAGAAAGGCCATCATCAATAGATAGATGACGGAAGTTTACTTGCTGCGAAAATCCTTCCGTTGCAATCAAGCAGAATATTAATATGAGAACCACTTTCATAAACTGCACTTGAATTTAATTTTCGATAAACACTTGTTTAATTCCCTTATTGGAAGTCTTTAAAATATGCTACTACTCCGCTGGTATAGAAATTCTGAATGTACTTCCTTTTTCCGGTGTAGTATTGATGGATAAATTACCCCCATGGGCTTTGATAATATCGTTAGTTATACTAAGTCCAAGACCCGTTCCCTGGGTGCCTTTCTTTGTGGTAAAGAAGGGTTGTAGAATTTTATCCTTCATCTCTTCGGGAATGCCGGGTCCGTTGTCTTCAATTTCGATAAGAATTTCTCCGCTATCAGCCTTAGTGCGAACCGTTAATTCTGGTTCATATTCATCTGTAGCCTGATCTTTGGCAGTTGACAGCTTTTCACGCATTGCATCAAAGGCATTATTAGTCAGATTTATGACCACCCGGGAAAAATCTTCTGCAATGAGTGGTACGTTCCCAATACTTTCATCCAGTTGGTAGACGATATCTACATTGATAGCATCTTTGCTGGCCCGCATCCCATGGAAGGTGAGATTGACAAACTCCTTGACCAGGCTGTTTAACTTGGTTGGTTCCATGGCTCCGGTACCTCCACGACTATGCTCAAGCATGGACTTTACGATAGAATCGGCCCTTGTTCCATGCTTGTGAATGGTTTTGAGATTGTTCTCGATATCATCAAGGTAATCGGATAATTCTAAGTTTTGGGTATTGAATTTTTTATTGAGCTCATTGATTTCCTCCCGTGCTTCTTCGATAAGCTCGATACTCAGGTCAGAAAAGTTATTTACGAAATTCAGGGGATTTTTGATCTCGTGGGCTATGCCAGCGGTAAGCTGACCAAGTGATGCCAATTTTTCCTGCTGCACCAACTGGTCTTGAGCCGCTTTCAGGTTCTGATGAGTCACTTCCAGTTTTTTATAGGCTTCTTCTATTGCTTTTGCCTGTTCCAGTTCTTTTTCCCGAACTTTTTCTCTTTCTTTTTGAACCAGTCTCTTCCTTTGATATCGATCTACAGTCCAAACTCCGCCGATAAAAATTATCGCATACAGGAGAAATGCCCACCATTCAAGAAGCATCGGAGGTGATACGAAAAAAGAGTAGGTTGCTGGCGAAAGTGAGGCTATGTTACTTTCATTGACAGCGCGAACTTCAAAAGTGTATTCTTTTGGCAGGAATACAGCTGGCAGGTTGGTATAATTTATTCGTGTTAGGTCTCTCAATGAAGACCACTCGTCTTCAAAACCAAGCAGGCGGGTCTGATATCTTATCCCACGCTCGTTTCCAAAGCTTAATGCTGAATAATGAAAAGTATATTGATTGCGCTCGCCTTGCTCTTCTTCGGTTACAACCCTTTCAATTATTACCATCGGAGGTTCGACATTTCTGTAGTCTAACTCCGGGTCATAAATTGCAACCCCCTTAGCTGTTCCATAATAGACTATACCATTTTGATCAATATCAACGGAACCATAGTACCAAACTTCGTTATCAAGTAGTCCATCTCGCCGGGTCACGGTTCTTAATACTTTACCGGAAGCAGGGTTTACCTCGGCGAGACCAAAGTTTGTTCCAACCCATAAGTTTTGGCTGGTAGGTGAAATTTCAAAGCTGGTAGCATTATTGGCGGGTAACCCATCTTCTTTACTCACCAGGTATTTTATTTCCAGAGTGGTTGGATCTAATGCATGAAGACCTGCAGAGTTACCAACCCATACCAGATCGTTTGCCCATAGCATTTTTTCGATCTGATTATTTGGAGCACCGTTTTCAGTAGACCATACCTGCTCAAAAAGACCTAACTGTTCATTCGTAGTTGTTGCTGTTTTAAGAATTTGAAGTGAAAAAGGCTCTATTGAACGATATATGCCACGATCTCGTGTTCCTAACCAAAGAAATCCTTCATCATCTATAATTACAGAATGATAGATTACCGGAGGAAGCCCAAAAGATTCATCAATTATAAAGAGCATATCTTCAGCTACCACATAGACTTCATGGTAACCGGGGAACCATAATGAAGAAATAGTTTTCTGATCTGATTTTTCAAGCCTAATCTTTATTCTCTCTGCGGCAAGAATGCTTGCAGTATTGTAATTAGTTAAAACTGCAGGTTGTTCAAAGAGTTGAATTTCATTCGTAGAAACTATGTCATTGAGTGGAGGCTTTTCTATTGAAGAAATACTGCTAAGTCCCCTGGTAGTACCAATCCATATCCGACCGTAGTCATCAGATTCTAATCCATTGACCCAATTATTTGGCAATCCTTTTTCCTGATCAATAGCTTCTGACTTATATTCATTTGTTATACAGGCAACGCCCCCTTCGCTTGTTCCGGCAAAAAAATTACAATCAAACGAGCTTATTTCTGCATAATGGACACTCCCTACTGATGATCCCGGTAATATTGGCTCTTCTCCGGAAAAGGATGTCGATGTTAAGTTTTTGAAGGCACCATAGTTGTACCTAAGTTTCGAAGCTCCACCTGACTGTGCGATCCAGATATTTTTTTCCCGGTCTTCAAATACTTTGTATACGACATTGCTAAGAAGACCATCTAATATTTCGATCTGTTCTTTTGATGACAGGTTATCATCTTTTTGAGACATTTTAAGTATTCCGTCGCCCTCACTCGAAACCCAAATATTTCCTCTTGAATCTGCTGTAATATCTATAATACTACTTGAGAGGGTTGAATCAATTATTTCAAAGGATGTCTGGCTCCCATTATTTTTTTTGAACCACAGTCGTCCCTGTTGGTCGCCTCCCATAACATTGTACTCAGAGTCAATGTATAATGCATTTATAGTTGCTGAATCCTCGATTTCATAGGTAGTATAATCACCGGATTTATCATAAAGAAGCATTACACCACCAGTTAAAGAAACCCAAACATACCCATTGCCGGCAGCTTCAACTGCACGTACAGGAATATTCTCACTCTTCTCGGGTATCCCGGTAGAGATAGTGTCGGCAGCAAATGAACCCGATTCTGAATAGCTATACCTGATTATACCCAGGTTATCTGTTCCCACCCACAGCCTGCCCTGACTGTCAAGAGATATTTTGTTGAGATTTATGGCGCGATCGAAAAGCTCAATTCCGTCAATCTCAGTTACAAAATTAACTGATTCACCCGTTCCATAGGCTGTTAGTGGTTTTTCAGAAGCAACCAATCCGGCATTTGAAGTAACCCACAGCCTGC
>Ga0102940_1002151_pt1 | contig 12054 bp, 12 predicted proteins | sample SalPonR2_C_D1_MG_FD_78215 | JGI IMG/M metagenome (GOLD analysis project Ga0102940, IMG submission 78215) | Salt pond soil microbial communities from South San Francisco under conditions of wetland restoration - Salt Pond MetaG R2_C_D1_MG | ecosystem: Environmental > Aquatic > Marine > Intertidal...
GAAACACAAAATTCCGCTGCTGGGAATCTGCCGGGGGGCCCAGCTCATCAATGTGGTGCTGGGGGGCAACCTGTTTCAGGATATCCGCTCCCTACGACGCCTGACCTATAACCGGCCCGGGCTGCTGCCCACCAAACAGGTGCATCTAAAAGAAACATCACTGGTTTCCAGGGTCTGCGGCAGAAAAAAACTTCGGGTGAACAGCCTGCACCACCAGGCCATCCGGAAATCAGGCAAAGGGCTGCAGGTGGTGGGCCGGGATCTTGACGGCATTGTCCAGGCCGTGGAAGCCGTAAACGGCCAGAAGATCATCGGGGTCCAGTGGCACCCGGAATACCTTTTTTATCTGCCGGCACAGTTTGCCCTGTTCAAATGGCTGGTTGGGTAATTTTTTATGGTGACCTCCGCCTTGCTCTTATTCGGGTCTGCCTTTCTGGCTGCCACCATTCTGCCTTTTTATTCCGAGGTTGTATTGTTCGCCCTGCTGCGCCGGGGGGGGGATCCCTTGATGCTGCTGGTCATCGCCACTTTTGGCAACACCCTGGGATCGGTTGTCAACTGGTGGCTGGGGCTGTATCTGCTGCGGTTCCAGAACCGGCCCTGGTTTTATTTCACCCCGGCTCAGATTGCCCGGGCCCAGCATTGGTTCCAGCGCTATGGATACTGGACCCTTTTGATGGCCTGGCTGCCCATTGGCGGAGACCCCCTCACCCTGGTGGCCGGAATAATGAAAATCCGCCTGGGGGTGTTTCTTGTCCTAGTGGCCATTGGCAAAGGGCTCCGGTATGTTGCCGTGATCTATCTCAGCGCATGGTGGTAGTGAATTGACACTGCTGCTGGTGAATGCCCCTGGGTAATGTCGCTGAGAAATCAGCCGGAATGGTTTTCGGCATTTTTTTTGGGGATGAAAAATTTTCCGATAAACAGGTAGAGCAGTAAAGAAAAGAGAATAAAATACCCGAACAGCTCCACATTCCTGGTCTTCAGAACAAAGGCAATCACCATGATGGTGAAAGCGCTCAGGGTGAAAAACAACGGTTTGGGCACCTTTTTTAAAATAATCCGCCCTAAATGGGCAAACCGGATGGTGCTCACCATCAGGCCTGTGGTAATGATTACGACAACCCACATGAACTGGACCGGCATGACAAGGGCCGCACCAAGTACGATCAGGGCGCCTGCCGGACAGGGCAGCCCGTTGAATACCCCTGGAGGAAGGTCGGCGCGTTTTTTATCGACCGCCAGAAACCGGATCAACCGAAAGGCCACTCCTGCTATATAAACGGCAGCAAACAGCCAGGCATGGGAACCGCCGATTTTCAGGAGCACATAGGCCGGGGCCAGGCCGAAACTGACAAAATCCGCTATATCATCCAGATAGGGGCCGTATTTGGTACCGCCGTGTTTTTCTGCCATTCTTCCGTCAAACAGGTCAAAGAGCTGTCCCACAATGATGATGATAACAGCCCTGGCAAAAAAACCCTGGTATGTCAAAAACAGGCTGGTAATACCGCAAGTGAAATTCAGGAAGGAAAGAATATCTGCATACAGCCGGTTGGGGATGAATTTAAAGACAATGGAGGCGGCAGACAGAACAATGCAGGAGAGCAGAATCTGGTTGCCGATGTGAATGACATCCGGATTTGCATCCACAAGCGCACAGAATATGACAAGGGCAAAGCAGATAATGGCCTTTATTTTGCCAAAATTATTGGCAGCCCCGGACGTTTTCATAAAGGCAAGCAGCCTGCGGGCGGCGAACTGGCCGAAAACCTCGATGACAATCAGTATCCACACCAGTTTTACCGAAATAATACCCAGATAGGCAAACCCCAGCAGGGGCGGCAGATAGGTCAGTTTGTCGCATAACGGGTCAAGCCATTCCCCGAGCCGGGAAACCAGATTGCATCCCCTTGCAACCAGGCCGTCCACCCCGTCAAGAATGGCTGCAAAGGTGAAAATGATGATGGCGGCAGACTGAAACCCTGTCCAGAAATACAGAAAAAAACCAACCATGGCCATTGCTGTCCGCCAGTAGCAGATGGCATTCGGGTGCAAAAACCACTGGTGGGCCAAAACGTATTCCTGCATAGCTTTTTTTTTCATCATCCAGGCAAGCCAGTAATAAAACCCCGTGCCGATGGCTGCACCCACACAAATCACCAGTAACCGTTCCATATTCCCAGGCACCATATAAAACTGCCGTTTAAAACAATGACAGACAAAACAACCCATTTCGCTTTGCCTGTGTATCTGCTTTGATTATCAAATCGCGGTATTTATTGCAACGGAAAGAATCTGCCCTGAATATGTGCTATAGCAGTGTGGGCTTTTATGAAGAGCCCCTGGTGGAGTCCTGTGAACGGACCGTCAGATCCGGAGGGGGCCTGGTACAATATGCCGGGATGGTTTTCAACCAGAGGGCGGTTTGACGTACTTCATTGTTCTTATGCAAACAGATCCCCGCAGATTTCGGGCCGGGCCCAGGACTCCACCATGGGAGGAACACTTGGGACAGCGTGCTGCACAGAGTGATCGAAAACCTGGCATGCTTATGGCAAATATCCAGACCTGCCCTGGATCTTTATATTGTTCCTGTTCCGGGCAGTGAAATCCAAAATAGGGGTTTTCCCCTATAGGCATCCACAAGAAAATATGATATGCAGTCTAAACAATTTTTGACCTGGAGCCGCGATGATTCAGACACCCAAAATTCTCATAGTAGATGATGAACCCAGGCTGTGTGACAGCATCAAAACGCTGTTGGATGCACAACACTATGAGGTGAAAACGTGCTGCAACGGTACCGAGGCGTTACACTTTCTGACCAGAGAAACTTTTGATCTGGTGTTACTGGACATTTACATGGAAGGGATGGATGGGTTCCAGGTCATCGAGAAAAAGGCCCGTCAGAAAATCGATACCCCGGTGATTATAATTACCGGGAAAGCTTCAACAAACACGGCTGTAAAAGCGCTCCGAATGGGTGCGGTGGATTATCTGAAGAAACCTTTTGATCCTGAAGCGATAGATGTTGCCGTTAAAAAGGTTCTCAACCGGAAGATATCGGACCCGTCATCCAAGGCAGCTGACAGCAGGGAAAAAATCCTGGGGGATGATACTTCAAAAGTGGTTCAGATAATTGATTCTGACGGTGGAATCATCTGCTGCAACCCGGCGGCGCACCGGTATCACCAGCGCCGGAAATGGGAAAGTCTCAGGCGCATGGCCGGGTCCGTCGCCCACCACGTCAACAATCAGCTCGGTGTGGTGATGGGCAATCTGGAAATGGTTCTGCATGACCTGCCCGGAGACGCAGATCACCGCCACCATCTGTTCCAGGCGATGACGGCAGCCGGTAAAACTGTTTCTGTGGGCCGTCATATGCTGACCTATCTTGGGTTGACATCGGATGCAAAAGCAGGCCTTGATATCTCAGAACTTTGCAGTGATACCCTCGCCACCATCCGAAAGGCTGTTCCAGACGGCATCATGATACAGACCGATTTGCCCGATTCCGGGCCGGTCATCCAGGCGGATTCCCGCCAAATCCGGCAAATGCTGGCCCATTTGATCACCAATGCGCTGGAATCCATTTCCGAAAATCAGGGCACCATTGAATTGTCCGTCAAAAAAGTGTGGCATGAACAGGTCCCTTCACTTCCTCTGATGCCCATTGACTGGCAGCAGCGGCAGCTTTTTCATGTCTGTGTGGAAATATCCGATACCGGATGCGGGATCAACGCCGGTGATATAGACCGGCTGTTTGATCCGTTTTTTACCACCAAATTCATTGGAAGGGGCATGGGCCTGCCGGTTGTGGCGGGAATTGTCAAGGCCCACGGCGGATGTATTACCGTGGAAAGCGAGCCGGATAACGGCAGTGTTTTCCGGGTATTTCTGCCCATGACCGGTCAGGGGCCTCTATTGGAGCAGCAGCAGCCCTCATCATGCAAAGAAACGGAGAAAACGGGTGGGACCGTCCTCCTGATCGAGCCGGACCCCATGACCCGCAGGGTGACGGCAGACATGCTTACCTATCTGGGACACACAGTGGTTGAAGCCGGAGACGGGGCCGAAGGGATACAGATGTTTGAACAACTGAAAAACAGGATCTGCTGTGTGGTATTAGAATCGGTTCTTCCCTGCATGAGCGGATGGGCACTTCTTGGGCAGCTGCGAAAAATACAACCGGATGTGCCGGTGATCCTTTGCAGCGGGTCCGGCAAACCAGAAGTTATGAAAAACGGGTGCCCGGATCAGCCCCGGGTGATTTTGCACAAGCCCTATCCAGTGACGGTTTTGAAATCCGCTCTGCAGAAGGCAATGGCGACGGTATCGGATTTGAAAATGCCGTAACCATGGGGTATTGCTTCGGCGGGACCGTGGTGTTGGAGCTGACCGGGTCCGGCGCTGATCTAAGCCGAAATCGCTATAGCATTGGAGCAGCACGGGGTGGCCCACGCAATGATCACCTATGGGGGTGCACCCCATGCATTCAGCGTGTTTGGGACGGACCGGTACCGGGAGGATGCGGACCGCAAATCCTGGCAGCGGTTTCTGGATTACCTGGATCAGACCCTTGCCAGCAAAGCCTGGTAGGCCTCACTGAGCTCCACAAATTTGTCTTGGCTGCCGCCCTTGTCCGGGTGGTGTTCCCGGGCCAGTTTTCGGTAACGTCGGGTCAAAGACCGTTTGTTCATAGTGGTCAGTTCCGCTGCGGTGAGATTGAAAATTTCCCTGGCCCTGGATCGGGATACGGTTGGTTTGTAAGGCCGGGGCTGGTGGAAAAAACGGCTGCGGAACCGGAAGTCCCGCTCCATCTCCTCCAGCAGAACGGTGTCCCCGTAAGAATGGTCAAAAAACATGATTACATACCGGACCAAATGGTCATGCAGGTGCCAGGACCGGTGGAACAGGCTTTTGTTTAAACGGCACAACTCCTGGATAAAAAAGGTGTCCACCTTGTTCTGGTCCAGAACATGGGGCATTTTTTTGGCAAGAAATCCCTTGAAGAACCGCTGCAGATCAAAGATGGTGTATACATAGGATTTGCATTCCCGGTGGTTCAGGCGGCTTTCCTGCCGGATGAACCGCTGCTCTATTTCATCCCGGCATTTTCCCTGAAGTTTTCGGAACAGTGCCGGCGGCATGTTCACCAGCGGGCCCTGGTCCATGTTGCCGAACTTGAGAAAGTGGGCCCGGCGCTTGTCAAAGGCGTGGGTGTAACGGGCTACCGTTGTTTTTTCTTCCCGGGTCATGCGCTGGTAGGTTGAGGTTTTGCCGCGCTCCCTGAAATGGGCGGTGGCCTGCCGGATATCGGGCCGGACAAACGGCCAGAAAAGGTCTTCCAGTTCGTCAAGATCAACCCGCTGCGCCTGTTTGGAAATACGGCGGACCAGCTCCGGGCTTACATGCCAGGCATTGCCGCCGGGATAGTCGATCCAGGCCCCGGGCAGCGGCCCCAGCGAGCAGATCTCCCGGAATCCGGAAAGCCCGGTTTCCTGAACCGATTCCCTGAGCAGATAGACGGTTTGCCGCTGTCTCTTTATCGTTGCCAGATACATGGGGTGTCCATTTCAAGCTGCTTTAATATTTACAAGGGGTGGGCAGGTATTTTTGCAGCAGGTTTTTCTGGGCCTTAGAGCGATCCGGTAGAACATAGGCGGCACACCGTGTTTCAATTGCCCTGGCAACATTGTCCGCCACCAGTGTTTTTTGTGAAGCAGGCTGCTCCGTCTGGATGCCGGTTTTGTCAAATATGCGGGTGACCCGCTGTTCTTTTCTGTAGAGGGCAGCCGATCCGATGGACAGAAAACTGCCGGTATCCAGGGATCTTTTGAGCTTGTCCTTGAGTGACGGATCCATGGAAAGATCAAGCCCCTGAAGCAGCCGGTTGCAGTTGATTATCATCTCCTCATCCAGGATCATTTTTGTAAAACCGGCCCCTGAAAAGGAAGCCATGTGTCCGGGAGAGCAGAACACTTCCTGTACATTGGTCAAAGAAAATGGGGCCAGTGCGGTCATGCAGGACTCAAATCCGCTCTGGTAATCATTTTCCCGGCTGTCGGAAAGGCATCCGCTAAGCACGCAATCTATCTGTAAATGCCGGCACACTTCGTAAAACATGATCTGGGCATACAGATATTCCGGGCTGCCGTAAGACGGCTGCAGTGTTTTCAGATCGGTCATGGTAGATGAAGTGCTGAGGCCCATACCGGTTCCCGGCTTGAGAAGCTGGACATAAACAATGCCGGCCAGGGAAATGGCAATATCGTGGATGACAGTGCCCATAAGGCTTTCCGGTCCGGTCATGAAAGTGAGGGTACAGGGAATCATCGTTATGCCCTGTGATTCTTCCACCAGTGCCTCCAGGTTCATCAGGCATTCTTCATCATAGGACAAAGGTGCCATGGGGCAGATGCCCTGTGCCATCACCGGCAGGGTGTCCGTTTCCCTGATTTCTTTGATCAGGTGGATGGCTTTTTTTGCGCTGAAGCGGACATCGCCGTGTGTGGTGTTGGACCGAGTGGCCCGCAGCCCGATGGCCGGCCGCCGGTCCGAATATTTGAGCATCATGGCGATCTGGCCCAAAAATGGGTCCTCACTGTCGTTTCCTTGTGGATCGGCCACCCCGGGATTGGCGGATGCATACAGATCAGAGGTTTCCGCCAGCTGATACATTGTCACAGCATCTGCAATGGTACCGCGACGGAACTGACCGGTGTTGATATCTTGTATCATGGGGGCATTGCCGAACGGGGAGGATGCTGCCACTCTTTTTTTTCCCGCCAGGGTCCCGGTAGCTTTCGGCAGACTGTTCAGGGCCTGGTCCAGCAGCGAAGCCGGGATCTTAACCCGTTTGCCATGGACAGCTGCCCCGTGTTTTTTAAACAGGTCCCTGGCGCTGTCTGTTTCAAATGCCACGCCAATGTCAGCCAGAATGTCAGCGGCCTGTTCTATGATGGATGCGATGGTTTCTCTGTCAAGCAGTGCCGGTTCCTTCCGGTCCGGTTTTATCTGTTTTTCATTATAATTCGGATCAGACATGTTTTTTCCTTTTTAAAATTTTCATGGGATTTGTTATAGTAAAGAGCAGAGCAAAATGCAATCCTCTTGGGAATTTGGTTCCTGAACGAACCTGTGGCTTGGAAAAGTCTCATTGTCATGAATACCCGGGAGGATTTTGAAAACGCTTTTCAGGAATACCGGGAAAACAGATTTATCCAGTCAGTTCAATAATTGTCGGCGGATTTTCATCAGAAGAAATTGGTGTTGGAAAGGGTATGGCTGGTTCATCAGCATCACTGGCTTCAGATGTTTCACTGTCAGAGGATGTTGATACCTCCTCTGATGCCAAAGCTGAATCTGGTGGTAACGGTTCAGATATGGCTGTAAAAATGATGGAATTGGACAAATCATCCAGAAAAGATTCCAGAAAATTCCCATTGGTGTTCCCGGAAAATACGTCGATGATGCTGTTTGTAAAATTCAGTGTGCCAAGGGCGCCGAATTCAGACAGAACATCAAGGTCAAGAATACTTTCAAGGGCGGTGTTCGATATTTCCCTGAAAGACAGATCTGAAACTATGTCGTTGTCAGAGTTGGATGAGGTGCCGGAATCAAACAATCCGTCACCAATAAAGTTCTGGAAAATCGTAGTAAATAACGTCACGTCATCTTGTGACAATGAATTGAATAGGGTTCTGAGCTGGGAAATGTCTTCATCCACAAAGGTCTGCAGATTCAGTCTGGCTTCAATATCCTGATCTATTTCCAGAGACTGACTGGCCAGGACGCTGATTGAGCGGGCAATGTCTGTAATCCCCTGTGTTTGTTCCCGGGGCAGTTGATTAACCAGATTGTTTTCCAATGGAACGGGCAATGGTTGCTGTACGGCATTGGAAGACACCTGCTGAGCACTTTCCGATAACTGAACCTGCTGGACAGAACGAAACTGCAGTCCAATATCCTGGGGTGGCGTTTGGTTTATCGTATGTATCGGAGTCATGTGTCATATTCCTGTTATAAACTGTAATCGACTATGAGCCCTGTCTGGCTGTGAATGTTTTTTACAAGGGTATTTAAACTTCCATTGGTTATGGGGCGCGTAAAGCTTTTGTTGATATTTTCGTTTTTGTCCATGGTAATCACATCCAGGTGGATGTCATTTTCACTGCCGTATACGCAAAGCCGCAAAGGGGAATTCTGGTCTTTCAGGGTCTGGTCTGTATCATTGGCCAGTCTGGTCAGTGCATAGAATTTACCGCCCGCCCGCCTGTTGAGAGGCCTTCTGGGTACTTTATTTCTTCTGGCATTCACATTGGTCTGGTTCCAGGAGGGCAATCGTGCGTATTGAAATATTTCAGGTACATTCTCCATTGAACCCCCTTTCGCAAGGGTCATTTTTTGGTTAGGTTCAACCGTTTTGTCGACAACCTATTACAACCCTTACATATAACTGTTTGTGTTTTTTCATTCAAACATAATTATTGTGTTGTTTTTAGTTTTGTCAACCTAAAAAAGTTTTTTAAGCCAATTCCCAGCGTAGCTTGCGATCTTAGGGGGAGCCCCTCTGTTGGTGTCCTGTGAACGGACCGTCAGATCCGGAGGGGGATAAGTAAAATGTGCCGGGATGGTTTTCAGACTGAAGACGGGCTGCCGCTTTCCATTGATGTTATGCAGACAAACCCCTGCAGATATCGGGCCGGACACAGGACACCAACAGGGGCGGGGTTGACAACAGGATGCTGCAGAAAATACTGTAAAGCCAGGGAACCTTATAGCAAATATCCAGTTGCATCGGTGATATCTGGAATGGATTTTTGTTTGACAGACCCGCTTTTTTTGTTTTATTCCTGCATAGTTTCGGAGGTGACATGGCATGGCTGTTCAAAATCGATTGTATAATGGGAGATTAACCTTATCCGCCGGCCTTCTGCTCCTGCTGGTCTGTGCCATCTGGGGCGGCAATGCGGTCAGCATCAAATTCAGCAACCAGGGAATCCCCCCGCTGCTGGCGGCAACCATCCGGTCTGTTGTATCCGGCTGTCTGGTACTGCTCTGGGCAAAATTCAAGGGACATGGGGTTCTTTTCCCCAAAGGCGCCCGACGGCATGGCCTGATGATCGGGTTGCTGTTCGGGCTTGATTTTCTGTTTTTATACTGGAGTGTTTCCTTCACCACCGCTTCCAGGGCCACTATTTTTTTGTATTCCCATCCTTTCTGGGTTGCTTTGGGAGCGCATTTTATCCTGGACCAGGACCGGCTGCATCCCGGAAAAGCGGCCGGGTTGATACTGGCTTTTGTGGGGTTGTGGCTGGTTTTCAGAATCCAGTCGCCCATGCTGCCGGAAAATCACTGGATCGGTGATGTGATGGGGCTGGCCGCAGCGGTTTTCTGGGCCGCGACCACCCTGTATATCAAACGGATCAGCCAGACGGTGACACTCAATCATTACCAGACCCTTTTTTCACAGCTGATATTTGCCATTCCGGTTCTGCTGGCAGGGTCCCTTCTGTTTGAACATGAATATACCCTTGTTTTGTCCGCCCCGGTGTTGTGGGCAATGGCATATCAGATTGTTGTGGTCGCCTTTTTCAGTTACACCCTCTGGTTCTGGATGATCCACAATTTTGCGGTCAGCGGTCTGACGGCATTCACCTTTCTGGCGCCGCTGTTCGGGGTTGTTTTCGGTGCCGTGATTCTGCTGGAACCGGTGGGCATGCGGGTCTGGTTCGGCCTGGCCCTGGTTTGCACCGGCATTTATCTGGTGAACAAGTCTCCGAAGGGCAGTGTGTCCGAATGATGGTGAACGCGCCTGCCTGGTGTGACTGGCACACCTTTGGTAACACCCTTGTGTCTGCCGGCATCCTTTTGATATGCCTGGTGCTGCTTTTGTACCGCAAAATATGGGATACGCTGTAAAAAAATGGATTTCGTTCTTTCAGACGCGCTTTTCATGGCCGGCATTGTCTTTTTTTCCTATACGGCCCAGAGCATCTCCGGTTTCGGCAGCACCGTGATCGCCGTTACCCTGGGGGCGCATTTCTTCCCCCTCCATCTGCTGATCCCTTCGCTGGTATTCCTGGACCTGCTGCTGAACGGGTATCTCACCGCCCGGTACGCCGGGCATATCCGTCAACGAATTCTCTGGGTCCAGATCATCCCGTTCATGGCGGCAGGGGTGGCTGCCGGCCTTCTTTTGTTCGACATACTGGCTGGACCGGTACTCAAACAGATCCTGGGGCTTTTCGTGATGGTGATTTCCGCAAGAGAAGTGGTGTCCCTTTATATGGCTTCACAAAAAACAGTGCACCCGGTTGTGCAGAAACTTTTTTTTACCCTGGCAGGAATCATTCACGGCCTGTATGCTTCGGGCGGTCCTTTGGTGGTTTATGCGGCAAGCCGCCTGCCGCTGGACAAGACCGGATTCCGGGCCGTGCTCACGGCTTTATGGAGCATTCTGAGTGCTCTTATGACCGTCTATTTTTTGCTGAACGGCCAGTGGACAGGGGAAACCGCCATGCTGACCCTGATCCTTTTTCCGGGAGTCGCAGCCGGCCTGATTGCAGGGGAGATGCTTCACAAACGCCTGACAGAAAGGCATTTCCGCTTTTTTGTCTATATTGTCCTTTTTGCTGCCGGTGCCACCCTTTTGTAGCGTTAGGCAGTTTGTATTTCTGGAAATTGTTCGATTGGTACTTGTAATTCTTGTCTGGCTTTTTTCCCTTGAGAATGAATGCGATGAAATTCTTCTTCTATTTGAATTAATACCTTACTTTCAAAATATTCTTCTCCGCAGTACTCACATTGTTCGCAGGGAACATCATTTACAATTAAAAACTGATCGTTATGCTTATAAATATATTGAACGCTTGTATGTTTGAAATTTTTATTGCCACAAAAATGACATTTTGAATTCATATTTATCCCCTCTCATAAGGATTTTTAAATTTCGGCGGAGAAGGAATATATACTGTAATAACGACAAGTTTTTCTTTCCGTTCACCGCAAACGATATGTACTGGTTTCCCGCCATCTGTAAACCCGACCACCAGACAACTTTCACCTCTGCCTGTGTTTGGGTATTGTTCCAAAACTCTTCCGTTAAGCAACGACTCTCTTACTTCGGTAATCGTAAGATTGTCTTTTTGGCGTTCTTGATCACCATGTTTAGAAAAATATTCCGCCCCGTTTCTGATGCTGTTTTTTATCCACGCTATATCGAACATCATATCCTTTGTCTTTGAGTTCCTGGATGATCCATCACCTGCCGCACCTTTTCCGTCAGTTCCGCCATTGAAAACGGCTTCTGGATAAATGCCACGCCCTTGTCCAGGATCCCCTGGTGGGCGATGACATTGGCGGTGTACCCGGACATGAACAGCAGCCGGATGTCCGGGTAAAGAGGGATGATTTTTGTGGCCAGGTCCCGGCCGTTCATTTCAGGCATGACCACGTCACTCATGAGCAGGTGGATGGCATTGGCATGGTTTTGTGCTTTTTCCAGGGCCTTTGCCGGGGTATCTGCCGATATCACGGTATACCCTTTTCGCTCCAGCATCATGCGCGTCATCCTGAGGATGGCGGGTTCATCTTCCACCAGCAGGATGGTTTCCGTGCCGCCGGCGGCTGCTTTTGCCTCGGGCACCGCCCTGGCGGCATCGTTTTCAGCCGTATGCCGGGGCAGGTAGATCCGGAAGGTGGAACCCTGGCCTGGTTCGCTGTATACATTGATGAAACCGTTGTTCTGTTTGACGATGCCGTAGATGGTGGCAAGCCCCAGGCCCGTACCTTTCCCCACCTCCTTGGTGGTGAAAAACGGCTCGAACAGGTTGTCCAGGGTGTTTTTGTCCATGCCGCAGCCGTTGTCACTGACCGCCAGCAGGACAAAATCACCGGGGATAAACCCCGGATGTTCATTGCAGTATACGTAATCAAATGTTTTGTTTCCGGTTTCAATGGTGAGTTTGCCCACGCTGTCAATGGCATCCCGGGCATTGACACACAGGTTGGCAAGGATCTGGTCGATCTGGGTCGGGTCCATTTTCA
>Ga0102940_1002165_pt1 | contig 12012 bp, 5 predicted proteins | sample SalPonR2_C_D1_MG_FD_78215 | JGI IMG/M metagenome (GOLD analysis project Ga0102940, IMG submission 78215) | Salt pond soil microbial communities from South San Francisco under conditions of wetland restoration - Salt Pond MetaG R2_C_D1_MG | ecosystem: Environmental > Aquatic > Marine > Intertidal...
AGAACGTACTTTCGCAGTAGCACCGACCGGGATGTCGATGACGATATGCTGGCTGCCAGCCGCTGCTTTTTTGGATAAGACCGAAGCCACCATTTGCCCTGCGCTATCGATGTCCATAGCCCGTTCTACTTTGATGAGCAAGTCGTCTACCGGGCTGAGTTCAATAGCGCCGCCCCATACGAAACAGCCACCTTCCTGTCGTACGACCTTTTTGATTTGCGCTATCGAAAGGGACACCGGTGTCATCGTCTCCATTGTGTCAGCAGTGCCGGCAGGGGATGTGATGGCGCGGGAGGAGGTTTTGGGAATGGTCAGCCCGGCGGCAGCGGCGATAGATACGACAATCGGGGTTGTACGGTTACCGGGCAAGCCGCCGACGCTATGTTTGTCTACGATATTTTGCGCTGGCCAGTCCATACGGGTGCCGGCCTCGACCATGGTTTCGGTAAGCCAAGTGACTTCTTCTAGGTCGAGCTGGTCTCCGGCGCAGGACGAAAGGAAAGAGGCAATGTGTACTTTGGAGTAATTGCCGCTGTAGATATCGCGCAGGATGTGTTTAAACGCTATTTTGGAAAAGCGTTTGCCATAAAACTTGCCTCGGACATGACTGAAACTCACCAATGGGGGTAGGTGGTAGAGCGTGAGTGTATCGCCTTCCTTTGCCTGAAGCGCCTTCCAAGCGCTTTCCGAAAGGCTGGTTTCGCCGGGCCGGAGGATGTCAGAATGGACGATGTTAAGGGTGGCAACGATCTTGTACTGGCCCTTTTGGGCCATAATACGGGTTTGAGACTCAAATCCTTCGGAACGGACTATGGGGCAGTCTTTACGCAAGTACACATAGTATTCTTCTTGAGTATCGATACCCAAGCGCTTTAGGCGGAGTTGATTTTCATTTTGTGTCATGGCGGCTGTGAATATTGATAAATCTGATTAGGCTGTGCCACCGCAAGACCGGTTATCCCTACTGCTTGCGTATAGCTGTGGCACAACGGATCGCCTCCTTAAAAGTGGCTAAAATATCAATATCACTACCTGACTAATGTCATGCGACCCTCAAAATAAGGGTTGTTCATTATACTAAGTCTCACACTGAGACGCGGAGCACGCAGAGTCCGGCTATCAACGACTTAGTTGTTCTTGGCAATTTATCAGACACAGTTAGTTTAGACAGACAAATGTCTACTGTAATTAATCAATTTCTTGATTTACTCGCTCGCAGCGGGAGATTTCTCTTAGCCCTGAGGTGCAACCACTAGTGCAAAAAACCGTACACTCAATCAATACCCGATCATTTGAGCATTAACCCAGTCACTTTCCAAGCAAGTAAACAACCATGGAAACGAAAAACGTATTGAGCAAAATAAGGGCACTCATTGCTGCGGATGACCTCTCCTCCGCCATTGAAGAACTACAGCGTATAAAGGGGGATGAGTTGGACGATATTATCCTGCAATCCGCCCGGCACAATGACCTTAAGCGGCAAATAAGGCTAGCGGTGATTGATCCGAGCAAGGCCACTATAGAGAAAAATGCCATTCGGTTAGCCCTCTTGGAAATCATCAACGAGATTGAAGTCAATCTGGATGAAAATGCCGAATTGAAAGAAGAGATTTCCAGTCATGTCTTTAGCTCTCTGGAGCGCAACGCAACCCCTGTGCTTAAGTTTGTATCTTCTAATCGAAAGAAATACCTCGAGTACAAGAAACTGCTTGCTCCGCTTCCTCTTTCCTTTTCCAATTTGAATGTCGACGAGATCCAGAATCTAAACATAGAAAAGGTCGTCCGTGAAAAGGTTAATGTATTAAAGCCAATCTTTGGTGAGACCCCTTTTTTCGTGGATGAAACGGCCCTGCTAATTGATGATTGGAACGGCCTCCCCGGCGGTATGACCGACCATTTACTGAGCTCGATCGGCAGTTCGGGGCTATGCAAGATGCTGAACGGATTTCCCCAATCGAATAGGAGAGCCCGGGCCATTACGGTGATCGGGTACAGCAATAAGGATAGTACCGAGATTTTTTCCCATACGGTCTACGGCACCATCAGCCGGAAGGTCAGAAAAGGGGCATATGACTTCGGGTGGGCCTCTATCTTCATACCCGACGAGCAAAGGAAAACCTATGCGGAAATGGGTTTTGATGAAAAGAACGAGGTATCCATGCGTTCCGGAGCAACCGGTAAATTCAAACAGTATCTGCACTCGAATTTGGTACCCACCGGCTCAAAGAAAGAAACCAATGGAAATAAAGATAAACGAAAGTATGGTAACCGGCCAAAAGGCGACAATAGCGATCAGGTTATGCTCCCACATCAGTATTTTCAATAGCCTGCTGCTTACCTGATGTTCAGCCTCCTTGTGGGCATAGTAGATATTTCGGTTGATGATGTAGACAACAATAGCTATGTACACGATGAAGTAAAAGAACTCGATGTATATCATGCCTTTAAAGGGGAGAAATTCGCGCAGGGCAAAATGGGAAAGTAGCAACGTAAACAGCAGGGTAGCCGCCTCATCCAAAAAGCTGCCCGGCCGGTAGGTCTCAATCCTGGTCACATAGAAGAACAACAGGATGAGGATGACGGCGACCGGGAGCAGGAAAGCGATCATTGGTCGGAAATACTGCCTCTTAATATCGAGGATGTACAACAACTCCGCGTACTTATTGGTATCATCGTCCGATTGGAACGTATTGCTGAGCTTCTGGTACCGAGAAGTGTCTTGGTTATCGTAGCGGTCATTGTACACACAGTAGGCCGGGTCATTATATATAGGCCTTTGTTCGACGAAGGGGCTTTTATTGGTATAGTCTTTGGTTTCGTAAGCGAAATGTATCCCTTCCACATTCCATTCTTCTAGTTCTGCATTCCTGTTGAGCCCACTGGAATCTTTTTTCAGGTCTTTCACTTGGTACTTGAAGTCTGGTATCAGGAACTGTTTATCCCAGAATTTCTTATGCCGCAGGCGGATGGTTATCGTCTGGTGGTCAAACGGGAACTTAGAGTAGTTAAAGTTCTGTTTTAGGACAACCTCGAACCTTTTGTAAATAATGCTGTCCCCGTTGGCAGAAAAAACCTGGGGGCTAAAGTTCCTTTGGGTTCGGTTTTCCATCAAATCCGGGAAATAGAGCCCGGGGTCCGAAATATCAGCGCTCGCGATGGATAGTTTGCCGGTACCGTCCTTGTCAGCTGCCTTTTTTTCTGTAATCGCTGTAAACGGTTTTTCCCCTTCAATCTTTATCGTGTTTTTCAATTGGTCTTCTTTGCGCAGCCAGTAGTAACCCGCTACTTGCAATTCGTGCGCATTTCTAATAGACAGCACATCCAGCTTCAGGCCGATGTTGACCGGCTGAGGAGAATCCAAATCCAGACACTTGGATACGATGGAGTGCGCGCAATCTTCGTGCCGGACTAAATTCATGTTTTCATCATCCTGAATATTCAGGTCACTGGAGAAATTGTAACTGAAGGCGCAGATCAAAATGAAGTCCATGAGAAAGAAAATAGAAAATAGCACCGAGGTCTTCGCGATTTCACTCCTGTCTGCCAGTAGATTGGTAGTAAAGTAAAACACCGCATAAGCTAGGAGTAGGATTTCTAGGAGCACGAATACAATGATAGTGCTCAGCAGCATTTTTCGTTTGGTGTTATTAGACAGTTGTTCGACATAATCGGGATAGATCAGCACAAAGTACCAGCCAGTGCTCGGGATTTTTTTGAAAATTCTCGAATCCTTCTGCTGGCCATTGCGGAAGCTGTAACTGGAACGCTTGCCTTCCTGAAAACCGTACGCACAGAAGCGTTTGTCACAAGCGGCTGCATCTCCCTGCGCCCGGCAATGGATGTACTCGGCAAAGCGGCAAAGGTTGCAGCCTTCGTCATCTTGGTTTTGCCCGAACAGGGAAATATCGAGAAGGTCTTTGCGCTGCCAAAGCACGTTGTTGGGGTGGTAGAGCATTTTCCCGTCTTCAGACAGCACATAGCCGAACACCGTCTTGGGAAGGCCCTCAAGGGTTTCCTCCACGATACGCTTGACGTCGTAGAGGGAGTAGTCGAAGTACACAATCCCCCTTAGAGTGTCTTTGCCATAGGGTAAGGTTATCCGCCGGCCGTACTCCGCCAGTACAGCGTTGGCATTGTCGCCGAAGTAGGGCTCCACCCACTTGCCTACAGTATTGCTCTTATGCACCAGCTCATGATACCAGCCTGCTTTAGCCAAGCCGAAATCCCGAAAATCGTAATCTAGGGGCAAGGCCTTATAGGTATAGGGGTCACCAATGGAGTCCGCTCTTATGAAAATGGATTTGTGGGTCTCCTCAAAGTCGATATCGGTCGAGTCTTTACCCAGCTCTAGGCAATAACCCAGACCGAAAAAGCATACACAGCAAGAGGGTTATTACGAGGCACACCTTGTATTAAATGGGGGAAGGGGCAGCTAAAACCAAAAGATATTACGGGGAAGCCCAGCGATGGTTACGCCCAGTGCCTTAAAAATGAATAAAAAACAGTTAGGCCAGTGGTTTTAGCGGTTTTTCGTTTGGCGAATAGCCCCACTCGCAAGTTTTTGTTGGTAGGTTGTCAACGCCTTCTTCACCGTAGGCGCTAAAATGTATAGGCCCAAGATATTGGGCAGGGCAACAATGAATACCATCGCGTCAGAAAAATCAAGCACAGCATCGAGTTGTATGGTGCAACCCAAGGCGGCGAAAGCGCAAAAGACCACCTTGAAAAGTATCTTTGTAAGGGGGGCCTCTCCGAAGATATAGGTCCACCCCTTCAACCCGTAGTAGGACCAGGAAATGATGGTAGAGTAAGCGAATAATACCGCCACCAGCGATAAGGGGCCAACAGACCAACTCAGGGTATTGGCGAAAGCCCTTGAGGTCAGTTCTACCCCTTGCACACCGGCACCGGTCAAGCCGGGTTCGTATACGGTCGTGAGGATTACCAAGGCCGTCACGCTGCAAATGACAACCGTGTCAATGAAAGGTTCCATCAAGGCTACATAGCCCTCGGTCACCGGTTCGTTAGTCCTGACTGCCGAATGCGCGATGGGTGCTGAGCCAATGCCGGCTTCGTTGGAAAACACGGCCCTTTGGAAACCGAAAATCATTACGCCAATCACCCCGCCGCTTACCGCTTCCGGGGCAAAGGCATTGGTGAATATCGACCCCACTGCCCAAGGGACCCTTTCGTAGTTCAATAAAATGATGAGTAAGCCAAAGGCCATATATAAAAGCCCCATGAAAGGAACCAACCGGCTCGTAACTCGGGCTATGCTCTTAATCCCACCGATGATAACGATGCCCACCATTACGGCTATGATGAGGCCAAACAGCCACCCTCTATCCGCCCATTGGCTGGCTTCTTCCCCTGTGATGTAGATGATTTGCTCGAACGCTTGGTTGGATTGGAACATATTCCCGATTCCCAAACAACCGATGATCATAGCGAGCGCATAAAAGTAGCCCATGGGTTTGGCCAAAAAATTCAATCCGCGTTCCCGAAATCCGTATTCCAGATAGTACATGGGCCCGCCGGATACGCTGCCATCCGGATTTACTTTCCGGTACATGACCCCCAATACACATTCCGCAAACTTGGTAGACATGCTCAGCAGGCCGGCAACAATCAACCAAAACACAGCCCCTGGCCCACCTATCGTCACGACAATAGCTACACCCCCGATGTTGCCAATCCCTACCGTGCCGGAAAGGGCCGTCGATAGCGCCTGAAAATGGCTGATCTCCCCTTTGTCTTTTTTCGAACTGTAGTCGCCGCGCAACAGCCGGAAGGCATGGGGGAATCCCCTTAAATTCAGGAAGTTGAAGTACAAGGTGAAGAAGGCGGCAGCCACGATAAGCCACATTACAATCAATGGAAACCTCCATCCATAGATGGACACCTCAAAAAAGATAAACTGATTTAGGGCGTCCGCCAGCGGGCCGATCGCCCTGTCTATCGCTTCATCTATTTTGTCCATTTATCTCCGGGTCAATGGGAAGAAGGGGTTAAATATATTTAAGTTATTTGGAATTAGTGGCTTTGCGCCCGCTAGAGCTGTAACATACAGTTTTCTTCAAAAACCTCAAACATACCAGTCAGGGTTTTCAAAAATAGCTTCTACATCCGCTTTAAGAGCTTTATAATCGAAAGGCGCTACAAGCTCCTCCTCATGCTCTGCAATCTGGTCAATCCCCTGCAGCAAGGCTTTTTCCATGAGTTTGATGATGGTTCTTTGGTCTCCGTCTACGACTTCCTGTTAAGGCACCCGAATGCCGATGTCGATGCTAGCGTTTTCAGGGTAATAGTCACTACCCACCCTTTTGGACAAGTTTGTCTAACTAGTGGTGAAGGAACAAAGTGCTCGGTCATTTGCTAGGGCAAACGCATCAAAACTTTAGTGGCAAGCTGACACTGTTAATTACATTGTAAAAGACTAAATCAGTAGGGTTTTTCTACGGGTAATATTCTCTGTCCTTGGTGAAGTGGTACGGTGACGTTCAAGGTATCCTCCCTATCCACCCCCCACCACCTCAACAACTGCATACCCCAAGCAAGCCGCGCCCGAGCGCGTATATCCCTGCACCACAATCTCATACCGCCCCGGCCGGTCGGGGGCATAAACCGTGATAGTATCCGTGGCTTTCTCCTGTCGCAATGCTAGGTGAGGCTGCCAGTACAGCACCGGCCGGAAGTCGGGGTGGTGGCTACTGCCCGGCTGCACCACCTGCTCGAAGGGCGGGGGCACGGCAAAGGCTTTGAAGGCCGTAAAGGCTACCTGCTCACCCCATTGGTAGCCCGCAAAATCATCGGTAGTGGTGGAGATGGAGACAATGGCTTCGAGGGTGTAATTCCCGATTATATAGTCGGAGTGGAAAACCTCAATGGCTTCGACCTTCGCAGGATTGATCTTCAGTAGTTCTTCGATATCATAGACCGGCACATTATCCAGTAGCACCAAAGACGCGGCTCGCCACGCTTGCTCCTCCGGGTTGAAAACGGCTAGGCCTAGCTGTCCCGCTTGTTTCCGCAGGTTGATGCCGGCAGCGATTTCATTAAAGACCTCCGCCATGGTGGACACCTCAATGTAATCGGACAGGGCGATGCGGCGGTCGGGGGATCGCAGGTTGGTGGCGGGCAAATGCGGCCGCTGGGGCGGTAAGACGGCTTCGGAGGCAGGGCTGGGGTAAGCCTGGTCTAATTGCTGGTGGAGGTAAGCGGCTTCCAAAAGTTGGTGCAAGGAAGAGTCGTATTCTAAAGGCACGGTGGTTATGGGAGGCAGCTCGGTTTCAAAATCATTCCGAATGAAAACCTTGTCCTGTACGTCGGGCGTACCTACAAACAGCTCCTGCTGGCGTTCCATGTTTTGCAAGCCTATGGTAAAGTCGCCCGCATCATCGGTGGTGCCCAAGTGGAGCATCGGGGCATCTTGTACAACGGCCACGACTAAAGGAGTAGTCGCAGCTTTTTCTTGATGCTCGTTTTGGAGATAGCCGCTTACCGTTAGCCCTCGGGTTTCCGGGAGCCACTGCAAATTCGTTACGTCCAATTGAGGCGTTTCGTAAGCGGAGCCACCATTAGGCAACTCTTCTGGAAAGGCGGTAGACGGGCAGAAAGGGTCCGCCTGGCAGGAGGCTTGTAACCACTTATTCTGCCGCATCAGCTGCCGCGTGGGCTGGTTGCCCAGGCCTTTGAGGCGCACCGACGCCGAGAGTGCGGCGGTAAGTGGTTCAGGGCTGTTTATGGTAAATGCGATGGGCTGCCGGGGAGCATACTGTTGCTTGTCTAGAGCGACTTCCAGGCGGTGGTCCGCAGAGAAACCGGCAGTGGGGCGAAGAGGGGAGGCTGCCGGCCGGTTGCTAGCTGGCAGGGCATCGGCTTGTATGATCGACTTTTCGATTAAAGGGTTGGCAATAACGAGTTGTTGGTAGTGGAAGCCCGCCGGGGAAAAGTTGCGCATGTAGCGCGTGTAGGCTTTTAAAAAGTAATACTTGCTGGGCACATCCGCCGGTATAGCAATGGAGCCTACTGCTTGGTTATCGCTCAGGCGATGCTTGTCCTGCACGATTGCTTTTCCCGTTTCATCAAAGACTTCAACATAAAGCACTTTGCTCATCTCCTGCTCCAACTGGCCGTCCAAAAAGCACCAGGCTTTAAACCAGAGCGTGTCTCCGGCCAGGCATACATTGCGGTCCAGGTGCAAGGCCACCCGTTCCTGTGGAAGGGGCAGGGCTTGGCAAGGCGACTGGGCATAAGAGGGAGCGGTGCCAGAGACAAGGGTGCCGATCAGTAAGAGTATGCTTAGTAGACTTTTCATGTGCTTTTGTGCAGTTGTGTAATTGAATGCTCAGTCTTCCCAAAACACGGGCCGAGAGGTGGTGCCGCCCAGCTTCCGACAGTCGAAGCAATCTTCATTGGCCAGTGCTCTTCCGCCAGACGGATCCTCGTAAATATAGATGGGCCAAACGCCGGGGTTAAAAAGACCGAGGAATGCGTAGGACATATAATCCGGCTCGCAGTAAGAAAACGAAAGGCCCAGCTCGCTGGGGTGATCCACATACACCCGCTGATCGTCTTGTCCGGCAACCATAAAAAAGCCCAATACCGCTTCATCGGGATCGTTGGTGTTGTATACATTTCCACGGATTTGAAAAGGCTGGCTGTTGTAAAGCGATTCTTGGTTTTCGACTTGGCGCTGCAGCTTGTTCCAAAAATTGTAGGCCTCCTCGCTAATAGTCAATTGTCTGACCAGTAGGCTGTAACGGATGGAGAGCTCGCGCTCATCCGCTCTTACAAAATGCAAAGGCAGCTGTTCTACCAGCGGCTGGGCAAGCAAAGCTGTATTGAAGGTGAAAATTTCATTGATCGGGTCGGTCCGCCAGCACGTCATAAACTCGGTTGGGTTGGGGTAGGCTTCTACCCCCTGCCCTGCGTATACATAGTCCAAGGTAAAGGCCGATTCATATTTATATACGGCTTCCAGCAACCACAGAAAATAGTTTTCTGGGTTTTCTGCTGCTTCCGTAGTGACATGAAACTGGTAACCGGGTACTTCGGGCTCCTCCAAGCTCAGGAATTGATATTCCAAGTTGGCGCCTACCGTGTCGATAGCTATTGAGGCGGGCATTAGCTGGTAGTCAGTTTCGTACGCCTTGCCATCCTGAAGCCGGATGCTCAGTTTATAGCTCACCCCGGGCATACCTTGAATGCCCCCGGGGGAGGTGGTGTAGCGTCCCGCGCTAGTCTCCGTCAGGGTTTCCTCTTCTCCGTTTTCCGCTATGATCTGCACGGTAGCCCCTTCCACGACGCTTTGATCACTGGCGTAGATGCCCGAAGAGGACGACAAGCTTACGGAATAAGGCCCAGGCGCGTCGGTGATGGCCCCTTCAACGACCAGTACGCCTTCGAACTCGTCCAGTTCAGGAAGAAAAGGCTCTTCACAAGCGGTGGGGAATAAAGCCACTACCATCATTAAGAACAGCCCGAACTTGCCTAGCCGTGGTACCTCTTTAATTCTCATAATTTCCAAATTTGAATTGGTAGCTGACGGAGACAATGGGGTTGGCGAAAATGGAGAGCTGATACCCCGTCAAGTTATTGTTGTTGTAGCGGAAATACACGTTGTAGACATTATCGCGGCCCAACAGATTGTAAACCGAAAACACCCAAGCCCCGTGCAGGAGTTTATCCTTCTTCAGGTTGCCCTCGAATTTAGCGGACAGGTCAAGCCGGAAGTAATCGGGTAGCCGGTAGCGGTTGCGCTCGCTAAAGTTGACTATTTGGACGCCCCCTTGCGCGTAGGTATTAGTCGGGTAAGTAACTGGGCGGCCCGATTGGTACACCATATTGGCAGACAGGCTAAAGCGCCGGATGAATTTGTAGTTGACCACGACGTTAGCGACGTGGGGGCGGTCGAAATTGCTAGGGTAGCGTTGCCCGAAGTTAATAGAGCTTTCCTCGTCTTGCCCCCGCACCAACACCCGGGAGCGGGAGTAGGTGTAGTTGATCCAGCCATTCAGCCGACCGCGGGGCTTTTTAAAGGTCAATTCGACCCCCCAGGCATTTAAATTGCCCTGCAGGATGTCCTGCTCCGGGTATTCATTGATGAGCAGGTTCGCGCCGTCCCGGTACTCCACCAGCTCGTTGACTTGCTTGGTGTAAAACTCCGTGGACCAGTTGTACCTCTTATTGCGCAGGCTGCCGTACAGGCCGAAGGATGCCTGCTGCCCCGCCATGGGGTCGATGTTGTAGTCGACCAATTTCCACCGGTCCGTAGGCGCCAAGGCGATCGTATTGGACAATAGGAAAAGATATTGGTGCAGGGTGTTGTAGGAGGCTTTTACGGAAAGCTCCGGCGAAATGGAATATTTCATAGCCAGCCGGTAGTCAATATTGCGGTGCGTCACGATGTTTTCCCCCCGCTGAAATTGCAGGGTATCCGTGATCGTCTCCGCAGTGATCGGCTGGTCTTCCCGGTATTGGAAAACTTGCTGCGGCCCTAGGTAATTGTACTGATTGTAGCGAAGCCCACCGGTCAGGGTGATCCGGTCGGTAGGCTTCCATTCTTCACTTACGTAAAGCGCGGCTTCCAACCCCCTTTCCATCTCAAAATCGATGGGCTCTATCAAACTTCTTTCATCAGAAGGCAAAAAGGTGCCCCGGTCGTTATTATACAAAATGGCATTGGCCCCAAATTCTAGCTGATGCCGGTCGCTGACCCGCCAAGTCCAATCCATCCGGGCCTCCTGATGCCACAGTTCGCTGTTCTGCCGGTAGGCCTCGAAGGGGACTTCCCGCTCTTCTACCCCCAGTTGCGTACGGCTGTTGATGAGCGCTAGGTTCATGTTGATCTTATCGTTGAAAAAGTGGTTCCAGGATAAGGACCCGCCGAGGTTGCCATTGTCAAAATTGGTGGTGCCCGCAAAGTCGATGTCGTCAAAGCTGTAGTAGCCAAAGGCTTGCAGCTTGCTCTTGGGCGATAGCTGCTGGGAGAACTTGATGATGCCATCGGCAAAGTTGACCCGCGTACGGTTGAAGTCGGCGTTCTGAATGCGCTTGAGTATCCAATTGGAATAGGTAGACCGCACGGCTATCATGAGCGAGCTTTTGTCTTTCTGCACCGGCCCTTCAAACAGGAGGTTGCCGGTCACCGGGCTGAGGCCGCCCCGCACCTTGTACTCCTGCTTGTCGCCCTCCAATGCCGTAATGTCAAAAATGGACGCCAGCCGCCCCCCGAATTTGGCGGGGATATTGCTCTTCGAAATCGAGAACTCGCTGATCGCGTCGGAATTGAAAGCCGAGAAAAAGCCGAGCAGATGGGAGGTGTTATAAATGGGAACCTTGTCGATGTAGAACAAATTTTGGTCCGCCGGGCTGCCCCGCACGTTAAAGCCGGCGGTCCCTTCCCCTACTGACTGTACGCCGGCCAGGAGGCTTGCTACTTTCAGAATGTCTTTTTCGCCTAGCACCAACGGGATTTCCTCGATGTTCTTGGTCGTCAACCGCTCAAACCCCATTTTCGTACTTTGCACGCGGTCGTAGCGGTCTGAGGTCACGGTGACTTCCTGGAGTAAGCTCGTTTTGCCCTCCAGCTCAAAATCATAGGTCCCATCTGACCGCAATTCTATCTTGAACGGCTGCTCAACATGGTTGAGTTGGCTGACAATAAGCGTGTAGGTACCTTTCTTCAAAGTCAAGGTGTAGTTGCCATTTTCGTCCGTCGCCACACCGTCCTCCAGCTCTTTGATTAGAATAGTCGCGCCGGGTAAGCTGCTGCCGTCCGCGGCGCTGCGCACGGCACCGCGCAGGGTGAAGCGCGATTTGCCGGCCCCCTTTCGGCGATTGCCTATTACAATCACCTCGCTGACGTACTGGTTAGTGGTTGAGGCCAGTTTGTTATCTTGGGGAAGCCGGGTATCGCCATCTTCATTGAGGGCGGTCACTTTCGGGTAGATCGCTTTGGAAAGCTGCGGTACGATGGCAATTTCTTTGCTGATGAAAATGTGGCCAGCG
>Ga0102940_1002167_pt1 | contig 12009 bp, 11 predicted proteins | sample SalPonR2_C_D1_MG_FD_78215 | JGI IMG/M metagenome (GOLD analysis project Ga0102940, IMG submission 78215) | Salt pond soil microbial communities from South San Francisco under conditions of wetland restoration - Salt Pond MetaG R2_C_D1_MG | ecosystem: Environmental > Aquatic > Marine > Intertidal...
CGAGCGAGGTCTTGACGTAGGGGGCGACGCTCAGGCCGAGTGCGTTGGCCTTCTTGGCGACGAGGCCCGCGGCGAGCATGACGCTCGGGTTGGAGGTATTGGTGCAGGAGGTGATGGCGGCGATGACGATGCTGCCGTCACCGATTTCGGTGCGGGTGCCGTCCAGATCAATGGCCACAGACCGTTTCCCGCTCGGGGCACACTGGGCCTCCCGGCTGGCCACGCAGCCGGATTCATCCAGAAACTGGGACAGGTGGTCCAGGCTTGTGTCCCGGTCGTGCTTGCAGGAAAGCAGCTGGGAAAAGCTGGATGCCACGTCGTTGAGCACCACCCTGTCCTGGGGCCGTGCCGGTCCGGCCAGACATGGCACCACAGCAGACAGATCCACCTCCACCACATCCGTATAGGCAATGGCTTCGCTGCCTGTGTAAAAAAGGCCTGCTGCCCGGGTATATGCCTCGGCCACTTCCGCCTGTTCTTTTCTGGCGGTCATTTCAAGGTATTGAATGGTGTTTTCATCCACAGGGAAAAATCCCATGGTGGCGCCATACTCAGGAGCCATGTTGGCAATGGTGGCCCGGTCGGTCACATTGAGATTCTTTATACCAGGTCCGAAAAATTCGACAAATTTTTCCACCACATTATACTGGCGCAGGATCTGGGTGATGGTGAGCACCATGTCGGTTGCCGTTACCCCGGGTTTCAGGCTGCCTGTGAGGTTCACACCGATCACCTCGGGGATGGACATGAAATAGGGCTGTCCCAGCATCACGGCTTCTGCTTCGATTCCACCGACGCCCCATCCCATGATGCCGACACCGTTGATCATGGTGGTATGGGAGTCGGTGCCCACAAGGGAATCAGGAAACAGGAGCGGTTTTTTGCCGGAACCATCTTTCATCACCACCCGGCCCAGATATTCCAGGTTGACCTGGTGGCAGATGCCGGAGTTGGGGGGGACCACCTGGAAGTTGTCAAAGCTCATCTGGGCCCACTTGAGCAGTTCATACCGCTCTTTGTTGCGGGTGTATTCCATGTCAACATTGTCAGTGATGGCGGTATCTGTGCCGTAAGCATCCAGCTGGACCGAATGGTCCACAACGAGTTCCACCGGAATCAGGGGGTTGATGGATGCCGGATCTCCACCGGCTTTTTGTACCGCATCCCGCATGGCTGCCAGATCCACCACCGCAGGCACGCCTGTAAAATCCTGCATCAGCACCCGGGCCGGGTGGTGGGGAATTTCCACAGGTTCGTCATACTGCTTTTGCCAGTTGGCAATGGCCATGAGATCGGCTTTGGTGACAATGTTTCCATCAAGCTTGCGCAACAGGTTTTCGACGAGAATACGGATGGAAAAAGGCAGCTTGCCGATATCGGCCAGTCCCTGCTCCTCAAGCCGGCGGATGTCGTAAAATGCATATTCCTGGTTGTCTATGAAGAGGGGTTTTACATAGTCTTTTTTCTGCATAAATTCTGTCCTGGTTGATAAGGGTTATTGCAAAAGTTTCTCCAACAGCCGGGCGTATCCAGGGGGGAGCACATCTCATGGACTTATCTCTTTATAAAACCATAATTACAAGGATTCAACAAGAAAAAAATGCCGTTCACAGGACACCACCAGGCGCTCCCCATAGCGTGCAACGCTGACTATAATAACACCCATGCCCTGGCTGGTACAACAATTGGAATTGCTAAGTTCCAACTGCCTTGCTTTTTTGAAAAAAACGGGTATGATACCCCAAAAAATAAAATATCTTTTGATCTGTTCAGGTTCTGACAAAGGAGGGTTTGCATGGGATTTGGTAAAAAGCTGTATCTAGGGTCTCTGGGAGCGATACTGATCACTATTCTGATCATTGCCGGGGTGAACTTTTACCAGAGCAAACAATCGTTTCTGGCCAGGGGAAAGGCGGGGATTCAAAGTGTGTCAGATGTGCTGTTAAAAACCATCGAGACCCGGTATACCCTGCAGCAGGATAAGATGGCGGCTGATATGGGCATGCTCACATCGGAAAGCCAGGCGGCCGGCAAGCCCATGGTGGTGGAAACCAGAACCATGGAAATGCAGATATCAGGTATCCAGACACAGGAAACAGCCACTATCACTATTCCCAAGCTGATTTTCGGACTGGAATTTGTCACCGGAGAATACGGTATCGTGGACAAGGTGGGCCGTTTCAGTGATGCGGAAATTGCATTTTTTCAGATGTTTGAAAACAAATTGATCAAGGTTTCCACCAGTGTGGAAAATGAAGACGGGTCACGGCCTGTGGGAACTTATTTCGGGCCCGACAGCCAGGTGTTTTCGGCGGTGGCAGGGGGCAGTCCGCATGAAATGCTGAAAGGGACCGGTAAAGAGATGGCCCTGCAGATCTTTGCACCGTTTCAAGAAAACATGGACCAGAAAATTGCGGGGGCATACAGTGTCATCAGCCCGATTCTGACCCCTGATCTTCAGGAACTGATTCAGGAGATTACGGTGAACGGCAAGGGCTACTGCTTTGTGGCAGATGCGGGTGGCAGGATTCTGGTTCATCCGGATGCAGCGGTTGCGGGCCGGAAGGTCCAGATTTTCACTAATGGCGATGCCGTGCTTGAGACAGAAGCCGGGTTTGTCGACTTTCAGCATGAAAACCAGCCCTATTATGCCTATGTCAATTATTTTGCACCCTGGGATCTTTCCTTTGTGGTGGCGGTATCCGAGGCGGAACTCATGGCCGGGGTCAACCGGCAGATCATTACCAGCGCAGGGGTCAGTGGATGTATTGCCCTGCTGATCGGTGCGTTGATAATTGCTGTGATGAACCGGCAGCTCATGACCCATATGAAGGGCATGGCGGATCTGTCCCGGGCAGTGGCAGAAGGCGATTTTCAGCATACCTTTTCCTATACGGCCAAAGATGCCATCAGAGATACGGTGACATCCATGAATGACATGGTGGCAGGTCTGGCAGCCATGGTCAAGGACCTCAACACCGGGGTGGATACCTTGCGGGATGCATCCGGGGAGCTGAACCGGATTTCCGATGATATGGGTACTGGCGCTGATACGGCTGTTGCCAGGGTGAATTCTGTGGCCTCGGCGGCAGAGCAGATGAGCATGAACATGGATTCCGTGGCAGCAGCCATGGAAGAAGCGGCCACCAATGTCAAAACGGTTTCCGAAGGCACAAAGGAAATGCAGACAAGCCTTGACCGGGTGGCGGACAACTCCGGCAGGACCCGGGATATAACCGTCAAGGCGGTGGACCGGGCCAGACTGACATCGGAACGGGTACAGAAACTGGGCCAGGCAGCAGAAGAGATCGACAAGGTCACCGATACCATCACCCGTATATCCTCCCAAACCAATCTGCTGGCATTGAATGCCACCATCGAGGCGGCCCGGGCAGGTGATGCCGGCAAGGGGTTTGCGGTTGTGGCAAATGAAATCAAGGGCCTGGCAAATCAGACAGCCGGTGCCACGGAAGAGATTGCCGACAACATCCGGGAAATCAAGGAACAGATACAGGGGGCGGTGACCGAAATCCAGGATATTTCAGCAATTATCAATGATATTAATCAGTTTGTGGGAGAAAACGCCCAGGCCATTGCCTCCCAGTCCGATACCACCCGTGCCATGACGGAAAATATCGGCCAGGTATCAGCCGGTATCCAGGAAGTCAATGAAAATGTGGCCCAGAGTTCCCAAGTGTCAGGGCAAGTGGCATCAGAGATTGCCGATGTGCTGTCTGCGGCGGAAAAGATCCGGTCCCTGTCAGAAAATGTGAAAGAAAAATCCGGTACCCTTGACCATGTCATTACCCGGCTGCGTACCATGACGGAACGGTTCAAATTGTAGCCGCCCTGCCAGGGCAGACTTTTATCAGGCCGGGCATGACGGTGTTTCTGCCGTTTCGCTTGGCTTTGTACAGCATGTTATCGGTATTTTCAATGAGCCGGCCCATATCCATGCCAGGGGTCAGTTCCGAAACCCCGAAGCTTGCGGTGACCTGAAGGGTTGTTGCGTCATTGCAGGGGATTTTTGTTGTCGCAATTCTGATTCTGAGGCGATCTGCCAGTTCCATGGCTTTGTGTCTGCCGGTTTCCGGCAGAATGGCAATAAATTCTTCCCCACCGTACCGGGCAAGAATATCCCCCTGCCGCATATTGTCTTTGACCAGAAATGCAATCTTTTTGAGAACCAGGTCCCCTGCCTGGTGGCCGTGGGTGTCGTTGATCTGTTTGAAATGGTCCAGATCAAACATGAACAGGGACAGGTTGTTTTTGTGCCGGGCGGCCGACGCCATTTGCCGTCTGAGCTGGGTTTCAAATTCCCGCCGGTTGTAGCATCCGGTCAAAGGATCTATGACAGCGGCATTCCTGAGGTTTTCAATTTTCAGCTGTTTGGACAAGGCGGTTGCACATCCCTGGAGAAGCAGGGACACCACTTCATCATGAAATGCATATGCCGGTTTTTGGGGAAGCATATACAGGCGGGCATAACAATTTTCTTCGATCAGTTCATAAAAGACCAGGTTATCCATTTCAACGGTTTTCTGGCGGTTTTCCTGTCCGGCGCTGCTGTTCAGATAGGTCAGTTCTGACGGATTTTCAAGATGGAAATCCTGTAAAATGACATGTTCAAAAGCGGCTTTGTACATGTCGGGGTCCAGCCAGACATCTACCCCTGGTTCTTTTTTCACCACAAAGGCGAACAACCGGTAATTGAGGATATCTTTGAGACAGACAGACAGTTCGTTGATGATGTCGGTGGAAGAGGTTTTGCTGTGCAATGCAACAATGTGCCGGCTCAGTACGGCATGGTCCGCCTGCCGGGCCGCTTCCTGAAAAACCACTGAAAACAACGCCACAAACCTGCGGGAGAATTTTCTAATTGTCTGGTGCATGCTGATTCCTTGTTCAATGTTCAATAATACTGCATTTGAAACATAAGAATAAGCAATCTGTGTGCCAGACACTTGATTGTGCTAATTTATAGAATTATTTCAAGTATTTGTGTTTTTATTCGCAATGGTGCAGATACCGGATACAGGGAAAAATCTGCCGGTATGTCAAAAATCCTTGTCATGGATTTGACGGCGCAATCGTCCCTTTGAGGCCGATCTCTTCTGCCACGGGCTGCATGCCGGCAATGACCTCGGTGATCAGATCAGACAGCGCCATGTCCAGCATGGCCGCCCCTTTTTTGATCACCTCCCGGTCCACACCTGCGGCAAAGGCCTTGTCCTTGAATTTTTTTTTCACCGATTTGGTTTTCAGGTCCAGAATGCTTTTGGAGGGCCGTACCAGGGCGGAACTGGCCACCAGACCAGTGAGTTCATCCACGGCATACAAGGTTTTTTCCAGAGGGGTTCTGGGTTCGACATCGGTGCAGATACCCCAGCCATGGCTGATGACTGCCCGGATATAGTCTTCCGGCCAGTTGTGTTCCTTGAACAGGTCCACGCATTTGTGGCAGTGTTCTTCCGGGAACTGCTCATAATCCAGGTCATGAACCAGGCCGATGACCCGCCATTTTTCTGCATCTTCTCCGAATTTTTTTGCAAAATGGCCCATGACCGCTTCCACGGCCAGGGCATGCCGGATAAGGCCGGGTTTGTGGTTGTATTTTTGTAAAAGGGAAAACGCATCGTTTCTGGTGGGGATAAAATCTGTCATGGCAGTTCCTTCACATGGTGTAATGGTATAATCAGTGGTGCATGGTTTATTATTTACGGATCACGAAAATGACCCGGCATTGTTTCAAGAACAGGTGCCGCTCAGTCGCTTTTTCCACCTGTTTGGCATCTGCTGCGCTGATGATGATGGCGGTATTGTTCTTTCCTGCTGTCCGCAACCCTTTGAGTACGAGGGGGTGGCTGCCCACCCGCGGGTCTTGCAGGGCATGGTCCATGGAACACAGGTATTTGCATACCCCGTGCTGAACGGCAAATTCCCGGCTGATGAACAGGGAAGCGTAAATAAAATCCCCCTGTTCGCTGACAATGACCGGGTATAGAACCGGTTCAAAGGCCAGTTCCCTGATATCCAAAATCAGCCCGGTATAGGGAATCTTCCCTGGTTCGACCTGGTCCTCGGGGGGGATTTCAGGATTGATCTTGGGTATCTGCCGGATTTCCTCCGGCAGCACCAGCTGGAGGAATCCCCCGAAAATTCGGGTTTGGATAGCCAGTTCCACATCCAGGGCCGAGGTGTAATACTGGCGGATAATAGCGGCATCCCTGGCTGTTTTTTCAATTCCCGCCATGATGGCATCGTTTTGGGCTGCATATGTTTCCACCCCGGAACCGTTGTGTATTCGGATCTGTTTGAGGGACTCGATGAGCCTGCGGTTGGCATTGGCCCTGGCTGCTCCGGGGTCCGGCTCATGCTTGCCCTCTTTGGTAATCCGTGGGGGGGCAGAGCCCACAGCGGTCACCGTGCCGGTGCTCCAGTTGATGGTGCCATGCGCCAGGGGGGTGATGCAGTCATGGGTTCCAGAAGCTTCCATACACAATGGATTACCCGGCAGGCACAAAACCGCAAAAAAGATCCAGCCAATCAGGGTTACCAGATAAAGGTCGGGGGCGGGTTTCATCATGCAGACCCCAGATACCGTTTCTGGAGGAATGATGCCACAGCTGCCGCCTCCTCCAGGCCGAAAACAGGTACCGGCGGGGTAAAGGTTGAATCGGTTACAAAGGCAATCAGGTCCGGGCTGTTCAGGCACAACGGGTGCGCATGAGGACCGTTTGAGCGGAAAACTTCGATCTTGGGCAGGGGCTGACGCTTGAATCCTTCCGCCAGGATCAGGTCCATGTCCGATAGATAATCCTGCATTTTTTCGAAATCCGGGCGCAGGTCATCTTTTACCAGGGCTATTTTATTGTCCGTTACCACCAGGGTGGCGGATGCGCCGGCATTTTTGTGGCGCCAGCTGTCTTTTCCCTGCTTGTCCAGGTCAAATCCGTCATGGGTGTGTTTGACCGATCCGATCCGATACCCTTTTTCGGTGAGTTCAGCGATCAGTTTTTCAAGAAATGTGGTTTTTCCGGAATTGGATTTTCCGGCTATGGAGATGATCGAAGGGGCCATTACTGTCATTCTTTGCTGCTATGGGTTAATTTTGCATAAAATAGTGCCCATGGCCGGGAAAGTCAAGACCAAGGGAACTGCACTGGATATTTGCCATAAGCATGCCGGGCTTTCGATCGCTCTGTTCAGCACGCTGTCCTAAGGCCCGCCCCTGGTGGTGTCCTGTGCCCGGCCCGAGGTCTGCGGGGGCCGGTTTACATACGAACAATGAAGTGTGGCATCCCGTCCTCTGGTTGAAAACCATTCCGGCATCTTTTACCAGGCCCCCTCCGACGCTGACGGTCCGTTCACAGGACACCACCAGAGGCTCCTCATAGCGTTCACGCTATTGCAAATATCCATTAACAGACTTTTGTGCTTGCAATGGATAATAGGGGATAGTATGTATATTTTTCATTTATTGGTAGAAAAAATATGATTAAGTGCAGAATAGCAGGATGAAATTGATGGAAAATAAAAATAATATCGTTCTTATCGGCATGCCGGCCGTGGGCAAAAGCACGGTGGGGGTGCTGCTGGCCAAAAAGATCGGGTTCGATTTCATGGATACCGATATTCTCATCCAGGCAAAAGAGCAGCAAACCCTTGCCCAGATCATTGCCTGTCACGGCATGGACCGGTTTCTGGAAATCGAAAAGCAGCATCTTATGGAAATTGCCTGCAACAATCACGTGATTGCGACCGGCGGCAGTGTCATATACAAGGCCGAGACCATGCAGCATTTGGCGGAGACCAGTGTAAGGGTCTACCTGAAGGTTGATCTGGAAATCCTCAAAACCCGGCTGTCTGATGTCATTACCCGGGGGGTGGCCATTGCGCCGGGAAAAAGCATTGATGATTTGTATGCGGAAAGAATCCCGCTGTATGCTGCCTGGGCTGATCTGACCATCCACTGTGGCAGGATGGCGCCGGACCAGGTGGCTTCGGCGGTGATGCAGGCCCTGCCGGATCTCAGCGGATGATCACTGTTTTTACCGTTTTTTCAGCTATTGTTTTGAGTTCCTGGATTTCCAGGTCTGAAAAAAAACGGTTCGGTTCCCGGGCAAACTGCGGATCCAGCATTTGTACATTCCGGGAACATTTCTGGAGCACATATTTTTGTGCTCCCCTGATCTGCCCGCTGATTATTTCCATGATCTCTTTTGTGATAAACGGTCTGACACAGGTGGTGCGAAATTCATAGGCCGGGGCCTTTGCCATGATAAGATCCATGCTTTCCTGTATGGCATCCACCCTGAGAGCGGGTTTCATGATGTCAGGATACAGGAAGGGGGCAGTTTTGATATCCATGGCCACATAATCCACCAGGGATCGGTCCAGCAGATGGGCCAGCACCCCCGGCCGTGATCCGTTGGAATCCAGCTTCACGGCAAATTTCATATCCTTTATCTGCAGGATAAAATTTGTGATATCCGCCTGCAGGCAGGGCTCGCCCCCGGTGATGACCACCCCGTCCACCAACCCTTTTCTGGATGCAAGAAAGTCAAAAATATCTTGTACATCCTGGCTTCCGGATCCGGTAACCGGTCCAGAAGCCAGGTCCGGGTTGTGGCAGTAAGGGCAGGAAAAATTGCACCCCGTGGTAAAGACAACACAGGCCACTGTCCCTGGAAAATCGATCAGGGAGTTTTTCTGAAATCCGCCGATGTGCACGGCGTTTATGCCACCTTAAAGGTTTTGCGCATGGCAAACTCGGTCTGCTTGCCGTTGTTCCACTGGCCCACCGGCCGCAGATATCCCACCACCCTGGAATAGATTTCCGTATCTGCGTGGCAGGTGTCGCACTGCACATGTTCTCCGGCAATATATCCGTGGGCCGGGCAGATGGAAAAGGTGGGGGTCAGGGTGAAATAGGGCAGTTTGAATGTGTTGGATACCTTGTTCACCATCTGTTTGACCACTTCAATGTCACTGACCTCTTCTCCCAGAAACAGGTGCTGGACCGTGCCGCCGGTATATTTTGTCTGGAGGGGGTCCTGGAGTTCCAGGGCCTCGAACAGATCATCCGTGTAATTCACCGGCAGGTGGGTGGAGTTGGTATAAAACGGGTCACTGCCCTGCTGGTATGCGGCTTCATTGGCACAGATGATATCGGAGAACCGCTTTTTGTCCAGGTTGGCAAACCGGTAGGTGGTGCCTTCTGCCGGGGTGGCTTCCAGGTTGAAGATCTCATCGGTTTGGGCCTGGAGATCTTCTATCTTATCGCGTATGTGGTCCATGACCCGCACGGCAAAGGCCTGGCCATCGGGTGTGGCAATGCCCTGGTCCATGAAATTGACACAGGCTTCATTCATGCCCAGAATGCCGATGGTGGAAAAATGGTTGCGCCAGAACACCCCGGTACTTTCCTTGATCTTTCTCAAATAGAATTTGGAATAGGGATACAGTTCCCCATTGGTGAATTTTTCCAGAATTTTGCGCTTGATGCTCAAAGATTCTGCCGCAATCTGGATCAGGTTGTCCAGGCGCTGGAAAAAACCGGTTTCATCTTCTGCCTGATATCCTATCCTGGGCAGGTTCAGGGTGACCACGCCGATGGACCCGGTCAACGGATTGGCACCAAACAGGCCCCCGCCCCGTTTGCGCAGCTCCCGGTTGTCCAGGCGCAGTCGGCAGCACATGGATCTGGCATCTTCCGGTGACATGTCGGAATTGACGAAATTGGAAAAATAGGGGATCCCGTATTTGCCGGTCATTTTCCAGACATTTTCCAGGTTGGGGTTGTGCCAGTCAAAGTCCCGGGTGATGTTGTAGGTGGGAATGGGAAAAGTAAACACCCGGCCCCTGGCATCCCCTTCCATCATGACCGCGGCAAAGGCGGCATTGATCATGTCCATCTCTTGCTGGAAAGCGCCATAGGTATCTTCTGTGTATTTTCCGCCGATGATGACCGGAGAATCCTTGAGGGTGGCAGGTACGTTCAGGTCCATGGTGATATTGGTGAACGGGGTCTGGAACCCCACCCTTGTGGGAATGTTGATATTAAAGACAAATTCCTGCAGGGCCTGTTTGACCTCTTTGTAGCTGAGCTGGTCTTCTCTGACAAACGGGGCCAGCAGGGTGTCGAAATTGGACATGGCCTGGGCACCGGCTGCTTCTCCCTGAAGGGTATAAAAAAAGTTGACGATCTGGCCCAGAGCACTTCTGAAATGTTTGGGCGGAGAGGATTCCACCTTGCCGGCCACGCCTTTGAACCCCTCCAGGAGCAGATCCTGCAGGTCCCATCCCACACAGTAGACAGACAGCAGGCTCAGGTCGTGGATATGGATGTCCCCTGCGTAATGGGCTTCCCTGACCGCCGGGGGATAGATTTTGTTGAGCCAGTATTCTGCGGTGATGTCTGAGGATATGTAGTTGTTCAACCCCTGGAGAGAATAGCTCATGTTGCTGTTCTCCCTGACCTTCCAGTCCATTTGGGAGATATAGGATTCCATGAGGTCCACATTTTCTTTGATGGCGATCCTCCGGATCTGGTTGTGCTGTTCCCGGTAGATAATATAGGCTTTGGCTGTTTTGTAAAACGGGGAGTCCAGCAGTACCCGCTCCACAATGTCCTGGATCTCCTCCACTTCCGGTACCGGTCCCAGCTGCAGGTCCCGGGCCAGTGTGAGGACCCTGAGGGTCAGTTTTCTGGCTTCTCTGCCGTTGAATTCACCGGTTGCCTGACCTGCTTTTTCAATGGCACTGGTAATTTTGGAAGAATCAAATGCCGCAATTCGTCCATCCCGTTTTTTTATCTGCTCAAACATTGGTTCCACCCCTTGAAATCAGATTGAAAGTAGCATATCGTGCAATGTGTCACCCCGGAACCCGGATGGTTGTACGTGGTGTATATGTGACAATTTAGACAATATGTTGTTGGCTGTCAATAAAAAAATACCATATATGGTGTTATTACCAATTTAGACAAAGAAACCCGTTCTGTATGCACCTGGACAAAAATCCTTTTTTCAGAAAAACCATAACCCCCTGGTATGATACCAATCCTGCCTGCTGGATTGTGATGGGATTTCTGTTTCCGGTATTTGTGTTTGCCCTGACAGGGATAGCTGTGGCATCTGCAGATCCGGCCCTGGCGGAACATGTCTGGTTTCCGGGCATGCTGGCTTTTCTGGCCTTTTTTTTGATGATAAAAATATTGTTTCGGATGCGGCGGCGTTTCAGGAATGACTGATCAGGCAGTTTTTTCCGACGGGATCAAAACCTCGAGCAGGTGGTGCACAATTTTGGCGGTTACCCCCCAGATCACCACATCTTCAAAGGGATAGGTCAGTTCCATGACATTGGGGCGCTGCCCGGCATAGCCTTTTTCCCGGTGCAGTGCCAGCAGATGGGCCACAGGAATCTGAAACACCCGGCTGATTTCCGCTGCATCAAACCATATGGTTTCCTGCTGGTTCCAGATGCCGGCAAATGCCTGGATATCTTTGTTGTTGATGGTCTGAAAATGGCCGATGGTGCCTAAGACCTCCACATTTTCCGGGCGGATGCACAGCTCTTCTTTCAATTCCCGCAAAGCGGTTGCCAAAGGCCCGGCATCGGTCTTGTCCACATGTCCGCCGGGAAATGCCATCTGGTTGCGCCAGGGATACCCTGCCACATCCGCTTTCTGAATGAACAACAGGTCCGTACTATTTGCATGGCACAAAAACAGGGCAATGACAGCAGTGGGTTCGAACCGCTCCGGATCAGGGGGTGGCGGGTGCACAGCCCGTGCAACAGCAGACCGGATCTGGTGTATGCAGCCACTGGTATTGGCGAGCATCTTTTCCATGATCAGCAAAGATACCAGGGAAACCGCCTGGATGTCAAACCCTGGATGCTAGTCTGGATATTTGCCATAGGCATGCCAGGTTTTTGATTGTTCTATGCAGCACGCTTTCCCGGGCCCCGCCCCTGGTGGTGTCCTGTGCCCGGCCCGAGATCTGC
>Ga0102940_1002168_pt1 | contig 12006 bp, 9 predicted proteins | sample SalPonR2_C_D1_MG_FD_78215 | JGI IMG/M metagenome (GOLD analysis project Ga0102940, IMG submission 78215) | Salt pond soil microbial communities from South San Francisco under conditions of wetland restoration - Salt Pond MetaG R2_C_D1_MG | ecosystem: Environmental > Aquatic > Marine > Intertidal...
ACTGCCGCCCTGGACGCTAAAAGTCTTTGCCAGGCCGATTGAAGTGTAAAGTTTGAGGTCATAGCTGAATCAACCCAGGCTGTGAGACTGTCGTCATCAAAGGCCGTCCACCAGCGGTCGGGTGCAAGGGTATCTCCATCAACCGAAAAAGAGCCGGGTGGATCGACCGGAATGTCTGTAATGGTTTTCTTTGATGCGCAAGAAGAGAGAATGAGAACTGCACCAAGAAAAGCAAAATATGTTAAAAAGTTGTCGGGTAAACCGGTGCGCATCTTTATAAATTAATGTTTAGGTAAATTCTGGAATCAACAGTATAGGAGTTGATTCTGTATAAACTTTGAAGCCATTTTGGTTTAAAGAGTAAAAAGGCAGGTTCATCTCAATTTGTAACAGCTCAAAAGGTTGCAGCGTTTATTTTATTTGCTGAATGTTCTGAATTATCTTGCCACTTTTACAATTAAGTGCTTTACAGATCAGAAAAGATAACCTGACCTGTAACAGCAAATTTGGGTAAAAACAGATCATGAAATCACCCGCAATTATCATAATGGGAGCCGGCCTCGCGGGGCTCACAATAGCGTATCTGCTTCAAAAATCAGGATTTTCGAGCACAATACTCGAAGCCCGAAACAGGACTGGCGGACGCATCCACACTCAAAGAAAAAGTGGAGAAGCTTCGGTAGAGCTTGGCGCCACCTGGTTTGGACATCAGCACGAAGAGCTTATCAAACTGATGCATGAGCTGGGAGTGGACTATGCTGAGCAATACATAGGTGAGCAGGTTTTTTATGAGATGAATTCGATGTCGTCACCACAACTGCTGACTCTGCCTTCCGGCAGTGATGAGACCTTTCGGCTCAGAAATGGCACGGATTCGTTAATCAATGCCCTGTCCGATAGGATTGATGAATCCTCCCCGGTTAAAACAGGAACAATCGTCAAAGAAATTTTCGACTCATCAAGCAGAATAACCCTTTTTACATCCATCGGGCAGATTGAAGCCGATATTGTGATATCAACCCTGCCGCCGAAACTATTTCTGGATACGATTTCTGTGGAACCTGCTTTACCGGAATATTTCAGACAGATTGCTTCATCTACTCAAACCTGGATGGCCGATTCGATAAAAGTGGGGTTCACCTACAGCGAGCCGTTCTGGAGAGGAAAAGGTTACAGCGGAACCATCATGAGTAATGTTGGGCCGATTATCGAAATGTATGATCATTCCGCAGTGAATGATGATTTTTATGCTTTGAAAGGATTTATGGCCGGCAGCTATTACTCAGTTTCAGCGGATCAGAGACGGGAAGCCGCAATGCAACAACTCAGAAGCTTTTTCGGAGATGCAGCCACCCGACCGCTCTCTTACGTCGAAAAAGTGTGGAGGGATGAACCGTTCACATTTTCCAGATACAGCGAGAACGTTATTCCTCATCAAAACAACGGGCACGATGTGTATCAAAAACCGTACCTGGATGGAAGGCTCTGGTTTGCCGGTGCTGAAACATCAGCGATTTCTCCGGGATATATGGATGGCGCGGTGAACAGTGCAAAGCAAGTTGTGAAAAAAATAGTTGCACAGATTCAGTGATGCAGCATGTTATGGCCGGTTATTCTCTACACATGTTCCTGAAATCCTGATTCGGAACTGAGGACACAATAGACACTTTATTCTTTGTCAGGTCAATATCAAAAGCTCCCTCAGCTTCGAGCTGTTCGGTAAATGAGGTTTCAACCGTTTCCTTCGAACCGTTCCAGGTGCGCCGTTCAGTGAGGCTGAGAATGAGTGAAAAAGTTCCTCTCAGGCTCGATTCATCTGACGTTGTAATCTCAATACTTCCAGACTCCGCAAAAGCACCAAAATCATCAACTAAGATATGGTTTATATCTCCCAATCCATTTTCACGATAAAGGGAGTTAAAAAAAATGTAAAACTGATCGCTCCCTCCGCGTCGTACATCTGCAATATCTGCCAGGGTATAGAGTCCCTCGTCGGGCCACTCATTCTTTCTGACGAAAATAATATTATAGCGCTGCCATCTCACAATATTTTCAACCGTATCTCTGACGGATGCGTGCAGGCCCGCCTGGACTTCACCAACATCCCCCGGATCACCTAGTTCGGCCCATTGCGAGATTAAACTGTAGTCCTCGCAATCGATGTCCGCAACAGTCATTCCGCGAAGAGTATAGTCAAACGGACCGTTCTCTATAACATCTGAAGGGTTTGTATCGCTATTAAAGAGGCTGCATGAGCCCACAGTTAGAGAAACAAAGAGTAAAAGCAGAATCACTCTTCTGTAGGGAGTTTGATTCATAATAAAAGCCTTTGTTTTTACATGGTAAATCTAAGTGAAAAAAGTAACAAACAGAATTGTAAGGCAGGAAAAATCATCAGAACAGAGTGCACTTATACAGTATTACAAGAAACAGAGGGTATATTTTCAGTTTAAAACTGGTATTCAATTCATCAAGATTGTAATATACCAGAAGGTTCATTTATGAATAAACGTAAGGTGTTTTCAATGCCCCAAAATAAATCTACTTTTCTCAGGGCCGGCGTGGTATTGGTAGCCATTATAGCAATACTGGTTCTTATCTCATTGCCAAAAAATACCTCTGATCATAATGAAGCAGATAATGTGGCATCTCCTGAACTAACCTTAGCTGCCGAAGGTCTGAATGATGTACTGCCGCAGAGAATTGCCCAAAATACGATCTTTGACAGTGTGGGCGTGGCCCGCAATCATATGAGTTACTACTATACACTTGGAGATCTTTCAGAAGATGATGTTCTTCAGAAGGAACTGAAGGACTCCCTGGTGAGTGAGGCAGAAAGACGGGTTCCATGCACTACCTGGCGGCCTGTTTATATGCAGGGTGTTGACGTGTCGTTTATCTATTTTTCAAATGATGGGAAAGAGATATTACACTTCTCAAGAACTCAGAGCACTTGCTGTGAACCAATAGAGTCTTAATTCAGGAATAGGTTTTCGTATCTGATTTGCTGCTCTTCCATCTATATGTTTGAATTGGGATTGTAATACACACTCTGCCCTACAACCTGTATATTTAGCCTCAATAATTTTATCACTACAGGTCAGATTTAGCAGATGTTCAACAAAACTGAGGAAGAAGAGAGGCTGTGGCTTAAACAGGTCATAGAAAAGCTGGAAGAGGCCTATAGTGCCGTTAGTGAAAATGTTAATAAGACGGCGAAGGAACTTCAGGAGCAGAAAAACTATCTCTATGAGAATAAAACAGGAATGGATGCGGCTGAGAAAGCGGCTGTAAAGCAGACAGTAAACATGCAGGCTATTTCCGGGGAGGCGGCTGTTGCCTATAAAAAGCGGATCTTAAAATTGATTGAAACTCCCTACTTTGGGCGAATTGATTTTATGGAAAAAGGGAGGGAAAAGGAGGAACCGATCTATATTGGAATACACTCCTATTTTGATGAGGAGGAGAATGAAAACCTGATTCACGACTGGCGGGCACCTGTATCGAGTATGTTTTACGATTTTGAACCGGGACAGGCATCCTTTGAGGCACCATCAGGTAGAAAGGAGGGAGAGATTGAGCGGAAGAGGCAGTATCGCATTAAAGAGGGTTATATGGAGATGATGCTGGAGTCGGATCTCTACATTCGGGATGATGTTCTGCAGAAAGAGCTGAGCCGATCGGCTGATGATAAGATGAAGAATATCGTGGCGACGATTCAGCGCGATCAGAACGCAATTATTCGGGACGAAACTTCTTCTGTGCTTATCATACAGGGCGTGGCCGGTTCAGGAAAAACGTCTATCGCTCTGCATAGAATTGCATTTCTGCTCTATCGTTTCAAGGAGGAAATCAGCTCCAAAGATATCATGATCATTTCTCCGAACAAGGTTTTTTCGGACTATATCTCTAACGTACTTCCCGAGCTGGGCGAAGATTCCATCCCGGAGATGGGCATGGAAGAGCTGGCCAACCGGGTACTAAACGGGAAATATAATTTTCAGGGCTTTTTTGAGCAGGTGAATGAACTGCTGGAAAATCACGATGAGGATTACATTCGAAGGATTGAGTTCAAATCTACTCCGGATTTTCTGCAGAAACTGACATCCTACACTAACTGGCTTAAAAGAGAGCAATTCAATGCTCACGATCTGAAAATTCGATTCAAGAAAATTCACGCGAATTATTTAAAATCGCGCTACAACGCCAATAATCATCTACCGCTGATGAAACGCCATCGCGCGATTGCAACGGATGTGCTGAAAATGGTAAAAAGAAAATACAAATACGACCTGAAGCCGGAGGAGAAAAAAGAGGTTCGCAAGAAAATCAAAAATATGATGGGCAGTGATAATCTTCGTGTGCTTTATGAGCAGTTCTACGATAGAATTGACCGACCCGATATGTTTGAGTATGCAAAGGGTTCTGCCTACGAATACGCCGATCTTTTTCCGCTGATGTATCTGAAAATGCAGCTGAAGGGTGCGGATAGTTTTGGCGAGGTGAAGCATCTGATTGTGGATGAAATGCAGGATTACACGCCGGTTCAGTATGCGGTGCTTTCGCGTCTGTTTCCATGCAATAAAACCATTTTAGGTGATGCCAATCAAAATGTGAATCCCTATAGTTCTACAACCGCAGATGATATTGAAGATGTGTTTCAGGATGCACAGTCTGTTACATTGCTAAAAAGCTATCGTTCAACACTTGAGATTACAAACTTTACTCTGCGAGTGTCCCCTCGGGCCGATGTTGATCCGGTTGAGCGCCACGGGGAGGAGCCGCAAATTCTGCAGTTTGAAAAACCAATAGAGGAAAAAAAAGTGATTCTGGAAAAGATCAGGGAGTTTAAAAAATCAGATGATCACACGCTCGGAGTTCTTTGCAAGACACAAAAGCAGGCGGAGAAACTGTACAAATACCTTTCCAAAGAAGAAAAGGATCTGCACCTGCTTGAGCCCGGCAGCAGTGCATTAAGTGCAGGTGCTTTGATTACCAGCGCTCATCTGGCGAAAGGCCTTGAGTTCGACAGGGTGATTGTGCCACATGTTTCTGATGAAAACTATCAAACCGATGTGGACCGAAGCATGCTTTACATCGCCTGCACGCGGGCTATGCACAAACTCACGCTGACTCATACAGGCTTTTTAAGTGGATTAATCAGTAACTGACTAATCAACTCTCTCTTTGTAGCGTTCAATAAGATCCCCTCTGAGCTGTTTCAGCTCTTTAGACAGCCCGATTTTGTAGATATGGGGATTTTCAAAACGTTTAAATTCATCCGGTAGTTTGTTCACCTGTTCCCGGCTGTAAGCTGCAATATCTTTCAACTCTTTTGGTTGGCTGAGACGCTTTCCGCTATCCACAGCTTTTTCAAGCAGCGGTTCTTTTTTAAATTCTGCAAGCGATTGCGATTTGTTTTCATCGGTGGGATGATACATCGTATCGATATTTTTCTCATCGAACAGCGCCACTACTTCACCGCCGTAGAACGAGCCGTCCTGATTTTTCAACCTGTAGACCTGTTTTTTTCCGGGGAGATTAATCTTCGCAACATTTTCAGAAAGCTTCAATCGAGGTTCATCGTTTGCATAGGAGAGTTTATAGACACCGTCAAGCGCCAGGTCGGGCCGCCCGGTTACCAGGCTTGTTCCCACTCCAAACAGATCAATGGGAGCACCCTGATCAAGCAAACTTTTAATGACATGTTCATCAAGCTGATTTGAAGCGGCTATTTTCACATAATCCAGTCCCTCTTTATCCAGCATTCTTCGGGACTCCACGGCTAGCCATGCAAGGTCGCCGCTGTCGAGACGGATGCCTTTCAGTTTTTCCCCGCGTTCTTCCATCTCCTTGGCTACTTGAATCGCATTTGGCACACCGCTTTTAATTGTATCATAAGTGTCAACAAGCAGCACACAGTCGTGAGGCCTTACCTTGGCAAAATCACGAAATGAGTCGATCTCTTCATCAGATCTCTGCACAAATGAGTGGGCCATTGTTCCGGATATGGGAACGTTCATATCTCGCCCTGCCCGAACGTTGCTGGTAGCATCAAAACCACCGATATAGGCACCTCTAACAGCAGAGTACCCTCCCGTTCCGGGAGCCCGTCGAAGACCAAAATCGACGAGCTTGCGATCTCCTGCAGATAGTCTCATCCTGCTCGCTTTGGTTGCAATCAGCGACTGATAGTTCAGGGTATTCAAAAGGAGAGTTTCAAGCAATTGAGCTTCAATGATTGGAGCCTCAACGGAAATTACAGGCCTGTTTGGAAAGACAACGTCGCCTTCGCGAGAGGCGTAAATATTTCCATGAAACTTGAACTTCTCGAGATAGCTGAGAAACTCCGGGTCCATTCCTTCGTCTTCGAGGTACTCAAGATCACGATGGTCAAACTTTAAACCTTCGAGGGTGTTCAGGAAATCTTCAAGGCCGGCAAAGACTGTATATCCTCCTTCAAATGGATTTTCTCTGAAGAAATAGTCAAAGATAGCAGTCTCATCTTTCAGCCCCTCATGATAGTAGACCTGAGACATGGTTATTTGATATTGATCGGTATAGGTTGCGGTGAAGTCAAACATAAGCGTATGATTAAGTTTGAAAATTATATTAACTACGGAAAATAGTTCTCTTTCAACGACAGGGATTTTTCCATTAAATGCTGGTCAATATCGAGTTGATATGTTTCAGATAGAAACGTTGCTGACTCTTCTGAAGACAGATGCAGTTTGTCATTTTGGTGTAAAAATTCGAGGATATCCTCTGCTGCAGCCCACTGATAAATCAGCCACTCCCAATCTTTAATAGTTGACCCTTTGAAATCGGCGTTTGTTGAAGTGTTCGACTTTTCGTGAAGTACAGCGGTTTTGAGTTTGCCGGGATTCATTGTGCTCACGTGTTGAATGGCTTCTTCGAGGGTTTCTCCAGAATCATTGACATCATCCACAAGCAGTATGCTTTTTCCCTCTAAATCGATGTTCAACGGATCGATAATCTCGACATTCTTTTTGGCTGTTCCCCCGCGGGAGTAGTGAGTTATTTGAAGAGTGGTGAGTTTTGTGATATTCAGAAAATCGCAAATGAATCGGGCGGGTGGCAGTCCGCCACGGGCAATTCCTATGACAACATCAACCTCATAGCCGTTATTTGTGATCTGATTTGACACCTTGTATGCCATTTCATAGGCTTCATTTAGTTCAACAATTCGCGCTGAGAAATTTTTTTCCATATACCGTATTTAGTTAAACCTGAATGATGATGCTCTTTTACTAATACAAGGATTCGTAACTTGAAACCGTTCGAAAAAATGAAGTTATGAGCGAATGAAAAGGGTTTTGAAATGAGTCAGATCAGTTTCAACTCGAATTTTTCAAAACCTTATTTAATGTGAGATTAGAATAAAAAATTTCAAATTAAAAGCTCTTCTTAATCTCCCCTTTCCATAAAAATCCCGATGGGATTAGAGTAGAATTAGTCAAATTCGTCGTTTATTTACTAATCTCGAACTTACGTAATTCAGATTTTTCGGAAGCACTATATCATAATCAGATAGGTCAGTTTTATGATTCCCGCACGGCTGTTTAGAATAAAATCTCTGCGTGGATCAAAGAGATCTTCGTTATCTCCCGTAATATGATAGTTCGTATTGAAAACAAGGAACAGGTCGCTGCCCGGCCGGTGAATCCAGTTAATACGAAGGTTTGACTGCAGGTTTCGTGAGAAGTTGTCGTACTGTATCAGAGCTTTGGCAAATAGTTTTCGACTGATGGCTCCAAGCAGCGACGTTCTGATAGTAGTAGCTTCAAAATCACCATTTTCAAAAGGCAGACGAATTATGGTGTGGCCCACTCCGCCCTCAATATGGAAGTGCTTGGACTGACGAAATCCGAAATCAACGCCAAAATCAGTGCGATTGCCATCATAAAACTGGCCGGTAGAGAGTTCAAACGATCCGAAGACGTTTCGGGCTTCGTCGGTTCGGCCCTCAGCGGAAAGGGTGTGAAAGGTGTAGTCATTCGCAGGTATAATGACATTTGGACGAAGGATAAAATCACTGATGAGACGTTCAAACTGCCGATCGTACTCAATTTCAAACGACTGACGGTTTTGAAATTCAGCCCGAACCGATGCAGAGTATTCCGTGGTTTGAAGAGTACCATCCTGTCCTTCAAACAGGTCGTAGGATGTTTGAAAGAATAGTTTTCGAACAGACGGAACCAGCGCGAAGTCTACATTGGGTTTATATCCAAGATTTCCGGAGTACTGCCGGAAATCAAGGCGGCGGACAAATCCCAGCTCCGGGCTATAGTTTTCTCCCACAGAAGTAAATGAAGCACCACCTTCATAGATATCGTTTTCAAGCTGAAAGGAAATGTTGCCCGCGGCATCATTCAGTGTGCTGTTGCTGTCCCAAACGTTGGTGAACCACGCATCAAACTGGCTGGAGCTCCAGAAGCGGTATCGGGTGTCAAACCCGAGGGCGCGGTTGTATCCATTGGGACGTTGCACATTTGTGAAAATTGTACCTGCAGTTGCCCGTGGAAATATATTTGCCTGTAAACGGGCAACAGAGTTGTTGGCAGAGTTAACTCCAAACAGATCCCCCATACCGCCACCGGTTTCAATATTCATAAGTCCGACAGAATAGCGACCCGCCTGGCCCGTAAGCCGGGCACCTGTGAGAATCTGCTCATTCAGCCCAATGTTCCTCGAAAAAAAGGTTTGAGTAGACCTTACATTCCCGTGTTCAAAAAGTCCGGCGCGCTCGAGGAAGAACTCACGTTTTTCAGGGAAAAAGAGGTTGAATCGGGTAAGGTTCAGCTGAACATTATCGGCTTCAACCTGTGCAAAGTCGGTGTTCACGGTGAGATCCAGCGTCATATTTGAGGAGATACTGTATTTAAAATCACCGCCAAAATCATAATTGTAATCGATGTCGGTCTCTTCATTTTGCAAATCGGGACGGATTTCCTGAGCTCCTGAAATCAGGTATGGCTTAATCTCAATATTTTTGCCGCGGTTTATACCCTTCAGCCCCTTCAGGCGACCATATTGAGATACAGCTGCCAGAACGCCAAAACTCCCGCCGTAATCTATCCCGATAGCCGGCCAGAGAACCCGTTCATTTTTACGGTTGATCATTCTGGACACCATCAAACCAAATTCCAGCTCTTCTCCTTCCGGAAAGCGAAGTTGCCTAAATGGAATGGCTACTTCCAGTGTCCAGCCTTCATCATCAATAGTGGTTTCACTGATGAATACCGCGTCCCATGAAAAACTTTGATAGCTCAGCGTTTCGTCTGTGATCAGTGCGTCATCCTGTGTGCCCAGCGCATTCATTTCGAAAAGGTAGGCGTTTCGCCCGTCCAGATAGGTATCGATTCCAATGTAAGCGTGATCGTCGCGGTTATTGCGCCCGCCCCGTTCCAGATTTTTGGCACGAATCAGTTCCGGATTCCTGTCATAAAAACGAAAGGCGAAATAGAGATTGTTGCGGTCGTATGCGATGCGAACTTCAGAGTCTTCGGTAGCCGGTGCCCCGTCCTGCGGCCAAACCTGCGTGAATTTCGTGATGGGCTGAACCTCTTTCCATATCGGGTCATCCAGGTTCCCATCGATGAATGGCGGTGTTTCGGTATATACAGCGTGTACCTCAAAGTCTGTGGGGGCAGGAACCGGCAGCGTGGTTTGAGCATGTACAAATTGAGTGAGTAAACTGTAAGCGACAAGTAGAAAGCTGTGTTTTAGTATCAAATTTGTTCAAATAGCTTATTCAGAATAGATAGTTAATAAAATCAATTTGTTAGTAGAATAAAACGATTGTATTTCATTGAGTAATTGAAAGGAACATTATTTGCCTGTCTACTTATTTGAATTAAGAGGGTGAAGGTTAAACGCATTTCACTTCTTAAGTTTTTAAAAAAAGTAAAAGGTTAAGTGGCTGAGGCTTACGTAGTAAAACGTGATTCGATAAATAGTTAAAAACACTCTTTTTTTCTTTCACAATGTATTCACAAACTGTGATTAGGTTCATAAATGTTCTCCTTTCAAAACTGCAGAGAGAGTTATTTAAAAAAAGAAAATTGTCGGGCTTGAAGTAAAGAAAAGCAAGCAGGCAGTTGTAACAAGAAACAGATGGATGCAGCATGGAAGCATTAGATTTAGCCCGTTGGCAGTTCGGTATTACCACTGTATATCACTTCATTTTTGTACCGTTAACTCTGGGTCTTTCAGTACTTGTGGCAATTATTCAAACTTTTTGGTATCGCACAGGCGATGAAAGGTATAAGCATCTTACAAAGTATTTTGGGAAGCTTTTTGTAATCGTTTTTACGCTGGGTATTGTAACCGGAATTGTCCAGGAATTTCAGTTTGGGATGAACTGGAGTGAATATTCCCGTTTTGTGGGTGATATTTTTGGAATCCCATTGGCCATCGAGGCATTGATGGCATTTTTTATGGAATCGACCTTCTTGGGCCTTTGGCTGTTTGGATGGAACCGACTTAGTAAAGGGGTACATCTGCTCTCTATCTGGCTGGTGGCGATTGCGTCGAATCTGTCGGCCATATGGATTCTGATGGCCAATTCATGGATGCAAGTACCCGTTGGCTATGAGATTGTTGGCGGCAGGGCAGAACTTTCGGATTTCGTAGCTATACTACTGAATGAACGGCTCCTCGTTCAGATGCCTCATACGATCATTGCCGGATTTGTAACCGGTGGGCTTTTTGTTCTGGGCATAAGCGCATGGATGATGTATCGTGGCAACCAGGTTCAGACATTTAAAAAATCAGCACAGATTGCGCTGGTTTTTACGGCAATAGCTTCACTATTAACCGCTACGACCGGCCATAGCCAGGCGCAGGATACTGTACAAAGCCAGCCCATGAAAATGGCGGCAATGGAAGGGCTGTGGGATTCTGAACAACCGGCCAGTTTTTCACTTTTTGCACTGATAGATCAGGAAAATCGCACGTCAATGAGAGAGGTCCGCTTACCCTATATGTTGAGCGTACTGGCTCATAATAATGCGACATCTGAGGTAAAAGGCCTGAATGAATTACAAGCTGAAATGGAAGAGAAGTATGGTGAAGGAAATTATATACCGCCTGTAGCAACAGTTTATTGGGGTTTTCGGGTGATGGTTGGTTTAGGCATGATTTTCATATTTACCTCATATATTGGTTTGTATTTGTGGTGGAAAGGAAGGCTGGAAACAACTTCCTGGTACCATAAAGCTGTCATTGCGGTTCTGTTCCTCCCCTACATAGCAAATTCAGCCGGCTGGCTCGTCACCGAAATGGGACGTCAGCCTTGGGTAGTATATGGCCTTCTGCTTACATCTGATGGAGTGTCGCCCACTGTAGCAGACAGCTCTATCTGGATTAGTATGTCGGCGTTTACCCTGGTATATGGATTGCTTGCAGCAGTGGCGTTCTATTTAATTGTAAAATATGCGAAGCCGGGAATACCGAAAGGCAAGGAAGATTCAGAGTACTCTTCGGGTAAAGAGTCTCAGCATTCTGACGCATTTGCTTATTAAATTTTCTCATTAACGATCTGGTATTATGGATTTTCAACTCATCTGGTTCATACTAATAGCAGTCCTCTTTATAGGGTATTTCTTTCTGGAAGGCTTTGATTTCGGGGTGGGAATACTCATGCCGTTTATCAGCCGCGACGATACGGATCGGCGGGTTTGCATAAACACAATTGGCCCGTTCTGGGATGCGAACGAGGTATGGCTTATTACAGCAGGTGGTGCCATGTTTGCCGCTTTTCCTCATTGGTACGCCACTCTCTTCAGCGGATTTTATCTGCCATTATTACTCATACTGATCGCATTAATATTGCGGGCCGTCGGATTTGAATTTCGATCAAAGGTCAACAGAATTTTCTGGAAGCGCAGCGCAGATCACTTCATTTTTTGGGGAAGCCTGATACCGGCATTTATCTGGGGTGTGGCCCTTACCAATATTGTGATGGGATTGCCTATTGGCGAA
>Ga0102940_1002173_pt1 | contig 11987 bp, 9 predicted proteins | sample SalPonR2_C_D1_MG_FD_78215 | JGI IMG/M metagenome (GOLD analysis project Ga0102940, IMG submission 78215) | Salt pond soil microbial communities from South San Francisco under conditions of wetland restoration - Salt Pond MetaG R2_C_D1_MG | ecosystem: Environmental > Aquatic > Marine > Intertidal...
TGAGACGCAAGATTTTGCGTCTTTACTATGAGACGCAAGATTTTGCGTCTTTACTATGAGACGCAAGATTTTGCGTCTTTACTATGAGACGCAAGATTTTGCGTCTTTACTATGAGACGCGGGACATTGCGGCTTTATCGTGCGTCCTTATTCAAATAAACGGTCGTACAGCTCTGACAGTTTGCTCAGGGTATGGATTTTAATCTGATAACGGCTCGGATCAATCCCTTTCATATTGTATTTGGACACGAAAATCTGCTGAAACCCCAGCCGATCTGCCTCCTGAATGCGTTGCTCTACCCGATTTACGGCGCGTATTTCGCCCGAAAGCCCCACCTCTCCCGCAAAGCAGACATCAGTGGGAATAGCAATATCTTCCAGCGATGAAATTAACGAAGCAACGATGGCCAGGTCGATAGCCGGGTCGTCGACGCGAATCCCGCCGGCAATATTGAGGAATACGTCATTTTGCCCGAACGGGAAGCCTCCCCGCTTTTCCAGCACGGCCAGCAGCATGGACAATCGACGAAGATCAAACCCAGTAGCCGAACGTTGGGGCGTACCATACACCGCTGTACTAACCAGGGCCTGTGTTTCAATCAACATCGGTCGCATACCCTCCATAGTCGCTGCGATAGCCGAGCCACTCAGGTCGTCGTCCTTTTGCGACAGCAGTAATTCCGAAGGGTTAGAAACCTCGCGTAGGCCATCAGGCTGCATTTCGTAGATTCCCATTTCATCCGTGGAGCCAAAACGATTCTTGATGGTGCGCAAAATGCGGTAGGTGTAGTTGCGATCTCCTTCAAATTGCAGCACCGCATCAACAATATGCTCCAAAAGTTTCGGACCAGCAATACTACCGTCCTTGGTGATATGACCGATAATAAAGACCGGAATATGCAGGTTTTTAGCAAAGCGCTGCAGTTCGCCCGCTGATTCACGCACCTGCGACACACTCCCCGGCATCGAGTCGATATAAGGAGCCGCCAGCGTCTGTATAGAATCAATGATCAACAGATCAGGCTGTAATTCTTCAGCTAAAGAGGTGATACGCGCTACGTTCGTTTCGGTCAGGATGTAGCAATCCGACTGTTTATTTGTAAGGCGATCGGCCCGCATTTTGATCTGTTCTTCACTCTCCTCACCCGATACATACAGAATCTTTGCCGGTATCCCCATAGCTACTTGCAGCATCAGGGTTGATTTACCAATACCCGGCTGACCACCAATCAACACCAGCGAGCCGGGGACAATACCACCCCCTAAGACCCGGTTGAGTTCACCGTCGGGAGTAGCCAGGCGCTCCGTCTTACGCGCTTCGATTTTAGGCAGGGGAATTGGGCGGGGACCACCTTTACCTGCCGGAGACTTCGGCTTCCAGCTTTTGCGGGCTGCCTCCTTCGCCGTTTCCCGTACAATGACGTCCTCGTGATAAGTATTCCAACTTTCACAGGAAGGGCATTTACCGATCCATTTTGGTGAGGTAGCCCCGCATTCCGAACAGATAAATACTTTTTTGACTTTAGCCAAACAATAGGATTTAGAAGGTTTCAAAACAAATTGAAAGCAGGTATGTTAGGTTCCCATACTTGTGCAACAAGGAGCTTTTTACTCCTTTTTGCGCAAGCAACCTGAATAAAAACAACGTATTCTTCACGTGACGGAACGTTAAAATAGATTGTTTTCATTTGGTTTTTTGGGGTTACGCAGGGTACTGTCTCGACAGTGCCCTGTTTTTTTATGGTATTATGACCATGTGGTTAGCCACAAGACCATCACACCACCAAGCATCCGCCTAAGGCGGGCCACATTACCGATTTGACAGTTTACTCAGCAGGCGTAGTATTTCCAGGTATAACCATACCAGCGTCACCAACAGCCCCACGGCCGAGAACCACTCCATATATTTCGGAGCACCGTATTGCTCGCCTTTTTCGAAGTTATCGAAATCGAGCAGCAGGTTGAAGGCAGCAATACCGATGATTACCACACTGATACCAATACCAATTGGACCACTACTATGCAGATAGGGAATACCTCCACCAAACAGATTCGCTACAATACTAATCAGATAAACGACTAACACCGCACCGGTAGCCATCATCACGCCCGACCGCAGTTTTTCGGTTACCTTAATAAAGCCCCCCTGATAGAGGAACAGCATCAGGCACAATACCGCAACCGTTAGCATGACCGCATTGAGGATGATCCCGGGATAAAAAGCCGAGTAGTACATATAAGATATTCCCCCTACGAAGAGTCCTTCCAATACAGCATATACCGGCGCTAATCGCGGAGCCAGATGTGTTTTAAATGCCATAATCATCACCAGGACAAAGCCTCCGATAGCACCACCCCAAACTACGATTGGGCTGGGAATATTAAAGCCGACAATAGCCGCTACAATCAGCAGCGCAGTGAGGATATACGTTTTCTGGATCGCTCCCTCCACCGTCATGGTCTGAACCTCTCCGGCTGCCCTATCAGCATTCACAGGCTGGGCATCGCGAAACATTTTTTCTTGTAAGACGGGGTTAGAAGAAGACATTACATTACGTCTGGACATAAATCAATTTATTTTTTGATTGCCTTTTGGCAAAAGTGTTCCTGCTAATAATGTGATGAAGCTAATGAAAGTTCCCGGGATTGGCCATCCAGGTCATCGAAAAAACATCAGGCCGCTGATAATGCCCGGTAACATCGAAATCCATTTTGCTCTTAGCCAGCAAATTGAGGTCTAATTCCGACTCCACCAGTCCTTCCTCACCGTAAAGGGGCCCCGCCAGGATTTCACCGAGTGGCGAGACGATCACACTCCCCCCACGCGTCATAACTTCGGGCTGTTCGCCCAGCTCTTCCTGGAAGCGCTCCGGATAATCCGATTTGCGGACAAACTGATTGCAGGCCAGTACAAAACAACGGCCCTCACAGGCAATGTGCTGCATACTGGCCAACCAGCTGTCGCGGTGGTCGGCCGTGGGCGCCAGGTAAATAGCCACGCCCTGCTTGTACAGAGTCATCCGGGCCAGAGGCATATAATTCTCCCAGCAAATGAGGCCGCCCAGCGGTCCGTATTCAGTATTGACGACCTGTAGGTCATCGCCCCGGCCTTCACCCCAGAGAATGCGCTCAGAACCCGTAGGCTTTAACTTGCGATGCTTCTGTACGAGGTGTCCCTGCGGATTAAAATACAGCAGCGTACAATAGAGTGTACCCCCACGCAAGCTCCGTTCCGTAACCCCGATAACCAGCCATACCTCATATTTGGCAGCGATAGCTCCCAGTCGTTCCGTTGCCAGTCCCGGTACAGTTACAGTATTATTAAAATACAACAGCCAGTCTTCTCTTCCGGCTAGGGAGCGACTACCTACCACCGTACCAAAAGATAAGCCGCGGGGATAAGCGGGTAAAAAAGTTTCGGGGAAAAGCACAAGTTTTGCGCCCCGTCCGGCCGCCCGGGCAGTCCATTCGGCTACCCGGTCAAGGCTTCCTGTCAAATCGAATAACTGAGGCGTGGCCTGAACCACCGCTACGGGAAGGGTAGTTGTCATAGTCTTCTTTTGCGGAAAGATACACAGATTGCACGTAGAGTTGTAGTAGTCGGACCACTTGAGTGGTCCGACTACTACAGCAAGCGCTAGCCTCAGGGTCGCGCATACGCCAACCGCTCCAGGAACTCCAGCCCATAGTAGCCATCCAGGCCGGCTACGCCAACCGTTTCGAGCTTTTCGAGCTGCACCTGTCCGGTGTCCAGGACAACATCTTCCGGGAAAAAGACCTCCTGTACAGCGCCAATAATCAGCCAGGTATCATTGGCTTTAATATGTTGCTCTTCCTCAAAGGTCAGGCCAATGCGCACCGGACTTTCCGCTACGTAAGGAGCTGGCAGGCCATTATCGCTCTGCCATTCCGACAAGCCGGTAGCCGCAAATTCCGACTCGCCCGGTTTATATTTGGCTGAGGTTTGATGAGCCTGCTGCACCATATTCCGGGTGACCATATTAATGGTAAAAGCACCGGTGGCCTTCAGGTTTTGATAGGTTTGCCGGTTGACGGTGAGGGGGCGCAGAATAAAGCCGAGATAAGGCGGATTAGCACCGATATGCACTACCGAGTTGAAGATAGCCAGATTGGACTGTCCTTCCTGATCTTGCGTACCGATCAGGCTGGCGTTCTTGATCCCGGGCAGGGTGTTCATCAATTGCATGCGATACAGCCGATCAAGTTGTTTAATATCGTTGCGGGTTAGTCGTTTCGTCATGAATCCTTATTTTTGATTGCAAACAAACTGAGAAAGCTCTGGTTTGCTTTTTTGAGCTGATGCTAAGCCATTAGGTGCAAAAGACTGCCTACTGCCTAAGCATTCCAGATTCTGTACGACGGGATTTATTCAACATTTATCATCCATCACTCATCATTACCTAAATGAAGCAACACACCTTTTTTTCGTTTCTTTTCATCGTCTCCCTCTGGAGCTGCAAAACGGACACCCCAGAAATGACCTACCAACAGAACGAGTATCCGCTGTCTACGACCGATAGCCTGATCAACCGCGAGTACGATATCGTTACCCTTGAACAGGAAGACGACTACGAAGGACCGGTGGTGGCCACGCTGATGCATAAGCCACCGGCCGATAGCAACAGCACCAAAGCGGTACTCTACCTGCATGGCTATGGCGATTACTATTTCCAATACCATGTCGGCGAATTCTTTCGCGATCAGGGATACCACTTTTACGCCCTCGAACTGCGCAAATACGGTCGCTCTCTCCTACCCCATCAGCGGCCCAATTATGCCCGCGACCTGCACGAATACTTCCCCGATATTGATGCGGCCCTCACGTACATTACGGCACAGCGCCAAAACACCATTCTGCTCAATGGTCATTCAACGGGAGGGCTCACCGGCAGCCTCTACGCTGCCCAGGGTGATCAGCGCGACAAAATCGATGGCCTCATCCTCAATTCTCCCTTTTTTGCCTTTCGCAGCAAAGGAATGGAAAAAGCCGGCATTAACCTCTTTGCCAGCCTGGGGCGATTCTATAAAAAGGCCTACGTTCCGATGGAAAGTGAGGGTGTCTACGGCCGCAGCATACATAAGGACTTTAAGGGCGAATGGGACTACAACCTCACCTGGAAACCGCTGAAAGGATTTCCGCTCTACTACGCCTGGTTACGCGCTATCCGCCGGGGCCACCGGCAAGTAAAACGCGGTTTACAACTCGACATTCCCATTCTGGTGCTGCGCTCGGATAAATCGTGGCGGGAAGAGACCTTTGCTCCGGAAGCCATGCAGGCGGATGCCGTATTAGACGTCATCTCCATGCAAGCCCGAGCCGAAAAGCTGGGTTCCCAGGTAGATATTCGGGTCATTGAAGACGGCATGCACGATGTCTTTCTCTCCCCGCAAAGCATTAGAGAAGAAGCTTTTCGGCAAACGGCCGACTGGCTGGATCAGGAGTTTAGGCAGTAACTTTTTCCTTAACTCCTTTGTCCTTCCTATCTTCCCCTTATTATTGAATTAAGTATACTGCCATGGGATTAAAGTCCTTTCTCGTTAAGCCGTTTGCCAAAAAGATTGCTCGTGACATCGAACGCTGGTCGGCACGGGCCGTGGAGGAGCAAGATAAAGTCTTTCATAACCTTATCTCCGTCGGTAAGACCACTGCTTTTGGCCACGACCATGATTTTGCCGGGATTCGTACCATCCAGGATTATCAGGAGCGCGTTCCCATTCGCGACTACGAAGGCCTGCGCCCGTACGTGGAACGCATCAAGGCCGGAGAATCGGACATCCTCTGGAAAGGGCGCCCGCGATATTTTGCCAAGACCTCCGGGACCACCTCCGGGGTAAAATATATCCCCCTGACTACCGAGAGCATACCTAACCACTTTGGTACGGCTCGCAACGCACTGTTCAATTACTACGCCCGTACCGGAAATGGCAAATGGCTCGACGGCAAGCTGATTTTTCTCAGCGGTTCGCCCGAACTTACGGAAGTCAGTGGTATTCCTACGGGACGCCTTTCCGGCATCTCCAATCACCTTATCCCCTCCTGGCTCAAAACCAGTCAGATGCCCTCTTACGAAACCAACTGCATCGAAGAATGGGAAGATAAACTGGTGAAGATTGTCGACGAAACCTTAGCGGCCGATATGCGCCTGATTAGCGGCATTCCACCCTGGGTACAAATGTACTACGAACGCCTTTTGGAAGTGACGGGCAAACAGTACGTGAAAGATATTTTTCCCAACTTCTCCGTTTTTGTCTATGGGGGTGTAAACTACGAACCCTACCGCGCCAAACTGGAGGAACTCGTCGGCAAGCGCATTGACAGCGTTGAGACCTACCCGGCTTCCGAGGGTTTTATCGCCTTCCAGGATCGTCAGGACGAACGCGGCCTGTTGCTCAATGTAGCCTCCGGAATTTTCTTCGAATTTGTGCCGGCCGATGAAGTTTTTAGCGACAATCCGACCCGCCTCTCTCTGAGTCAGGTAGAAACAGGCGTCAACTATGCCCTGATCATTAACAGTAATGCCGGCCTTTGGGCCTACAACCTGGGCGATACCATTCAGTTTGTTTCCCTCAATCCTTACCGCATCATTGTTTCTGGGCGCATCAAACACTTTATCTCTGCTTTCGGCGAGCATGTTATCGGCAAGGAAGTCGAAGCAGCCCTGCTCGAAACGGCCGCCGCTGAAGAGGTACGCATCGTTGAATTTACCGTGGCCCCTCAGGTCAATCCCCCCGAAGGAGGAACCCCTTACCACGAATGGTTTATCGAATTTGATGACGAACCAGATGATTTGGAGGCTTTCGCCCAAAAAGTGGATGCCGAAATGGTCAAGCAGAATATTTACTATGAAGACCTTATCTCCGGAGGTATTCTGCGCCCCCTGAAGATCCGCTCCATGCAACGCGATGCGTTCCGTACCTACATGAAAACGCAAGGGAAACTCGGAGGGCAGAATAAAGTGCCCCGCCTCTCCAATGACCGTAAAATTGCCGACCAACTGGTACCCTTAGCTAAAGATTAAATGCGCTATCGGAAAAATCTGGAGGCATGCGAAGTGGGATGACCTTATACCTCTCGCGGCACCCTGGTCAAGGTACCAAGACAAAAGTACGGGATAAGCTACCCTTAGGCTAACGGTGCTTTTTACTGGATATGATGCCCAATTTACCTACTACTTGATACTAGTACCAGTTATTAATGGAATGTCCAATGCCCTGTAATCTTCCCAAACAGGCGCAGTTAATGCAAGATTTTTTTATCTTAGAAGTCCCCCGGTTACAAGGATGTGGCCGGAGTAAATTTCTTAACACAAACCGTAAACATGGGAAAAGGAGACAAAAAGTCTAAGAAAGGAAAACGCTGGCGTGGATCATACGGCAAGAGCCGTCCTAAAAAATCAACATCGGATAAGGACGAAAAGAAATCATCCTGAAGAAACCAGCCATAGCCCCGCATATCTCTGGTGAGTTGCGGGGCTTCTTTTTCTGATTTACCATAAATAAATCCACATTTCTTACTAATTTAAGGCATACCCAACTCAACTTTATGAACGTACTCCACGTCAGTGCAGAATGCTACCCGGCAGCTAAGGCCGGTGGCCTGGGGGATGTAGTCGGTGCCCTTCCCAAATACCTCAATGATATTGACTATCCTTCGGCCGTTGTTATGCCAAAGTACCGCACCAAATGGGTGCGCAACCAGGATATTCGCCCTGTTTTCACCGGCACCTTCCCACTACTCGATGATTTTATTCCTTTTTCTGTGGAGGAAGTTATCTCCGTGGACCTGGGGTATCCGCTTTATCTGGTCAACATTATCGGGCAGTTCGATCGCCCGGGAATATATGGTGACCCCGAGGCCGGCTGGTATACCGATAACGAATCGCGCTTTCTCTATTTTCAGCGAGCAGTAGCAGAGTGGTTGCTGCAGGAGAAACGAAAACCAGATATCATCCACTGCCACGACTACCACTCCGGATTACTGCCGTTTATCCTGACCCATAGCTTTCGCTATCAGGAACTCGCTTATATTCCCACTGTATTCACCATTCACAATGGGGAATACCACGGTAGTTTTGACTGGAATCTATCGTACCTGATTCCATCCTTCCCCCCCAAAGCACGTGGCCTGCTGGAATGGGATTACCGAATAAATCCGCTTGCCTGTGGGATTAAATGTGCCTGGCACGTCACCACGGTCTCGCCTACCTACCTCGAAGAATTATCCACCGATGCCAATGGGCTGGAGATTCTTATTCGGCAAGAAAAAGCTAAAGCCAGCGGAGTGCTTAACGGCATTGATGACCAGGTCTGGGACCCGGCCACCGATCCGCTGATCCATACGCACCTCGACTCCGATATATCGTCCTATAAAAAACACAATAAAGAAGCGCTGAGCAGCGACTTTCTCTTCGATCCGCACTTACCCGTATTTACCTTTATCGGTCGACTTGTACGGGAAAAAGGTGCTGACCTGCTTCCCGACTTAATTGATCAGATATTGAGTACCGGGGCCGATTTATGCTTTTTGGTACTCGGCACTGGTGAGCCCGAAATTCATCATCGCTTTCAGGCCTTACGGCAAAAACATACAGGCCGCTTTGACGTCGCCCTGAAATACGACGAACGCCTGGCACATCAGCTATACGCTGGATCTGATTTTTTACTCATGCCCAGTCGGGTGGAGCCATGCGGCCTTAATCAACTATATGCTATGCGCTACGGTACCGTACCGATTGTACGCTCGGTAGGTGGCTTAAAAGATACCGTGATCGACTTAGCTGAATCTTCCAAAAAAGGAAGAGGAATTCGCTTTGACCACTTCACCCTGGAAGATGCCCGTCAGGCGATTTGGCGTGCCCGCGAGGCCTACGAAAGCCCGCCGACAATTAGAGATTTGCGCAAGCGCATCATGCAGCTTGACTTCTCCTGGACACAAGCGGCCCGCAACTATTCCAACATCTATAAAAAACTTATAAAAAAGACCATAAAATGAATGCAAAAACCATCAGCCTAATCCTCGGTGGAGGAGTTGGTTCTCGCCTTTATCCCCTGACTAGTGTGCGCTCCAAGCCAGCGGTACCGATAGCCGGTAAATACCGGCTCATCGACATTCCCATCTCCAACTGCCTCAACTCAGGGCTTAAACGGATGTTTGTCCTGACCCAGTTCAATTCCGCTTCCTTAAATGCGCATATTAAAAACACCTTTCACTTTGACTTGTTTTCCCGAGGCTTTGTAGACATCCTTGCTGCCGAACAGACCCACGATAGCGGAGAGTGGTTCCAGGGAACAGCTGACGCGGTACGGCAATCCATGCACCACCTCGTCAACCTTGACTTTGAGTACGTACTGGTGCTCAGCGGGGACCAATTATACCAAATGGATTTCCGGGCGCTCATCGATTACCACATCCAGCAAAAATCGGACGTTACCCTCGCCACGATCCCCGTCAACGAGCAGGACGCCTCGGCGTTTGGGATCATGAAAGTTGATGAAGACGGCATGATCCAAAGCTTTACCGAAAAGCCCAAAGGGGCGGAAGTCAAAAAGTGGGCTTCCCCGGTAGAAGAAACATATGCGGCCAAAGGAAAACACTACCTGGCATCCATGGGTATCTATGTCTTTAATAAAAAAGTACTGGAGCAGCTCTTTGACGAAAATAAAGATGCTATCGATTTCGGTAAGCAAATCATTCCCGATGCTATTACAAATGGTATGCGCGTAGCCAGCTACGCCTTCGATAAGTACTGGACCGATATTGGAACCATCCGTTCTTTCTTTGAGGCCAACATTGCCCTTACCGACCCCATTCCCGATTTCAACCTCTTCGATAACGAGCGTTACATCTATACCCGCCCGCGCTTACTTCCTCCGTCGAAAATTTATGGCACTTTCCTCAATCGGGCCTTGATGGCTGAGGGATGTATTATCCACGCCAAGAAAATCGACCGGGCCGTAATCGGTATTCGTTCCCGCATCGGGGAAGGCACCGAGATTACCAACGCTATTGTGATGGGTGCTGACTACTACGAAGATATCTCCGAAATCCTTACGCCTACCCACGGAGCACCCATCGGTATCGGTAAAAATTGTATCATCGAGAATGCTATCATCGAGAAGAACGTGCGCATCGGGGACAACGTAACCATTAAAGGTTCCGTCTCCCTGAATGACGAGAATAAGGATACTCATGTGATCCGCGACGGTATTATCGTCCTGAAAAAGGGAGCGCATATCCCCGATGACACCCAAATCGGTGACGTCTAACGAAAACTCACACCATTGCTTTAAAGGAGAGTATGGCCTTCATTTCCGCCATACTCTCTTTTGCCGTAAGGCAAGCTATACTTTCTCCCACACCAACGTGCTTAAATCAAGCCGATAGCTTTGCTCATTATCCACAAGCTGCCCCCCGCGAAGCACCATCCCTCCCGTCACCGCTATACCACGTTGATCATTAGTACATTTGGCCCGGTGACGACTGATCCACCCCGGCTTGTCGCCCGTGGTAGATACTGCCTCAATCGAAAAATCAGCCAGTGAAAGACGATACACCGGCGTCTCTCCTTCTTTACGCTCGTGTTGATAGCCCAGGTTGCCAATGATGTAAATAACATCCTTCGTTAGCGTGGCCGTATGAAAATCGGTAGATGGAAATACGTTCTTCGGATAGCCGTAGATAATGGGTGTTTTACCCCCCTCGAAGACGACTACGTCGTTGTAGATACAGAAATCGGGATCATAAAAATCTTCATGCTCTCCGGCGATTTCCACTATACGTCCGTCGGGCAGGATAGTGGTGGTGCGCCCAAAGCGCTGATAGCACCATACCGGTTTTTCCTGCTGCAGGTAATTCGAAGCATCTTCAAACTGAATGCCTCCCTGATAGGCCGATAAACTTGTACGAATCATATCCAGCCAGAAGGGATTATTCATCTGCTCCGGATTTTGGCGACCATAACGGGGATAACGATACCGCAGGTAATCCTTGCGATCGCACTGTAGTGGATCTCCCTCCGATAGCCCCAGTAGATTAAAACGCGCGTCTTCCGACAGATCAGCAAATTCCATACCGTGCTCCAAAAGTATTTGTACAATCTTCAGATCAGACGTCAACTGCATAGCATTTTCCTGGATATGGTTACGGCAATGCAGATCAGCACCGGCTTCCAATAAGGCTTGTACCATGTTAGGTAATTCTTGCTGACAGGCTTTCATTAAAGCCGTATACCCAAACTCATCGGACTGATCGATGGCAGCCCCTTGCTGCAAAACCCAGCTTACGGCTTCCGCCTGTCCGGAAGATACCGCATAGTGTAGCGCGGGAGTCCCGACTTTACCCGTTACCGACAAACTTGCGCCCCGGACCAAAAGAATTTGTGCTTTATCTACGGCTCCCATCTGTAGGGCCATCAGCAGAGGCGTACGCTCCCACAGGTCCTTTTCCTCCAGGCCACCGTGTTTTTCCAGGCAACGAGCAATAGACGTAGTATCGCCAAAAGCGACCTGAAAGAAAATGGGCTCCCACAGCAGCATTTCATGATCAGCTCCGTGGGAGAGCAGCAACTCAACTACATCGAATCGTCCCTGATTCGATGCTACGGACAGAGGACTTTCCCCGTATTCTGTTTCAAAATTGGGATCAGCTCCAGAGGCGAGCAACTCGCGCACCGTGTCCAATAGATTAGCTTGGTTGCGGTAAATGGCCTTGAGTAAATCCATATTCTTCATGGGACGGAAGGTTGATACATCGGAGGCAACAAAACGGGTGGACTAAAAAGTTCCGGACAGCAGGACAGCGTCTCAGACATTGGACGTGACGGGCAGTTGCCGCCCTTCCTGCTCTGCTTTTTTATCCATAGACGAACCAACGGCCAGGCCAATAGCCATACCCATAGGCAAACCGATACCCAAAAAAGCATAATTATCCAGCGAAGCGCCAAAGGCCATGCCCAGAGGAATTCCAA
>Ga0102940_1002174_pt1 | contig 11985 bp, 8 predicted proteins | sample SalPonR2_C_D1_MG_FD_78215 | JGI IMG/M metagenome (GOLD analysis project Ga0102940, IMG submission 78215) | Salt pond soil microbial communities from South San Francisco under conditions of wetland restoration - Salt Pond MetaG R2_C_D1_MG | ecosystem: Environmental > Aquatic > Marine > Intertidal...
AAGGATCTCCTGTTCAAGACCCATCACATGGACATCCAGCTCAAGTTTTCTCCCATTTCCGAGGAGCGGTACGAGCAGTGGGTCCAGGCCCAGGGGAAACCCAGGCACATCATCACCCTGCTCGGGAGGCGGGTCACGGCCGGGGATATTGCCGGTCTGGCCGAGATCGTTGCCGACAACGGGCTGAACATCGACATCATCACCCGCCTGTCGGGTCGACAATCCTTTGCCTCCCCCGAGGCCACACCCCGGGCGTGTGTCGAATTTTCCGTTCGCGGCACCCCGGCGGACATCTCGGGTATGCGTTCGAGATTTCTGGACCTGGCCCGGGAGCGGGGGGTGGATATCGGATTTCAGGAAGACAACGCCTTTCGCCGCAATCGGCGCCTGGTGGCCTTTGATATGGATTCCACCCTGATCCAGGCCGAGGTCATTGATGAGCTGGCCAGGGCGGCCGGGGCCGGAGAAGAGGTGTCCCGGATCACGGAATCGGCCATGCGCGGGGAGATCGATTTCAAGGAGAGCCTGCGTCGCCGGGTGGCTTCCCTGGAAGGACTCGACGAAAGCGTTCTTGAGGAGATCGCCCGCACCCTGCCTTTGACCGAGGGCGCGGAACGGCTCATATCCACCCTGAAAGGGCTCGGGTACAAGATTGCCATTTTGTCAGGAGGATTTACCTATTTCGGGAAGTATCTGCAGCAGCGGCTGGGCGTGGACTATGTGCACGCCAACGATCTGGAGATCGAGAACGGCAGGATGACCGGCCGGGTCAAGGGTGAGATCGTGGACGGAGCCCGCAAGGCCGAGCTGCTCAGGGCCATTGCCGAACGGGAGGGCATCGACCTCAAGCAGGTCATCGCCGTGGGGGACGGGGCCAACGACCTGCCCATGCTGGACCTGGCAGGACTCGGCATCGCCTTCCACGCCAAGCCCGTGGTCAAGAAGGGAGCCAAACAGGCCATCTCCACCCTGGGGCTGGATGGAGTGCTCTATTTTCTGGGACTGCGGGATCGAGAAATGTAACGACAAGGAGCCAACCATGCTCGGAAAACTGTTTCTGCTTTTTGCAATCATTCCGGTGATCGAGATCTATATCCTGGTCAGCGTGGGGTCCGTGATCGGATCCATGAACACCGTGGTCCTGGTGCTGCTCAGCGCTTTTGCGGGGGCGTGGCTTGCCCGGCAGCAGGGCATGTCCACCATGCTCCGGGTCAGGGCCTGCATGCAGCAGGGGGTCATGCCCGCTGAGGAGATCCTGGACGCCGTGCTTATCTTCGCGGCCGGGGCCGTGCTCCTGACTCCCGGATTCGTGACCGACGTCCTGGGCCTGCTCATCCTGTTTCCGCCTACCCGGGTCCGGTTCAAGACCTGGCTGCGCGGAAAATTCGACGACTGGATGAAAAATCCCAACGTGCATATCCATTACCGCAACTTCTAGGACAAAGCAGACATGGCCGGATACCGTACCCTCAAGGGCTGCCTGGATGATCTCGAAACACGCGGCGATCTGATCCGCATTGACTCCGAGGTGGACCCGAACCTCGAAGTCGGGGCCATCCAGCGCCGCGTGTTTCAGGCCGGGGGACCGGCCCTGCTTTTTACCCGGGTGAAGGGAACGTCCTTTCCCATGGCCGGCAATGTGTTCGGAACCATGGACCGTATCCGGTTTATCTTTCGGGACTCCCTGAAACGGGTGGAGCGAATGCTGGCTCTTAAGGGAGATCCGACCCAGGCTCTGAAACGACCCTGGGAATTTCTGGGCGTTCCCCGGGGGGCGTGGCATACCCTGCCGAAAACCGTGAACAAGGGTCCGGTTCTGGCCAATGAGACCTCCATCAGCCGGCTCCCCGCCCTCAGGTCCTGGCCCATGGACGGGGGACCCTTTGTCACCCTGCCTCTGGTGTACAGCGAGCACCCGGCAGCCCCGGGATACGGAAAATCCAATCTCGGCATGTACCGGGTGCAGCTTTCCGGGGGGCAATACGAACAGAACCGGGAAGTGGGCCTGCATTATCAGATTCACCGCGGTATCGGTGCCCACCACGGTGAGGCCATCAGGCGCGGGGAGCCCCTCAAAGTAAATGTCGTGGTCGGCGGCCCTCCGGCCCTGACCGTTGCCGCGGTCATGCCGCTGCCCGAGGGAATTGCCGAGCTTGTTTTTGCCGGGGCCCTTGGCGGACACCGCATCCCCATGGTGGCCCGCAAAGGGGGATTGCCCATCCCGGCCGAAGCGGATTTCTGTATCACCGGAACCATTGATCCCGGTCGGGAACTGCCCGAAGGACCCTTTGGCGATCATCTCGGATACTACAGCCTGACCCACGATTTTCCGGTCCTCAAGGTGGACAGGGTCTTTCACCGGAACGGGGCGATCTGGCCCTTCACCACCGTGGGGCGGCCCCCCCAGGAAGACACCATGTTCGGCAGTTTCATTCACGAACTGACCGCCGACCTGATCCCCACGGTCTTTGCCGGGGTGCACGAGGTGCACGCCGTGGACGCGGCCGGAGTGCACCCCCTGCTTCTGGCCGTGGGCAGCGAGCGGTACGTGCCGTATGCCGCCGAGCGAAAGCCCCGGGAACTGATCACGTCGGGGATGAATCTGCTGGGCAGTTCCCAGACCTCCCTGGCCAAGTATCTGTTCATCGGAGCCCGGGAGGATGACGAGGGGCTTTCCAGCCACGACATTCCCGGATTTTTCAAGCATATGCTGGAACGGATCGACCCGGGCCGGGATCTGCATTTTATCACCCGGACCACCATGGATACTCTGGACTATTCAGGAACCGGCCTGAACAGCGGATCCAAGGTCATTGTGGCCGCCGCCGGCCCGGTGCGCCGTGTGCTGCGGGGGACGATTCCCGGCGATCTTGCCCTGCCCGACTCCTTCGGCACCCCGAAACTGCTCGCCCCCGGAATTCTTCTGGTGCAGGGCCCGAAGCACGACCGGGCCAGGGGAACACAGGATCCGGCCATGGAGTTTTTTTGCGAAACCGTCGGGACCCGGAACGATCTGGAAGGACTCCCCCTGATCGTGGTCGTGGACGACGCCGGGTTTTCCGCCCGTTCCTGGGACAACTTTTTGTGGACCACCTTTACCCGGTCCGATCCGGCCACGGATATGTACGGAGTGCGTTCATTTACAGACTGCAAGCACTGGGGGTGCCGGGGGCCGCTGGTTATCGACGCCAGATTGAAATCATTCCAGGCCCCGCCCCTGGAAGACGACCCGGATGTGGAAAAACGGGTGGATGCGCTGGGCGCGCCGGGTGGTCCGTTGCACGGCATCATCTGATTCCCTTAGAGCATCTCTATCCATCCGGAATACCCACCGGGCCAATGTTCTTACCCTCTGCCAACCCAAGGAACCCTTCGTGCACCCCATTATCGCCACCTCCCGCCGGATTCTGTCCGAAGCCACTGCCGTCTCTTTGACCCTGTTCAAAATCATGATCCCCATCCTTCTCGTCGTGCGCGTTATTCAGGAACTGGGGTGGATCGAGTATGCTGCCGCACCGCTCGGTCCGATCATGACCTTTGTCGGGCTGCCGCCGGCCATGGGGCTGGTCTGGGCCACGGCTATGGTCAACAACATCTACGGCGGTATGCTGGTCTTCGTATCGCTGGCCGCACAGTACCCCATGACCCAGGCTCAGGTCACGGTGCTGGCGACCATGATTCTGGTGGCCCACTCGCTGCCCGTGGAGCTGGAGGTGGTCCGCCGGGCCGGGGCCAGACTTCTGTTTCAACTCGGTCTGCGTGTGGGGGGCGCCATCGCGCTGGGGTGGATCCTGGACAGAGTGTATGCGGCCGGAGGGTGGCTGCAACGTCCCAATGTCCTGCTCTGGAACCCGGCCCCGGCCGATCCCACCTGGCTCGGCTGGGGGCTGGCCCAGCTCAAGAATCTGGGGCTCATTTTTTTGATTATTCTCGGGCTTGTGGTCCTTATGCGGGTTCTGTCCCGGCTGGGCATCACCGACCTGTGCATCCGGCTGCTGGCTCCGGTACTGCGTATGCTCGGCATCGGCCGGGAAGCGGGCACGCTGACCATCGTGGGAATGATCATGGGCCTGTCCTACGGGGGCGGGCTGATCATGCACGAAGTGGGCACCGGCAGGGTCCGGCCCCGGGACGTGTTTTTTTCTCTCTCCCTTATGGGGCTGGCCCACTCGGTTATCGAGGATACCTTTCTGCTGGCCATGATCGGGGGCCATGTCTCGGGGCTGCTCTGGGGCCGGGTTCTTTTTGCCCTGGTGGTCATGGCCGTTCTGGTGAAACTGATGGCCGGGGTGTCCGAGGAATGGTTCCGGGCCCGGCTGTACTGGATGACCATGCCGGAATCCGGGAAAGAGGTGGGTGATGGGTGAGGAGAAGAAGATGTTGACGCGGTATGGCGACATTCCGGCCTATGTGACCAAAGACGGCTCCGTGATCCGGGAACTCATGCATCCGGGGGTGCATGGAAACAGGAATCAGAGCCTGGCCGAGGCCAGGGTGCCGGAAGGGGGAGAGACGCTGGCCCACAAGCATCCTCTGGCCGAGGAATTATACCATTTTACGGCCGGGCAGGGGGGCATGGTGCTCGGAGAAGAGGAGTTCGCGGTTCGGGCGGGGGATACGGTGTGTATCGCCCCGGGAACGGTGCACAGGGTCAGGAACACGGGGGAGGGGGAGCTGGTGGTATTGTGCTGCTGCACGCCGGCCTACAGCCATGAGGATACGGAATTGGTGTAAATGGATGTGATTCCCTCAATCTCCTCCCGTAACCTCCTTGTCGCCTCTTGCGGATCATCAGCCGAACAGATGGCCGAGACCACCGCTATACCGTGGGCACCAGCCTTCAGTACATCTTTCGCATTTCCAGCAGAGATTCCGCCGATACCCACCAGCGGGTGGCGCGAAATCTTTCGGATCGCCCGTACCCCCTCCAGTCCGAGCCGGTCGGAAACATCGGTCTTGGTCGCTGTGGAGAAGACCGGGCTGAGCCCCAGGTAGTCCACGTCAAATTCTTCCGCTTCCAAAGCATCCTCAATGGACTCCACGGACAACCCGACGATGGCCTCCGGGCCCATCAGTTCTCTGGTCGTGACCGGGGCCATGTCGCTCTGTCCCACGTGTACGCCATCGGCACCGACTGCCAGGGCGACATCCACCCGGTCATTGATGAGCAAGGGAACGTCCATGGGCCTGAGCAGTCCGGCCACGGCCCGGCCCAGTTCCACGAATTCCCGTGTCGAGCAGCTCTTTTCCCGCAGCTGGACCATGGTGACTCCTCCGGCCACTGCGGCCTCGACGATCTCCAGGATATCCCGGCCGAGGGACAGGCCCCGGTCGGTGACCAGGTGCAGGGCAGGAGAAAAGGTGTTTCTCATGAGACCTCCCTACCTGAGCATGGCGCTGATCTGTTCTGCACCCAATGTGTACAGTGCATCGATCAACCCGACCTGCAACGAAGCCGGTCCTGCTGCTTCCTGGGCGGCAAGTTCGCCGCAGATACCCATGACGGCCATGGCATGCGTCGATGCCGCCACCGGGTTGGAGTTGACGGCGGCAAAGGCTCCCACAAGAGCCGTAGCCGTGCAGCCGAGACCGGTAACCCGGGGCATTATGGCGTGCCCATTGCGGACAAACCGTACATCGGAGCCGTCGGTAATCAGGTCGGTTTCACCACTGACCACCACGGTACAGCCGTACTGCGTTGCCAGGGCCCGAGCCGCACCTTCGGCCGCAGTCCCTTCCTCGGAGCTGTCCACACCTTTGGTGGTCACCGAGGAGTCCTCCAGGGCCATGATCTCGGACCCGTTTCCTCTGATGATGGTCGGCGCAGCAAGAGTCAGGAGTTCCCTGCAGGTATTCGTCCGGTAGGAGGTGGCACCGGCCCCCACGGGATCGAACACAATGGGAATTTTCCTGGCTGCAGCCGCCTTCATGGCCAGGCCCATGGCCGAAATCCACTCCCGGCTCAGGGTGCCGATGTTGATGACCAGGCTTGATGCAATGGCCACCATGTCCTCTACTTCCTCCGGGGCATGGGCCATGACCGGCGAGGCTCCGATGGCCAGCAGCGCATTGGCCGTATTGTTCATAACCACGAAGTTGGTGATGTTATGCACCAGGGGCGCCTTGGCCCGGATGGCCTGGACATCGGTCCAGATCGCATTGGCAGTCATATTTGTTTCTCCTTTCTCAGACCATCTTCAGATCCCAGTTCCACAGGCCTGAACGGTGTTTCATGGTCACGCCTTTGGGCAGGGGTTCCACCAGATTCACGAACAGGGTGTAGCCGGCTTTGGCAAGGTCTCCCTTTTTTTCCTTCAGATCCACCACCCAGTTGGGGTAGGTCCAGTAGTTCTGCCCGTACTTGCGGGTCCAGGCCTCTTCCCCTTTGGGACTGGCAAAGGACTCCGTGGTCTTCAGGTGCGGGGAGACCGTGCGGGCGATGCACAGGGGCCAGTTGCCGTGCTGGACCACGCCCAGAGGAAGCGGGCTTTTAGCGGGCAGTTCCAGAAAGTCCTCCCGGTTCAGCTCCGGGGAGACAATGGCGCCGCAGCAGCCGAGACGGGCCATGGCCTGAATGGCCAGGGGGTTGCCCAGGTTGCAGAACGGACCGGCCCAGAGCGTGATATGTTTCAGGTCCTGAAAAAATTCCCGCTGCCAGGGGGCCCCCAGAACGAACGTTTTGCCGCCGGAGCGGATCACGTTTCGGATCAGTTCCCGCCATCCTTTTTCTTCGCCCGGCCAGATCACCGGCGGCAGCCACCACCAGACTCTGGAAAAGAGCGGCTTGGGCACCTTGCGCTCGCTGCCCGGGATGAGCCACATGCCGGACACGACCTGCCGTCCTCTGGGGCCTCCTCCGGACAGATGCCGGAAGACCGTGATCTCCGTTGCGGGGGTGCCTTTTTTCCCCGGTTTGGGAAGGGCTGCCGTGAATTTGGATTCCCGGGCACCGGGCACGGAGATGGTTTTTAATTCCTCTCGAATTTCTCGGAGAATGTTGACCAGATCCTGCTCCCGGCGGTCCACCAGGAAGACCGGCGTACCCGGTGCCGGAAAGACTTTGGGAGGCATCCTGAGGTCCAGGCGTCCGCCCTTGGGTATCCGGGCCCGGACCTTGATGGTCCCGTGTCCGGCCTGGTCCTCGAACCCCACCCGGAGCAGATCCCCGGGCAGGAGTTCCATACGCGGCGAAATGGACGGGTTTCTGGCCGCGCCCTTGGTCTTGGAGACAAACAGTCCGGAGCCGGTATGGCTGTCCTGGGAGACCGGGTTGTGGGATTTCTGGGGCAGAAAGTTGTAATGGGATGTGGGCCGTCCCAGCGCCAGCTTGAGCAGTTCCTGGGCATCCTGGCGATCCCGGGCCGTGCTCTCCGGATTGCGCAGGATGGTGTACGCCTTGACCGTATAATAGACGTAATGGGGGCCCTTTTTACGTCCCTCGATTTTCCAGGTCCGCACTTCGGGAATCTGGGCCAGGGGGCGGACCAGAACATCCAGACCGAGATCCTGGCAGGAGAAGAACCGTTCCTTTTTCCCCTTCTGCGTGTACACCCGGCGGCAGGGCTGTACGCACCGGCCCCGGATACCGCTTTTGCCCCCCATATAGCTGCTCCAGTAGCACCGACCGGATACGGCATAACACAGGGCGCCGTGGATAAAGGCTTCCAGGTCGATCCCTTCGGGGCACGCCGCAGCCATGTCCCGGATCTCGTCCACGGAGAGCTCCCGGGGCAGAACCACCCGGGAAAATCCGAATTTTTTGGCGGTGAGCAGGCCGGCAGGGTGGGTGCAGTTGGCCAGGGTGGAAAGGTGGAGCTGGCCGGTGAATCCGACCTGGCGGGCCAGCTCTGCTACGCCGAGATCCTGGGCAATGACCGCGTCGGGTTTGACGATGCGCTCCAGCCGTTCCAGAAGACGTCCGGCCTGATCAGGTTCGCCCGGCTTGAGCAGCGAGTTCAGGGTCACATAGACCCTGGCCCCTCTGGCATGGGCCAGTCCGGTGAGCTGGGCCAGTTCCTTGATGGAAAAGTTCTCGGCCTCCATGCGGGCCGAGAAGTGCTTCAGCCCGCAGTATACGGCATCCGCTCCGGCAGCCAGGGCGGCGAGAAAGCTGTCTGTATTCCCGGCCGGGGCCAGGATTTCGGGAAGATTTGGTTTCTGTGTCATGGGGCGGAAGATGAACTTTTTTGGGCCGGGAGGCAAGGGGGAAGAGGGCGGAGGGCGGAAGACGGAGGGTGGTTCGGGCCTGGCGGGGTGTCCGTAAGCCGAAAAGGAACACTCTTGCGGACCGCAGGGGACCCGGGTAGGGTGCCTCCTCCCCTGGAAAGGGGTGCGGACCCCTGTCTTCCGTCTTCGGTCCTCTGTCTTCCGGCCCTGGACCACGGGCTTCGTACCTTTCCCCATACTCAACGCACGATACTACAGAACACATATGATCACAAAAAATATCGCCGTCATCGGGGGCGGCCTGGCCGGGTGCGAAGCTGCCTGGCAGGCGGCCGGGGCCGGGTGCTCCGTAACCCTGTTTGAAATGAAACCGACAGCCTTTTCGCCGGCCCACGAGCGGGACGGGCTGGCCGAACTGGTCTGTTCCAACTCCCTGCGTTCTTCGGATCTGACCGCGGGGATCGGGCTGCTCCAGGCCGAAATGGCCGAAGCGGGCAGTCTGATCATGGAAGCGGCTCTGGCCTGCCGGGTGCCGGCGGGTAAGGCCCTGGCCGTGGACCGGGCCCTGTTTTCCGAATACGTGACCGCAAAGATTGCGGGGCAGGAAAACATCACCCTTGTCCGGCAGGAGATTCTCTCCCTGGATGATGCGGTCCTTTCCGGGTTTGACGCGGTGGTGGTGGCGGCCGGTCCTCTGGCCGGGGAGCGGCTCACGGCATCGCTTGTTGAGACCATCGGCGGGGACGATCTTTTTTTCTACGACGCCATCGCGCCTATCGTGAGCACGGATTCCGTGGACATGACCCGGGCCTTCTGGGCCTCCCGCTACGCACCCGAGGAAAAGGACTACCTGAACTGTCCCATGACCGAGGCCGAGTACAAGGCCTTTGTGCAGGCCCTGCTGGACGGGGAAAAGGTGGAGGCCCGGGAGTTCGAAGAGGGGGTGCACTTCGAGGGGTGTCTGCCCGTGGAGACCATGGCCGAGCGGGGGGAGATGACCCTGGCTTTCGGTCCCCTCAAGCCGGTGGGGCTTACGGACCCGCATACCGGGGAGCAGCCCTTTGCCGTGGTCCAGCTCAGGGCCGAGAACCGGGACAAGACGGCCATGAACCTGGTTGGATTTCAGACCAAGCTCAAGTACGGGGAGCAGAAGCGGATCTTTCGCATGATCCCGGGCCTTGACCAGGCCGAGTTCCTGCGTCTGGGCAGTATCCACCGGAACACGTTCGTGAATTCTCCCAGAGTGCTCACCCCGCATCTGGAACTCAAATCCCGCCCCGGCGTCTATCTGGCCGGGCAGATCACCGGAGTGGAAGGGTACCTGGAGTCCGCAGCCTGCGGCCTGTGGCTCGGTCTGTTCCTGTCCGGCCGGGTTTCGGAACTGCCCCCCAGAGAAACCGCCCTGGGCGCCCTGCTGGCCCATACCCGGTCCGACGCCAAACACTTCCAGCCCTCCAACATCAACTTCGGCCTCATGCCCCCGCTCAACGTGCGGGCCAAGAAAGCCAGACGGAAAGAGCTGCACGCCGAACGGGCCAGAAAGGTGTGGGGGGAATGGAAGGAAAAAGAAAGTGTTAAGTTTTAAGTGGTAAGTGGTAAGGGTTAAGGGTTAAGGAAAGAGTCGGGGAATGGCCGTCGGCAGCGATACTGCGTCCACTCCGTCCACTGCCTTAACCCTTAAAACTTAACACGTAACCCTTAACAGCCTGGCCACCTCCCGGTTTACCGTGCCCCGATCCATTTCCCAGAGCAGGTTCTGGGCGGTCCACCAGTCCGGATTGAGGGCCAGGAGTTTGGTGCGGCCCAGGATGCGGGCCAGGCGGGGCCAGTCCGGGGGGGAGGCCCGGAGCAGGTCGGTCACCTCACGCGCGACCCGGTTTTCCAGCATCCGGGTCAGGGCCGGGTTGGTTCGGACGATGGCGGCCATGGCATCGAGGTCGTCCCGGTCCAGGTGCACCTCTTCCCGCAGCCAGACCCAGAGCAGCCCCGGGAGCAGGGCTCCGGTCTCTCCTTGCGGCACCTTTTGTCCTTCCTCGAAATCCAGGAAGGCTTCGCCAAGGGTTTCGGCCTGGTCCACCAGGGTCTGCCACAGTTTTTCTTCCCGGGTTTCAGCCCCCCGGTTCAGCACTGCCCGCTGTTTGCGCCGATCCAGATCCGCCAGGGTAACCGTGCGTTCCTCCCCGAACCTGATTGCGGTTCGGGGGAGGCTCGGGGATGGAGGGATGGAAAAGGGTGCAGTGTCTGTTTCTTCGGTGGCGGTCTGCTGCCAGGTCACTGTCCCGGACATGCCTGTTTCCCGATTTCCTGTTGCGTCGGCAAAGGTGATGGACAGGGCTGAGGACAGCACGGACTCGGGCAGGTCCGGCCAGCAGGAGAAGACCTGCATGGCCACCAGGTCCAGGGGGGGCGCTGCCCGGGTCAGGACCAGGCGGTTCCAGATGTCCCGTCCGGTTCCCTTGCGGGCATCGTTGGATTCGGCCTCCTCCAGAATGTTCTGCAGTCCGTCCTCAATCTGCGGCCCCCCTGTCTCCCGGAGCAGCTCCAGGGCCCGCAGGGCAAAAGTCAGCCCGTTGACCGGTTCAATACGTCCGATGTCGTCGAAGAACCAGGCGCAGCTGGCAAAAGAGGCCAGAGACCAGCGCTGCATGGCCAGCAGTTTCAGGGCGATGATCCGTTCCTCCGCAGGCAGTCCGCCATGCAGGTGCGTGTCCAGAAAGTCTCTGGTGGAGATGGTGCCGGCCCTCACCCGGCCGTAGTCGGTCAGCGCCTCTGAGGGGGCCTGAAACAGTTTGCTCCCGGCCCGGAAAAAATGTTCGTCCACATAATACTTGAGATAGTTGAGTCCCCGGCGCAGGGGGCGGCGCCACTCCTGAATCCAGTCGGGATGCTCGCCGTTGGAACAGCCGCAGTGGGACCGCCACCGCTCCACGCCGTGTACGCAGCTCCATGACGAGTTCTCATGGAGCAGGATCTCCCGGGTGGGCGGATTGTCCGCCAGCCACGCGGCGTAGTTGGTCAACCGGATGCCGTCTCTGTTCTGCCTGCCCTGGTCCAGGCCGTAGGCCAGGGCCATCTCCCCGAAGGTGAAGTGGTGCCCGTAGGACTCCCCGTCCGTGGCAATGTTTCTGAGCCCGCCCGGGTGGTTGTCGGCCAGTCGCTTCCAGAACTGCTCCCCGTCGGCCAGGAGGCGTTCAAAGGCCACCCCCTGCGAGATCGCTCCATCGTAGAAAAAGACCGCGATGGACCTTCCCGAGGGCAGGGAAACCCGGTAGGCCTGGGTGGTGTCCAGGGTCGCTTCGGTTACCGGATGTTCACTCCCGTCGCCTGGATCAAGCACGGCTTTGGCCTGGCGGGGGGCCAGAATGGTGAAGGAGATGTTGGCCCGGGCCAGGGATTCCAGGGTGTTTGTGTCCACGGCGGTCTCGGCCAGCCACATGCCTTCCGGATCTCTGCCGAACCGGGCCCGGAAATCCTGGATGGCCCAGGTGATCTCCAGGGACCGATCCAGATCCGTTGACAGCGGCATGATCACGTGATGATAGACCTGCGCCAGGGCGTTGCCGTGTCCCCACCGGGCCAGGCTCTCCCGGTCTCCTTCCAGAATGCGGGCGTAGGTTTTTGGGGCGGAGTCCTCCAGCCAGGAGAGCAGGGTCGGCCCGAAGTTGAAGCTTATCCAGGCATAGCAGTTGACCATGTCCTCGATGGCTCCGAACCGGTCCGAGCGCCGGGCGTATCCCATAGGGGCATAGCACTCCCGGCAGATCCGCTCGTTCCAGTCGTGAAAGGGCGCAGCGCTTCCCTCGGGAAGCACCTCGTCCA
>Ga0102940_1002180_pt1 | contig 11966 bp, 9 predicted proteins | sample SalPonR2_C_D1_MG_FD_78215 | JGI IMG/M metagenome (GOLD analysis project Ga0102940, IMG submission 78215) | Salt pond soil microbial communities from South San Francisco under conditions of wetland restoration - Salt Pond MetaG R2_C_D1_MG | ecosystem: Environmental > Aquatic > Marine > Intertidal...
GATGCAGTTTGCCTACAATATGGGCTATGCACAAGAAGAAATAGAGAACCTGTTTAAGTCAAATCCGCGTACTTACAACCGTTACATGTACGACAACCAAACAGACAATTACCAGCAAGACCATTACCAGGTTTTTTATAAACGAAACTTCAATGATAAGCTATCGGCCAACATTGCATATCATCAAACCAACGGGTTTGGCTACTATGAATCATATCGCTACAATGAGGATATTGCAGACTATTTGGCAGACCCGATTATCAGCGGAACAGATACCATAACCGAATCCGATGTAATAGACAGAAAATATCTTGACAATATTTTTTACGGTGGAATTGGTTCTATTAAACTAAAACTTCCTAAAGTAAAAGCTATCCTGGGTGGTGGATGGAACAGATACGACGGAGACCACTACGGGGAGGTAATGTGGGCTGAAAACAACCTCAATACCTTTGATCCCAAACACCGCTTTTATGATAACACTGGTGTTAAAGATGATGCCAATATTTATGCCCGTGCAAACTTCATGGTAAACAAAAAGCTGTACACTTATATCGATTTGCAATACAGGCATATCAACTACGAAATAGACGGCCTCGATGACGGGCAAAGAGACATCACGCAAGCACACACATATGACTTCTTCAACCCAAAAGCTGGATTGTTACTCGAACCATCTGATATGGTAAGCGCCTATTTTAACCTGGCCATTGCCAACCGTGAGCCCAACCGAACCACACTAGTCGACGCAGACCCTGCTAAAGAGGAACCCACATCGGAAAAAATGTACAATGCAGAGCTTGGCTCAGAAATAAAAAATAAGTTTTGGCGAGTTAAAGCAAACGCTTATCTCATGTACTACAAAGACCAATTAGTACTTACAGGAAACATCAATGATGTGGGAAATGCCATTATGGAAAATGTTGATGATAGCTACCGGGCAGGAATCGAACTCATTTGGGGCATAAAACCCATTGAATGGTTTAGCTGGCAGGCCAATCTAACTTTTAGCCAAAACAAAATACTGGATTTTGTATCGTATACAGATAATTGGGACACCTGGGGTCAGGAGATTGAGGAACTTGGTACAACAGACATTTCTTTTTCACCAGAGATTGTAGCCAATTCTCAACTAACCTTCACTCCAGCCAAAAATTTAGGCATAACCTTTATCACGCAATATGTAGGCGAACAATATATCGATAATACATCGAGTGAAGACCGCAAACTGGACGATTACATTATAAACAACCTCAGGATAAACTATACCCTTGAAACTTCGTGGTTAAAGAAAGCATCAGTTTATTTACAAATCAACAACCTGCTTGATGAAGAATACATCACCAATGCATGGATCTACCCATTTTATGCAGGAGGCGAAATAAACTACCTGGATGGTTATTATCCACAAGCCGGAATCAATTTCATGGCAGGTGTTAATCTCAGGTTTTAAAAATATAAAGGTCGGGTGGCCCCGGCCTTTTTTCTTATTATTTTACAAACTTATTCTAAATCCAGCAGAAATTCGAAATGGGTTTTGTGGCGCTCCCCCGGCAAACTCCACTGCTGCAGAACCAGCTCCCATACTCTCCGGCGCAGCACCAATATTTATATTCCGGTAGCGTTCATCGAGTAAATTATGCCCGCTTAAAAAAACTGCAAGCTTCTTCGTTATATCATAATTCACATGGGCATTTACCAAAACAAAACCGGGTATGGTCTGATATTTTGTAACATCGGCAGACTGTACACTGGCAGCATTAATAGCACGCTGATCTGACATCCAAATTAAAGCAGGAGAAACTGTTAAGCCTCCCCATTTAAATGTTCCTCTGAATTTCACCGTATGATTTGAAATGCCCGGCAAATTCCGCTCTTCTGTGGGTCCGGACTCATCTATGTCAGTATACCCTTCTATATAACTATAGGACAAAGCGTACCGGTGACTCATAACAGAGGATATAATTTGTTTATAGTCAATAATAATGTTGCCTCCGTATATTGTAGACTCCCCTAAATTATCATTAATCTGGATTGCATTTATATGATATTGAGTTCCGGGATATAAATGGTCGGGATATATGGACTCCACCGTCTCATTATTCACTACCGGACTAATCAAACCTGAAACAAATGAAGTATAGCCCGTCGCTCTGACACTTAATTCATCGTTAAAGTATTTCAGGAAACTAATTTCTACAGTTTGAACTTTTTGTGGCTTAAGATTTTCATTTGGGAGTTGCATAAACTCAGCATAATAAGTACTTGAGTCGTTTGTGGGAACCAGCGTACCATATCTGTCATACATATACTGGGGCGAGGGAGCCAAATATGCAGTACCATAGAGTGCTTTCATGGTAAAATCCTCTTTCTCCTCATAAACCAATCCCAGCCTGGGATTTAAACTTGTACCATATCTTTCATCGTTATCAATACGAGCACCTGCAGTAATAGTCAATGGAAAATCAAATTCGTAATGCGCTTGCGCCAGACCTCCAACACTATTATATTTTGTTTGAATTAAGTTGGCCGGTATACCATCAGGTAACAAAAAATCATACTCAGAGTTTACAATAATTCCACCCGGATCATTTCCAAAAACAGGGTATTCAAGGTTATTACTTCTTGGCATTGAAACATAGTGTGCAAAGGATAAACCTGCAGTTAATTTAAATCTATCCGACATATCATAGCTTATTAATTGCTCCGCCTTGGTCATCCATCCGTATGCAAACAGATAAGCCGGCTCCATATTAGAATAAAGGTTTCGGAAGTTACTGCGGCTATCCAAATTATAACGACTGTAGGTTACATCCGAAATTGATTTAAAACTATCAAATTGTTTTTCGTAAGACAGGTTCACCATATTTACAGAGTGGCCAAAAAACTGCTCATGATTGTATACTGAATTGTGTGGAGAATTAGCCATGGTAGATGGATTTCTGCCATAATTGCCAAAATAATTCAATTTTAATCCGTTATAATCAAACCCCGCAAATAAGCCATAAGCCATCAAAGCATGCGATTTATGTGGTTCTACAGGCGTTTCTGGTGTTATTGGACCATTGATTGTATTAAATGTTCCGGATTGTAATTCCTCGTCCATTCCTTGGTACAAATCCGGATAAAACCTGGCCAAATCTGGTTGTTCATCATAAAAAAACTGCCCTCCTATTGAAAAACTAAAATCTTCACCCAGATCATCCTGGGTATAGAAATTACCATTAATCAGATTATACATTCCTCCTTCAGCGGTTACGCGTGTTTCTGCTTCAGAAATATTCTGATCTGTAATAATATTAATTACACCTGAAAAAGCATCGGCTCCATATAGTGCTGATGCAGGCCCATAAATGATTTCTACTTGTTTTGCAAAATGCACCGGATAGTTCTCCATAACCGAAATCAGGTCATTGGTTGGAGGACTAATTTTTACTCCATTCAATAAAATTTGAAATTTATCCATGTAACGAATGCCCCTGATCGTAATATCATTCATCCATCTGGGATCAACTCCGTAATCAATTTTTATATCTGGCATATCATAAAGTACATCAAGAAGCGACCTGTAACCACGACTTACAATTTGTTCCCTGGTAATTACTTCCACTGTAGCTGGAGCTGTTACAGAGCTCTGACCATGAGTTCTGGCTGCTCCGTATACCTTTACATTCATGAGCTCTTCCAACGATAAATTAGAAAACTGTTCAACCGTAATTGAATCATCACGGCTCTGGGAAAAAAGGCTGAGCGGCATAACTAACAGTAATACAACTAATTCCTTAAGTCTCATAAAATAGTTTTAGCTGGTTGTATAGCATTTCATTTATTTTACACTTCAAGTTACAAATTTTTGATGAGATCTTTTCACAAAAAAAGCCGGTTGATATCCAACCGGCTATTAAAAGTTTGCTAATTATTTTTACTCTTGAGGTATTTTAGGAAAATCTTCTCTTTTGTATTCACCTGCTTCGAGTTTGCTGCGGCAAGCCTCAAATGCTTTAAGTGTAACTTCTACATCCTCCATTGTATGCATTGCTGTTGGAATTAAACGCAGTAATATTTCTCCTTTTGGAATTACCGGGTAAATAACAACAGAACAAAATATATTATAATTTTCTCTTAAATCCATTACAAGGGATGTAGCTTCGATAATCCCACCATGCATCATTACCGGCGTAACGGGCGAACCAGTAACACCAATATCAAAACCACGTTCTTTAAGTCCATTTTGAAGTGCTGTGGCAACCTTCCATAAGTTTTCTCTCAGTTCTGGCTTGGTTTTGAGTAGCTCAAGACGTTTAAGCGCGCCAATGGTCATTGGCATTGGTAATGATTTGGCGAAGGTTTGAGAACGCATATTGTAACGCAGGTAATCCACGACATCGGCATCAGAAGCTACAAAAGCACCAATACCAGCCATAGATTTTGCAAAAGTCGAGAAATAAACATCGATATCATCCTGAACGTCAAAATGCTCACCAGCACCGGCACCGGTTTTACCCATTGTACCAAACCCATGTGCATCATCCACTACAAGACGAAAATCGAAATCTTTTTTCATTGCTACAATCTCGTCCAGTTTACCGAGGTCTCCTGCCATACCAAAAACGCCTTCGGTAATTAGAATAATACCTCCATTGTTTTCTTCAGCACGCTTTGTTGCAAATTGCAGCATTTTACGGCAGCGGTCCATATCGTTATGCGGAAAAACAAAACTTTTTCCACCTTTTGCTTTATGTAAAAACACACCATCCATTATACAGGCATGTGATTCTGAATCATACACAATTACATCATTACGGCCTGCTAATGAATCAACAATTGATACCATGCCCTGGTATCCGTAGTTCAGCAAAAAGGCGTCTGGTTTGCCAACGAAATCTGCCAAATTTCTTTCCAGTTCTTCGTGTTTTTTTGTCTGACCACTCATCATGCGGGCACCCATCGGGTAAGCCATGCCATATTCTTTTGCTGCCTGAGCATCTGCTTCCCGCACTTCCGGATGGTTGGCAAGTCCAATGTAATTATTCAAGCTCCAGGTAAGCACGTCTTTTCCCTGAAATTTCATGTGAGGATGAAGTTCCCCCTCTAGTTTTGGAAAAGAAAAATATCCGTGGCCTGCTTTTTGGTACTGTCCAAGTGGACCACGATCTTGTTTTATTTTTTCAAATATATCAATCATAACCGGCTGATATTAAAATTAAAATTTATCGCGCAAAGTTACTTTTTTAATTGATTTTTCCCAACATTTCCAATTCATGGTATAATTTGTGAAAAAATAAATTAATATGTCAAAAAAATTCTTAATGATTAACTATCTTTGCAAGCTGAACTATAATTTTGAATATTTATAGGCTGTAAATCAAATAATGCGTTTGTATTAGCGTTTGGTTTACCGAAACATAATAAGTTTAATTTTAAATTAAAGCGCAAAGAAATTTCAGGTATGCAAAAAATATTTTTGATCACATTTTTATTTATAATTATCCTTATATCAGGATGTAGTGAATTTCAGAAAGCTTTAAAGAGTAATGATTACGAACATAAGTTTGAAAAAGCTGTAGAGTATTTCGAAGAAGAAGACTGGTACCGGTCACAATCACTTATTAACGATGTATTGCCGGTTTTCAGGGGAACACAAAAAGCCAAGAAACTTTATTACATGAAGGCTTATACCCATTATAATCAGGCAGAATACATACTTGCAGCCTATCATTTCAGAACTTTTATAAAAACTTACCCGAATGATGAACTAACCCAGGAATGTGAGTTTATGCTTGCGGAGTGCTTTAGAAAAGAAGCGCCAAAATATAATTTGGATCAGCAAAACACCAAGAAAGCTATTCAGGGCTATCAATTATTTATTAATAAGTATCCCAATAGCGAAAAACGCGAACTTGCTAATCAACGCATTGAGGACCTGCGTAAACGATTAGAACGTAAATCTTATGAAAATGCTGAGCTATATTTCAAACTCAGAGATTACAAAGCAGCGCTAATTGCACTTAAAAATACCTTAAAAGATTATCCGGATTCGCCGTTCAGGGAAGAATTACTCTATTTGATTATGAAATCTAACTATTTACTGGCCCAAAACAGTATACCTTCATTACAGAAAGAGCGATTCCAGGAAACCATTAATGAATATTATGCTTTTGTTGATGAATTTCCGCAGAGTGACAAAATTAAAGAGGCTGAAAAAATATTTGAAAAATCTGTAGAAGAAATTAAAAAATAATAAACCCAACAATTATGGACTTCAAGAAAGTTAATGCTCCAATGTCAACTGAAACACGTGATTTGAAAGATATCAGTGCTAAAACAGGCAATATTTATGAATCGATTAATATTATCTCTAAAAGAGCAAACCAAATCAATGCAGAGCTTAAAGATGAATTGACACGTAAGCTGGAGGAATTTGCTTCAGTAACTGACAATCTTGAGGAAATTTTTGAAAATCGCGAGCAAATCGAGATTTCAAAATTTTATGAAAGATTGCCAAAACCAGCACTTATAGCCACAGAAGAATTTAAAGAAGACAAAATCGTTTATAAATACCCTGACGAAAAAATTCAGTAATGACAACTCAAGGCCAAAACCTGAAAGGGAAAAATATAATTCTTGGAATTACCGGTAGCATTGCAGCCTATAAAGCAGCAATGCTTACTAGATTACTCATAAAACAAGGGGCTACAGTCAAAATTGTTATGACCCCCCTTGCAAAAGAATTTATTACACCCGTTACTATGGCTACGCTTTCCCAAAACACCGTATTATCGGACTTCTTTAATTACGATGACGGTGACTGGAACAGCCATGTAGAACTTGGTTTATGGGCCGACTTATTTTTACTTGCTCCGGCATCGGCCAATACAATGGCCAAAATGGCGCACGGTGTATGCGATAACCTTCTGCTTACCACTTATTTATCTGTTAGATGCCCGGTAATGATTGCCCCGGCTATGGATATGGATATGTACAAACATCCCGCTACACAAGATAATATTATGATTCTTAAATCGAGAGGTCATTCATTCGTTGAGCCTGAAACAGGAGAACTGGCCAGTGGCCTTACAGGTAAAGGCAGAATGGAAGAGCCGGAGAAAATTACCGGGGCGGTAATCGAATTTCTTACCTCAAAAAAAAAACTTAAAGGCAAAAGGTTCCTCGTAACGGCAGGCCCCACAATAGAAAAAATTGATCCCGTAAGATTTATTGGCAACCACTCCAGTGGCAAAATGGGCTATGCCATTGCAGAATCGCTTGCCAGTGAAGGTGCACAGGTCGATCTTATCTCAGGTCCGGTACAAATTACAACCAATAACCCCAACATTACAATACACCCGGTTGAATCCGCCAATGAAATGTTTCAGAAAGCCACAAAGCGCTTTAAAATGGCCGATGGTGCAATAATGGCTGCTGCAGTCTCTGATTATAGCGTCGCAACACCATCAGAGAAAAAACTCAAACGAGAGCAAACAGGAAACATATCCCTGGAGCTGACACCTAACAAAGACATTGCAGCAGCCTTAGGCGAACAAAAAAAACAAAACCAAATATTAGTTGGTTTTGCACTGGAAACTGACAATGAACTGGAAAATGCCACAAAAAAGCTACAAAAGAAAAACCTTGACTGCATTATATTGAATTCGCTCAAGGAACCGGGTGCCGGATTCAATGTAAATACAAATAAAATTATCATCATCAACAATAAAGGTGAACAAAAAGCATTTTCCCTTAAAGAGAAAAAAGAAGTTGCAGCAGATATCGTTCAATATCTTGTAGAAAACTATTGATATGCGAAAACTTATTGTATTTTTTATTCTAACGCTGATTAGCACGCAAGTTATTTCACAGGAGCTCAAATGCCAGGTACAGGTAATTAGTAGGCAAATACAGCGAAGCGATCGTAGCATTTTTGAAGAAATGCAACGTACCATTTACGAATTCATGAACAATACAGTTTTCACGAATCATGTGATAAAAGCAGAGGAACGTATTGAGTGTAGTATGTACATAACACTCAATGAGCAAACAGGTTCCGACAGCTACAATGCAGAAATACAGGTTACCTCAAGCCGGCCTGTATATAACTCCGATTATACAACCCCCCTTATCAACCTGGTAGACAACAAATTAAAATTCCGCTTTGCCCCGCAGGACGCCATTCAATTTAATGTAAACTCATATTCATCAACGTTAAGCTCAGTGCTCACTTATTATGCGTACCTCATACTGGGGTACGATTATGATAGTTTTGGAAGCCTGGGCGGCAGTGAATTTTACGATCAGGCTCAAAAAGTTGTAAATAATGCACAAAGTGACCCCTCACCTGGTTGGCGAAGCTTCCAGGACGATGGAAAAAACCGTGCTGCTATTGTTGAAAACCTTCAAAATGACCTTTACAAGCCACTACGTCGGTGTTACTACAAATATCACCGGCAAGGCCTGGACTTAATGACAGAAAAAAAAGATCAGGCCCGCGCCAATATTTTGGCAGCTCTGGAAGAGCTTAGAGCATTATACCGTAAAAGACCAGATAGTTATTTGCTACAGCTGTTTTTTGAAACAAAGTCTGATGAAATTGTAGAAATATTTAAGAAAGCCACACCACAAAACAAGAGAAGGGTTTTCAACCTGATGAGCCAGATTGATCCCGGAAACCAGGACAAGTACAGGAAAATTATGCAAAATGAATAAAATATGCTGCGTAACTTATTTGTTGAAAATTATGCACTTATTGATAATCTGAAAATTGATTTTCAGGAAAACCTTACTGTTATTACAGGAGAAACAGGTGCTGGAAAATCTATCTTGTTGGGAGCTCTGTCGCTGGCTTTGGGAACCCGGGCTGATCTTAGTACCCTTAAGAACAAAGACAAAAAATGTATCATCGAAGCCACTTTTGATATAAGAAAATATAAGCTCAAGAGCTTCTTTGAGGAAGAGGACCTCGACTTTGATACCAGCACCATTATCAGAAGAGAAATAACACCCAAAGGCAAATCGCGCGCTTTTATTAATGACACTCCTGTTAACCTTAACCAACTCAAAGCTCTTGGCGAAAGACTTATAGATATCCATTCACAGCATCAAAATCTTTTATTAAACGAACAGGACTTTCAAATAGATTTTGTAGATACACTGGCCGGCGTTTTGGATCTAAGAGCAACTTACAGAAAAACATACGAGGATTTTCAGAACCTGCACAAAGAAATTGAACAACTTAAAGTCAAAAACGATGAGCAGAAGGAAAAAAGTGATTTTGTACAATATCAATATCATGAGCTCGAACAGGCAAAACTTAAACCCGGGGAAAAACAAGAACTGGAAAGGTCGCAAAACATATTAAGCAACAGTGAAGAAATAGCAGAGAACCTCAATTCTGTATTGCAAAGCATGCAGCGCGATGATTATGGAATATTATCAGAATTAGGGCAGGCAGAGAGTGCGATGGAAAAAATAGCTTCATTTTTTGAAAATGGAGAGGAGCTCCAATCACGTATTTCAAGCGCCCGACTCGATTTAGACGATTTAGCGCAGGATTTGCAGCAAAAAGCCGAAAATATACAATACGACCCGTCAGAATTGGAGCGTATCAACCAAAGACTAAATCAAATATATACCTTAGAACAGAAACATAGAAAAAACAGCATAGAGGAGTTAATAGCACTAAAAGACCAGTATAAAAAAGATCTGGATGATATAGAATCGTTCGAAGAAGACCTGGAAAAGCTTCAGAAATCATTGTCCGAAGTAGAAAAAAAGATGAACCAACTGGCTGACAAACTAAATAAGGAGCGTAAAAAAACAGCGGGAGAAATTTCATCAAGCGTTACAATTCAGCTGGAAGATTTGGGTATGCCTCAATCAGTTTTTCAAATTGAAGTAACACAGCAAGAAGAGTTTAATAAAGCAGGCCGCTCAAAAATTGTATTTAAATTCTCTACTGACAAAAATATGGCTCCCAAGGAAGTCACTAAAGTGGCTTCCGGAGGTGAATTATCACGCATCATGCTCGTCATTAAAGCTATTTTAGCAAAGCAAAAAGCGCTGCCATCATTAATCTTTGATGAAATTGATTCAGGTGTATCAGGTGCAATTGCAGATAAAATGGGCAATATAATGAAAGAGATGGCCAATAGCATGCAAATTATTTCGATCACACACTTACCTCAAATTGCGGCCAAAGGCTATCATCATTTGGTGGTATACAAAAAACACGAACAAGAGGGTGCAACAACGCAGATCAGACACATCTCAGATTCTGATCGTATAGAAGTACTTGCTCAAATGCTAAGTTCAGGTGAAACCTCAGCGGCAGCAATTGCTAATGCAAAAGAACTTTTATCCAACTAATTTGTTCCACACTAGATAAATCAAAAAAGAAAATCTATCATGGGTTATAATCTACTTAAAGGCAAAAGAGGCCTTATATTTGGAGCGTTAAACGACAAATCTATTGCCTGGAAAGTGGCAGAAAAAGCGCACGAAGAAGGGGCTGAAATTGTACTTACAAATACACCAGTTTCTATTCGTTTGGGCGATCTTGATAAGTTGGCTGAAAAGACTAATGCAACCGTTATACCAGCCGATGCAACGAACATTGATGATTTGCAGAATTTAATAGAAAAAGGCATGGAAGCAGTGGGTGGTAAATTTGATTTTATACTACACTCAATAGGGATGTCGCCAAACGTGCGTAAAAAAAGAGGTTATGATGACCTGAATTATGATTTTTTACAGAAAACACTTGATATTTCAGCAGTATCATTTCATAAAGTAATACAAACCTGCAAAAAACTTGATGCCATTAACGAATGGGGTTCATTAGTAGCACTAACCTATGTAGCAGCTCAGCGTACCCTTTTTGAATACAATGATATGGCTGATGCCAAAGCCATGCTTGAATCAATTGCCAGAAGTTTTGGTTACATATACGGGCGCAGTAAACATATCAGGATTAACACCATTAGCCAATCACCAACTTTGACAACAGCTGGTAGTGGAGTAAAAGGTATCGATAAGCTTATGGACTTTAGTGAGCGAATGTCGCCTCTGGGGAATGCCACAGCAGATGAATGTGCTGATTATACAATTACGCTATTTTCAGATCTTACGAAAAAGGTTACCATGCAAAATCTTTATCACGATGGTGGGTTCTCAAGTATGGGTATGAGTAAACAGGCAATGATTCAGTATGAAAAAAGTTTTGAAGAACCAGATTGCGATTAATCTTTTTTTATCCTATTATGCAAGTATTAAGACAATTAATAAGTCATCGCTAGTTATGCAAAGATCATATTTTGTTTTTTAAATCTCTTTTCATACCTTTAGTTGCTATATAACGGCAGACAAGACGACAATTCATAGTATATGATTACACATGATTGGCACGAAAAAATCATCCTCATAGTCGAAGATGAGCACATTAATTTCAGGTACCTGCAAGAGATACTGAAAAAAACGCAAGCGCAGATCTTACGGGCTGAAAATGGATTAGAAGCAATTGAGACAGCGAAAGAAAAAAACGTTGACTTAATTTTAATGGATATAAAACTGCCGGTTATGGATGGTTATGAAGCTACGCGTAAAATCAGGGAGTTTAACAAGGAGATTCCAATTATTGCACAAACAGCTTACGTGATGTCAGGAGAAGAGGAAAAGACAAGAGCAGCAGGTTGTGATGATTACCTGACAAAACCACTTCGTATTAAGACTGTTTTAGAAACCCTGTCGAAATATTTAGAAAAGTAACTAAGATAACATTCACAAAAAGCTCCGGCCTCAGAGGTTCGGAGCTTTTTTTATGATAGTTTATTTGCAGCATAAATTATTATTTTAAGCCAATTTTTCACCATAAAAAAAGCCTGTCTATCCTAAGATAAACAGGCTTTTAAAAGTTGGCGGCGATCACGCCGATTGGCGGACAGGCACTACTCTCCCGCTATCCGCCGGCTGGA
>Ga0102940_1002181_pt1 | contig 11964 bp, 8 predicted proteins | sample SalPonR2_C_D1_MG_FD_78215 | JGI IMG/M metagenome (GOLD analysis project Ga0102940, IMG submission 78215) | Salt pond soil microbial communities from South San Francisco under conditions of wetland restoration - Salt Pond MetaG R2_C_D1_MG | ecosystem: Environmental > Aquatic > Marine > Intertidal...
AACCCTAAAATCGATGCTGATGATGGGTTTCCATTCTAACTAGTAACGATGAGTGTTTTGGAAACCTCAACGTTCGATTTCAGATTTAAATTTACCCTTATGAAACCTCCATGCACAAGCTTTTTACACATAAAGGCTTAATTATTCTACAAGCAAATAAAATAAAGGATGGTTAGAAGTTGGAGGTTCCATCCGAGCATAAAAATTAAAAACATAAACGGATGAAAGACGAGAACAAATCAACAGCAAATTCCGCAAATAAGAAAGCGGCAGATATGAAGTCGGAAGCACAAAGTGCAAACAATAAGCCCCAGGCTATACTTGCAAATAGCCCGATCCCTCCGCGTGAGCATGCTGAATTTCATAACTCGTATCGAATCGATAATGTGAAAGATGACATAGAGTTTTTGGCCCATATATATGGACAGAAATTGCCCTTTAGTAAGAGTGATGTAACAAAGGATTTTGTAAATCAACTGAAGGTGATTGGTAAAGATATATACTTTTTTTTGCTATCGCTTGAAACTGATATCACGCCTCAGGATTACATCAAGCATAAATACGAGTTTATTCAAAACAATATTCCCGGTGGCGATCCGCACCTGTTCTTTTTAGCTTGGAATGGATTGATGAAGAATGATAGCTTTAGGCGACTCCTGTTAAAAACCTTTTCTCTTTCTCGTTTTAGCGACATATTGGCGGGTAAGAACATTCCTGCAATTGGTGCTGCTTTTACGCGATACCGTTCTAAGTTGGTACTGGCCGAAGAAGATATGGAGATCAATCCCGGAGGAAAGAAACGCACTACAGGTCGCGAATTGGATGACGGAAGTGGCTTAATCATGCGCGAGGGTGTTGTTTGGACGCCAAATGGCAAGGGAATTCCATTGTTTCCACAAGCTTATGTGCCGTTAAATCAAACGCAGGTTATCATGATTCGTCACGGTAAGTCTATTCACGAATCCGGGGGCGACAACCCTGAGTTTGTAGGTTCCGGCTACCGGGACATCTGGCAGAATAACCGTCGTTTAAGTGGATCGAGAGGCAATAGCCTGAAGCCTGACGGTATTGAAACGGCTAAAGATCTGGGACGCGACTTCAAGGTGATTGTCGATTTGTTGCACGAAAAAGGATATCCCTTGTGGAACTATTCAAAAGATCGACCTATACAGGTATTTGGGAGCGAATCGGAGAATACCGAACAAACTGCCCGTTATTTCCTTCAGGAAGCTGGCTATACTAACATATCATTCGATGCAGTTTATGGGCTGAATAGCCAAAAGTATGGCGCTTTAACGCACAAGTTTAAAAAGGATGTGACCCAAAAGATGATAGAAATTTATGGCAAGAATATGCCGGGTAGCGATGACGACAAAAAAGCAGCTGTTAAAAGCATGTTAAAAAATCGCTTTTATCATTATCCTGAGGGTGAGTCGCTTATTGAAGCCGACTGGCGTATTGCACGTAGCTTTATCGATTTGGTACGCGAAAATTTGGGGAAACGTGTTGTGCTGGCCGATCACTCTGGCGCCTTGCGTGTAATTGAAGCGGTAATTCGTACGCTCGATTTCGCCGATTACTCTACGATTAAAGAGGGACAGGATAGTATCATGGCGCTGGTATATGAGCCAGGCAAGAATATGCGTTACGATTACTTGCAGAAAAAGGGATTTCCTTTACGTAAAAACAAAAAGTAACCATCGATGCTAGAGGCTACAAATCTAATATATATATTGTTGGCAGGAGTTATTGGCTTTTTGGCAGGAGTATGGTTGCAATATCGACGCATGGCGCAACTTCGTAAACTTGCCTATTCCGATGTTTTGGGTATTGGCAATCAACGGGAATTCCGGGAACGGCTTAAGGCCCTATTCTCACAATTGAAGCCTGCACAAGAAAATCAATTTGTACTCTGTATTCTCGATTTGGATCAGTTTAAATCCATGAATGAGCAGTTCGGCTATACGCGGGCCGATTCGATTTTAGAGCAGTTGATTGACATTGTGAAAAGCCACATCCGCCGCAGTGATATGATCTTTCGATACAAACAGGGGGATGAGTTTGCCCTCTTGTTTAGAAACTTAAAGCTAGAGCAAGCTCTGGAAGTTGGGAATCGTTTGCGCAGAATTATTGCAGCCTACCCATTTTTGGTAGAAAATCAGCAGGTTTCCCTTACTGTGAGTATGGGCATGGTAATGCCTATAAGCGGAGAACCGATGGACGAATTTTTAAAACGTGCCGACGAAGCCTTAATGGAAGCGAAAGAGAAGAAAAATACCTTGGTGGGCATTACATAGCAATCTTTTTGGAATGGTTCTAATATACTGACCACGTATTGCGCAATAGCCCCTGTTTAATTTATTATTAACAAAATGGATGGATTATAGCTGTATCGGGATGCTATTGTCCAGCCTCGTTTTGTTACCAGGTGACTTATTGCATTTTTTGGCAAAGTCTGTTGTTTCGTACCGAATATAATTGTCATAGTCCGGTGTTTTTCTTATTTTTACGAGGAACTGGGCAGTTCCAAATCAACTCTTAAAGATACAAATTTGTACCGAATAGTGTGTACAATTGCTATCAGTTTAATAGATTGAATCATACTTGATTCGAGGAAACGAATAAAAATTATTTTTATGCCAATGAGAAGAGTACTTGTTGCCACCGCAGGTGGTGATTGCCCCGGGTTGAACGCCGTGATTCGCGCCATTGTAAAACGTGCATCGCAAGAGCGTGATTGGGAAGTAGTGGGAAGTGTACAAGCCTTTAATGGTGTTTTGTGGGAACCCACTGAAATTAAAATTTTAGACGAAAAATCAGTTGCCGGGATACACTTTCAAGGTGGCACCATACTGGAAACTACCAATAAGGGAGGGCCATTTGCCTGGCCCGTTAAGAAATCAGATGGCACTTGGGAAACTGTGGATCGCTCCGATGAGATGATTCGTAAATTGCAGTTATTGGGTGTTGAAGCCGTAATAAATATTGGAGGCGACGGTTCGCAACGTATATCTCAGGCTTTCTACGAAAAAGGCTTGAATGTGATTGGTGTACCCAAAACAATCGATAATGATTTGTCTGCCACGGATAGTACTTTTGGTTTTCAAACCGCAGTACAGATTGCTACAGAGTCAGTTGATAAGTTGGTAACCACTGCCGCGAGCCACAACAGAGTGCAAATTTTGGAAGTAATGGGCCGTGATGCAGGTTGGATAGCGCTAAATGCCGCAGTGGCCGGTGGAGCAGAGATTTGTTTGTTACCCGAGATACCTTATGACGTCGACAAAGTGATGGAGAAGATTAACTCGCGTTTTGTGAAGGACAGAGGCTTTGTCATTATTGTGATTGCCGAAGGCGCTAAACCGATAGGTAAATCTGCTTCTACTGAGGAAAGCGATGAAATTGGTTACTATAACGAACGACTTAGTGGAGCTGCCTCACGTTTGGTGCAGGAATTGAAAGAAGCCGGCTTGAAATATGATATGCGTAAAACAGTATTGGGGCACATCCAACGCGGAGGCGTGCCCATTGCTTATGACCGTGTATTGGCTACACAGTTTGGTGTACGTGCTTTTGAAATGGTGCTTGAGGAGAAATTCGGCGAAATGGTTTCGTACCGACATCCCCAAATTACTTCCGTACCGTTGAAAGATGCCATTAGCCGACCTAATTATGTTACTCTGGATACTGCCCTAATGCGCAATGCTCGAGGGGTGGGTATAAGTTTTGGCGATTAATTTATTTTACCAATGATAAAATAAAACCCGGAGTCCTCACTCCGGGTTTTTTCCTCTATTTGGTTAACACTTCAAAAGTATAGGGAGGAAGTTCGAGGTAAAACTTCCCCGCTTCTTCTTTTAACTCATGGCCAAAATGTGCTTGCCACTTCTCTTTATTGCGAATAACTGAAGATAGTGCTATTGATTGGGTTTGGTTACTTTTATTCAAAACCACCACTGTTCTCTCATTAAAGTAGGAACGCATAAAAACTAGCAGATCTTTTTCTGCACGAAGTAGTTGGTATTCGCCATACATTAACGACATGCTATTACGCCGAAGGTGTACCAGCTTTTGTGTTTGTTCTTTCACCCATTTTTCATTTCGTGAAAGATCCGAGAAACGCATCATTCTTCGGTTGTCGGGGTCACCTCCCCCAGGCATGCCTATTTCATCGCCATAATAGATAACCGGAACACCAGGAACTGCCATATTAAAGGCAGTAAGCATGGACAAACGACGATATCCAATTGTATCTTCTACCTCAATATCTCGATTCCATCCGGCTTCTTTTGCATCCTCGTTAAAGCGGAGTGCTCCGCCTGCAAAACTAATGAATCGGGAATCTGTCCTGCTGGTGCGGTATTCGAAATATTCATCCATTCGGTAAATACATAGGGTAGAAAAGAGGCAATAGTAGCCCCAATGCCAATAAAAAAGCTCTGCATGCTAAAGCCCAGGGTTCGCTGACTGGCAGGTAATAAATCTCCCACAAATGCGCGAAAGGGTTCCATCGAAATATTAATGGAGGCATCCATAATCCAGAGCATGCCAGCGGCAATCCATAAAGTGGGCGAATTGGGCATGATTAGTAATGCAATAGAGGCCAATACTGCACCAATTAGGAAGAAAGGACGTCGTCGTCCCAGTCGCGTCCAGGTATTGTCGCTCAAGTGTCCAATAATGGGTTGCACAATGAGTCCAGTTACGGGGGCGGCAATCTATAAGATGGGAATGTTGTCAATTTTTGCTCCTAAAGTTTCAAAAATACGACTGACATTGGCATTTTGGAGGGCAAATCCAAACTGGATACCGAAGAATCCGAAGCTCATGTTCCAAATCTGCCAAAAACTGAGTTTTTTCTTTTCCATTTTGTGTTGTATCAATAGAATCTGACTTACTCAAAAATAAGGAAAATTTGGCAAAAACTTTACTTTGGGTGGTGTGATTTGAGGTGATATAGAGTGGGTTACCGGGCTGTAAGTGCCATTTCAAACGTTTGCAAAAGTATTTTATCGTTGGCAAAAAAAATGCAAAAAAGAGCCACCCCCATTGGAGTGGCTCTTGTGTCTTACCATTGCTCGCTGAAATGCGTTAAATGGTTTTATTGTTATGATACTTTCTCTAATTTCTTCATTACTGTGAAGATAAAGCCGGCAGCAAGTAAACTTAGAACGATAAACACCGCCCAAACTTGCCAGATAGCTACACGGTCGTATAAGTAACTACCTACCCACAACATTTGGTTACCTAAAGCAGTAGCACCTAACCAACAACCTTGCATAAGGCCTTGGTATTTTGGAGGTGATACTTTTGATACAAAGGAGATACCCATAGGTGATAAGAATAGCTCGGCAATGGTCAAGGTAAAGTAGGTGCTAATCAACCAGTAAGGACCAACACGTGGTGAAGCCGGATTCCCTTGAGCTTCGGCAAATGGCCATAAGTCGAATGAACCAATCATCAGAATGACAAACGCAACGGCGGTAATAATCATCCCATAACCAATCTTACGTGGTGCTGAAGGCTCTTTTCCACGACGGTTTAACCAGGCAAAGAATCCTAATACCACAGGTGTTAGAATAACAATAAAGCTTGGGTTGAAGGGCTGGAACAATTCAGGACTAAACTCGTTTGAGGCTGAGTTCTGGGTGTAGAAATAATAAGTAAGGGCAGCACCTGCAAGAAATACCAATCCGCCAATAAAGCGCGTTTTACCAGATGAATTCTTACCAAGCAATGAAAGGAGTCCAAAGAAGCCGACAATGATGGCTATCAAGGACTTCAAGTCAAATAGCAGGAAGGTTCCGGCTCCCACCTCCTGTACAGTGTAGTCACGTGCAAAAAGATTCATGGTGAGTCCGTTCTGGTGGAAAGCCATCCAGAAAAAGATAACTACACCAAATACAAGGAAAAGAGCAGTAAGGCGTTGCTTTGTTTCAGCAGGCGACATTTCTACTACCTTTGTTCCCTCTTCTTCTTGTTTCTTCACATCTGGTAGCATACGCTTGTAGATAACGTATACGATGAAAGAGAATACCATGGTAGCAGCTGCTACACCAAAGGCGTAGTTAAACCCAGTACTGTAGGCTTCGAGGTAATTTTGTGCGAAACTGGCAAGATCTGTTACGGTGCCTGTGCTCACCTGATTGGCAAGTTCTTGCATGGTTTCAGTCTCTGCTGCTGTAATGGTGCCTTCATTGAATTTGTGAATCAATGCAGGAAGTGCATCACTACGCTCGTAACCTTGCGTGCCGATGAACCAGTGGATAATTTTTGAGGCAACGTGTGGCGCAAAAAGTGCACCGATGTTGATACCCATGTAAAACACACTAAAAGCAGAGTCGCGTAAGTGCGAATACTTGGGCTCATCATAAAGCTGTCCCACAATGGCCTGCAGGTTTCCTTTAAACAAACCATTACCAAAGGCAATGATAAAGAGTGCAAAAATGGTGAAAGCCAGACCAAAACCTGGTATTGCCATGAGCAGATAACCTGCCAGCATGGTCACCATACCAATGAAAATGGTGCCTTTGTAATTCTTCGTGCGGTCGGCCACAATACCACCAACCAGCGCCAATGCGTAAATTAATGCATAAAATACACTGTAGATAACTCCCGCATTCGACCCTGACAAGCCGTACTTCGACGTCAGGTAGAATATCAGGATACCCATCATCGTGTAGAACCCGAAACGCTCGCCCATATTGGCGAAAAACGCGACGAAAAGTCCTTTTGGATGTCCTTTAAACATAGTCTATTGATTTTAGTTAGTATTCATTTCAGCGATTGATTCCGACAAATATAAAAATCTTTTTTAAGTCCTCAATTTTCAAATCAGACTGCTTAGCATTAAATTTGTTTAAAAATACAACTATGAAATTATTTGCTTCACAGCTAATCAGGCAGATAGATAAATATACCATTGAAAACGAGCCCATTTTATCTATTTCGCTCATGGAAAGAGCTGCCCTGGCTTGTACCGTTTGGATAAAAAACCGCTACCCTGTTACAAAACAGGTGAAAGTTTTTGTGGGGCCGGGCAATAATGGTGGCGATGGTTTGGCCATTGCCCGCCAACTTGCCAATAGCGGTTATCAGGTTACGGTTTTTTTGGTTGAAATTTCCAGTAAACTATCCCCTGATGCCCAGGTTAACCTGAGTCGACTTAGTGAAATTCCTGAAATTTCACTCTCTTCAATCAAGGAGCGAGATACTGTGCCAACAATTGCAGCGAAAGATCTGATTGTCGATAGTTTATTTGGCTCAGGTCTCTCTCGTCCTCTCACTGGTTTAGCTGAACGTGTAGTAAATCATATTAATATGGTTGGTGCCGAGGTTGTGGCTATTGATATACCTTCCGGTTTGTTTGGTGAGAATAACGATGAAAATGAGCGCGATGCCATTATTCAAGCCACACATACACTAACATTGCAATTTCCAAAGGTCTCTTTTTTCTTTGCCGAGAATTATCCTAATACAGGAAAATGGCATATCATTCCTATAGGTCTGCACGAAGAGAAAATCCGAACTTTAGAAAGCCCTTTCTATTTCACACAAAAACAGGATCTGCATCACTATATAACCCCCAGGCAAACTTTTGAACATAAAGGTACTTTCGGGCATGGACTGTTAATTGCAGGATCCTATGGAAAAATGGGCGCTGCAGTTTTAAGCGCCAGGGCTGCTTTACGAACCGGACTGGGATTGCTTACCGCTCATATCCCTAAGTCGGGGTATACCATTATGCAAACAGCAGTACCCGAAAGTATGGTGAGTATCGACTGGAGTGATATTATGTTCACCACACTGCCCGACTTGAAATCTTTCAATGCCATTGGCATTGGACCGGGATTGGGCACAAAGCCTAACTCGGTTAAGGCCCTTTTGTCATTGATTGATGAGGCTGAAGTTCCTATGGTCATTGATGCAGATGCCTTAAACATACTTAGTCGGAATCAGGATGCTTATGAACGATTCCCGAAGAATACAATACTTACACCCCATCCTAAGGAGTTTGAAAGACTCGTAGGGCCTGTCTCAAGTGGATACGATCGTATGGAAAAAGCGCGTCAGTTTGCCATGAATTACCAGGTAATTCTGATTGTAAAAGGAGCCTACTCGATGATTATTGACCCTGAGGGAGATGTCATGTTCAATTCCTCCGGGAATCCCGGTATGGGTACAGCCGGAAGTGGCGATGTATTAACAGGTATTCTCCTGGGCTTGTTGGCTCAGGGATATGAGCCAATCGTTGCAGCCCGTTTGGGAGTATACCTGCATGGTTTAGCAGGTGACCTGACAGCAGACGAGCATACGCAGCTTAGTATGGTAGCTGGCGATATTATTGACCATTTAGGAGTTGCCTATAAACATTTAATGGATGCTGAGTAAAGGATTTCTGAAAGCGAAATACTTGAATCACCAAAATTATCGTTTCTTTGTAATAGGTTGCTTACCGGCTTTCCATTTATTATGGAAGATCAACACTTAGGTAAGTTTGTGCGCACAGAGACATTAATTGTATTGTATCGCATGGCGTATAGTAAACATGCATCAAAAAGTTTTATATCAAAAGAATAATAATAATGAGAAGATTTGTATGGTTCATTGGCCTGCTGCTGGTTTTATCTTATGGGTGTAAACAACAAGCTGAGATGCAGGTGTATAGTCTGAATCAAGAACAAGTGATAAGCCCTGAAGGTCTGGTTTATGCGCTGCCACGGACAATTGTGCAGGTACAAGTCACTGCTGAGCAGGAGATGATTATTCCAGGGCCTTATTATCCCTATGCCGAAAAATATTTGGGAATAAGTGGCGTTGCTGAGAAGGAAGAAGAGAGATGGCATATTAAAAATATAGCTATTCAACCTTATACCGAACCTGATCCTAATGCCTATTATGTGCTGGAGCCTGCCGGAAAGTTTGCTTTCGATCCGGGACTTTTAAGCAACAGCGGATTAATAATCCCTACAGATGGAAACGGGCTACCGGATGTGTCCACAGCTTTTTTTGGGAAAGAGGCGCCGGCTCCGGGACTGGTATATACCGATCTGAGTGTAAAACAATATGTTGGGAAGGAGCGAAGAACCTACTACAAAAGGGTGAAGCGTGATTCTTTATTCGCCAAAGTGCCTGTTGTGCGTAATGAAACTGTTTATAAATCGTATGAAGAAAAGGCCGAAGAGGCTGCAAATTTTATTTTTCTCATTCGGGAAAAACGTTTTGAATTACTCTCTGGCATGTCAGAACTTACCCTGGAAGGTGAAGCTTTGAAGACAAGTGTAGAAGAACTTAATCGATTGGAAGAGGCGTACCTGTCACTATTCATCGGAAAGCGAATAACCAAAACCTATAAGCGACAATTTCAGTGGGTGCCGGAAACCTTGGATGCCAATGCGCCCATTATTCTATTTCGTTTTTCGGAGGGTTATGGTGTGCTGCCTGAAGATGATATGCGGGGCCGTCCGGTTTATGCCGAAATGCAGGCAAAGGGCTTAACGCAACCCTTAAAAGTAGCAGTGATGCAGCATGCAAAGATAGAAAATACGCCCTATATCTACTATCGCGTGCCTGATAGAGCTGATCTTTCTATAATTGACGGAGGCGATGTGTTGGCCAGGAAAAGTCTACCGGTGCACCAATTTGGTAATATTATCCGCTTTCCGATAAAGTATTTGCAGGAGCACGATAAATTTGTTGAGTTTCTTTATCCTAAAGAAAAAGAGTAATAAAATTCATTAAAGAAAAGAGGCGAGTCTGTATAGACCCGCCTCTTTTACATATGGAAAACAAACAAAAAGTTCAATTATTGAATTTCGCTCTCAAATGAGGCTTTATAATCCTGAAAGTTTGTGTTTTTATAAGCCCCCTCAGCAAAGAACTTCAAAATGGGCTCCAGCCCTTTGGGATCATAATATCCGGGCACAGCGGTTAATAATTGGTTATTTTCATCCATATAGGCAATGCTCGGATACGACATCTTTCCTTGAAGCAAAGCAATTGCCAATTGATGAGGACTACGTGAACGATTTCCTTCGTTTATAAACTCTTTGCCCTGAAAAGAGATAGGATCTGTCGATTCTGCATCAAAACGAACAGCATAATACTTTTCGTTCAGTATTCTGGCAATTACAGGATGTGTAAATGTATTTTGCTCCATCTTCTTACACCAACCACACCAGTCCGTATACACATCAATGAAAATTTTCCGCTGTTCTTGTTGATTGAGTTTTAAGGCCTCCTCAAAAGTATACCATTTTACCTCGGTCTCTTGTGCAAACACACTTGCCGAGATTAGCATAATAGCAAAGGCTACAAGTAATTTCTTCATAAATAATCTCCTTTGTTTTCTGGTACAAAAGTAGTAAAATATTTAATACAGTTATATATGTTAATACGTAAATTAAACGAAAGGCAAATTAAAATGTTCTGACCCGTTTGTTAAGTTTTGTAAAACATATGCCTGATAAGATAATTCCCTCCCAGCTTACTGCAAAAGGTACAATTATTTTACTAATTTTAGGGTTTTGAATCTAAGAAGTCAATTTATATACTAATTATAAACCAATAATGGAGGAAATAGCATGAGTGAAATTGCTAATTTAGCACCCAAAGCGGTTTGGAAGATATTTTCTGATTTATGTGATATTCCAAGGCCTTCGAAAAAAGAACAAAAGGCAGTTGAGTACGCTAAGAATTTTGGTGAAAAACTTGGATTGGAAACCATCGTTGATGAGGTAGGAAACGTTATCATCAAGAAACCGGCTACGCCGGGTATGGAAGATCGTAAGACAGTGGTATTCCAGGGACACCTTGATATGGTGCCTCAAAAAAACAGTGATACCGATCACGATTTTGAAAATGATCCCATTCAAGCCTATGTGGATGGCGACTGGGTTACTGCGAAAGGTACTACCCTTGGTGCCGACAACGGAATGGGAGTTGCTGCAGGTTTGGCCGTTCTTGAAGCCAATGATATCGAGCATGGACCAGTAGAAGTGCTGCTTACCATTGACGAAGAGACAGGTATGACAGGAGCCAATGCACTGAAGCCAGGTATTCTTAATGCTGATATTCTTATTAACCTCGACTCGGAAGACGAAGGTGAACTGTATATTGGTTGTGCCGGTGGTGTTGATACAAATGTGAAGTTCCACTACAATGAAGAGCAGGTACCTGCTGAAACTACTGCCTTTGAAGTTGAAGTAAAGGGCATGAAAGGCGGTCACTCAGGAATGGACATCATTTTAGGACGTGGTAATGCTTGCAAGGCATTGAATCGTATCTTATTTACTGCCGGTAAAACAACTGGCATGCGTATGTCAACAATTGATGCCGGAAGTTTACGCAACGCTATTCCGCGCGAGGCCAAAGCCATTGTTGCAGTGCCAAATCAAAACATTGGTGAGTTCAAATCCTTTGTACAGGAATCAGGTCAGATTATTGCCCGTGAATTGGCAACAACCGAACCTGATATGAAGGTAGAGTTAAAAGAGGCTGCTGCGCCAAAATTTGTGATTGATACCAAAACACAAAACAACCTGTTCAAGGCTGTTTACGGTTGTCCCAACGGTGTAATGCGCATGAGTGCCGATATGGAAGGTTTGGTTGAAACTTCTACCAACCTCGCTGTTATTAAGACGCGAGATGGACATATAAGCGTTGAAACACTCCAGCGAAGTGCTGTGGATAGTGCAAAAGAGGACTTAGCCACCATGATTCGCGATATCTTTGAATTAGCTGGTGCTGAAGTTATCCATGATGGAGCGTATCCTGGATGGCAACCCAATATGGAATCGCCAATCCTCAAGACTATGTTAGATACATACGAAGGTAAGTGGGGTAAGCGGCCCGAAATTAAAGCAATCCACGCTGGTTTGGAGTGCGGTATTTTAAGTCAGCCTTATCCGCATTTGGATATGATTTCTTGTGGACCAACCATTCGTTTCCCACACTCTCCTGATG
>Ga0102940_1002182_pt1 | contig 11958 bp, 12 predicted proteins | sample SalPonR2_C_D1_MG_FD_78215 | JGI IMG/M metagenome (GOLD analysis project Ga0102940, IMG submission 78215) | Salt pond soil microbial communities from South San Francisco under conditions of wetland restoration - Salt Pond MetaG R2_C_D1_MG | ecosystem: Environmental > Aquatic > Marine > Intertidal...
ACTTAATTTTTTCTAAACAGTTTGACTTGATTTTTTGCTGAGTTTTTGTTGTGCAATTAGGAAGTAGAGCATATTGAGGTTAAAAATCACAAGACTTTGAAAGAGGCCTGTTAAGAAAAAGTTGAATTCTTATAAGATTTGCATAAAAGAAATTGTAATTAACAGGATTATAAATTATTCAAGTTTATTTTGTAATATGAAATATACAACTGAAATAACAGTAGATAAGCCAATTGAAGAGGTTATGGATTTATTTAAGAATCCGGCATACCTCAAATGTTGGCAGCGTGGCCTCAGAAGTACAAAATTACTGAAAGGAAAGAGTGGTGAAGAAGGTGCTAAACGAAAACTAAAAATTAATCTTGAAGGGAGAGACATCACCATGATTGAAACCATTACCAAATGTGATTTACCACATCATTGGCATGCCAAATACACCTCAACTGGTTTGGTAAGCTACCAATACAATTATTTTGAAGCCCTAAATGAGAGCGAAACGTATTGGAAAACCACCAGTGAATTCAACTTTAGTGGCTTTATGCGAATAGTTGGGAAAGTGCTTCCGGGATTGTTCAAAAAACGTTCTGAAACTGTAATGAAAGATTTTAAAAAGTTTGCAGAGCTTAGAAAAAATGTCAATCAGGTTTGATTAATCATAATCAAATTTGCAAGCATAAATGAAAACCTACTTTTTTCGTTTCGGTAAATAATCGATATTATTGGTCTATTGTATAAATCTAAAAACCAGTAAGCCCCTATTTTAATTTTTCGGGTTTGCCCATATCACAAGTGGATTTATTTGAATATCCTTAGTTAACCTGACAATTTTATGATGTATTTTGTATTGCCCAACTTTGTTCTTTTTTGAACTTAAAATATGAAGTGTTTCTAAGATAGTTTCTAATACTCCTATGCCAATCATGAACGCGGCTTTCCAAGGATTCTCTTCTTAATAAAGGCTTCGTTATGATTTTCAACACTATATAAGTAAGATTTTTATTTTGTTTTTAATTCTGAAAAGTGAGCATAAGCCATAACGTGATATGTATCTTCTTAATTAAGCTTATATACATAACTAAAAAGAATTAATCAACTAAGGGAGGATTTCCCATTCTTTAAAAACTTAAAACTACTTTGCAGAATTAGCGTGTTCTTTCGCGGCTTTAATAAACGATACAAATAACGGATGAGGACTGGCGACTGTACTTTTGTACTCAGGGTGAAATTGGACACCTATAAACCAAGGGTGGTCAGGTAATTCCATAATTTCAACTAGATTAGTCTCAGGATTTTTGCCGGTAGCAATTAAGCCACTGTTTTCTAATTGTTCTAAATATTTGTTATTGAATTCATAGCGATGTCTATGACGTTCAGAGATATGAGTTTTGCCATATATTTTATGGCTTAGGCTGCTTTCTTTCAATTCGCAATCCCAGGCACCAAGACGCATAGTACCGCCTTTGTTTACAATATCTACTTGATCCTGCATCAAATCTATAACCGGATGTGGTGTGTCTTCGTCCATTTCGGTAGAATTAGCATTTTCTAATCCTAAAATATTTCTGGAAAATTCTATGACGGCCATTTGCATGCCCAGGCAAATCCCAAAAAATGGAATTTTGTTTTTTCTGGCATATTTTACAGCAGCAATTTTGCCTTCTATGCCACGTTCACCAAAACCAGGTGCAACAAGAATGCCATCTAGTTTTTTCCCTTTTGTATCTTTTTCAATAAATTCTGAATGAATACTGATGACATTAACACTAACATCATTTAAGGTGCCGGCGTGAATAAACGATTCTAAAATAGATTTATAAGAGTCTTGTAATTCTACGTATTTTCCTACCAAACCTATATTTATAAGGCGTTTGGCATTTTTATAACGTTGTACAAAAGCATTCCACTGTCTCAAGTCTGGATTTGTGGAATTATCTAATTTAAGTTTTTCAAGCGAAATTTCGTCGAGTCCTTCTTCCTGCATAAGCAAAGGCACGTCGTATATAGTTTCTGCATCTATAGATTGAATAACTGCATTGGCTTTAACATTGCAAAACAATGCTAGTTTACGCTTGATGTCATTATTGATTTGATGTTCGGTTCTGCACACCAAAATATCAGCAGATACTCCGCTTTCCATTAAGGTTTTTACCGAGTGCTGAGTAGGTTTTGTTTTGAGTTCTCCGGCAGCAGATAAATAGGGAATAAGTGTTAAATGTATGACTAAAGAGTTGTAATCTCCTAGTTCCCAACGCAATTGCCTTACAGCTTCTACGTAAGGTAATGACTCAATATCGCCCACGGTTCCACCAATTTCCGTGATTACAATATCGTAATCGCCCGTATTACCTAAAATTTGAATACGATCTTTAATTTCGTTGGTAATATGGGGGACGACTTGAACGGTTTTCCCTAAAAAATCTCCTCTTCGTTCTTTATCGATAACACTTTGGTAAATCCTACCGGTAGTTACATTGTTGGCTTGTGACGTATTGACGTTAAGAAACCTCTCGTAATGGCCTAAATCTAAATCTGTTTCTGCTCCATCTTCGGTGACGTAACACTCGCCGTGTTCATAGGGATTTAAAGTCCCCGGATCCACATTAATGTAGGGATCAAGTTTTTGAATGGTAGTTCTAAATCCTCTCGCTTGAAGTAGTTTTGCCAGAGATGCTGCGATAATGCCTTTCCCGAGAGACGATGACACACCGCCTGTCACAAATATGTACTTTGTTTGGGCCATGATTTTTGCTTTGTTGTCTTACGGGATGCAAAAATAGAGATTAAACTTGAGTTACTTAGTTATTCTACATTATTTTTACTGACTAGAATCTAAGGCTTTTGAAGATGCAGAAGATTGACAAATTAATTATGAAGTATATTTCAATACGTGTTTTTATCACTCCCTTTTAAAACTCAGTGTCATCAACTATTATGCAAAACAATATTTAAAATCTGATTAAGTTATTGTTACTCAGTATTTTTTTACAAACTCGGAATTATTTCTTATTAACCCATCGCTGATTTTAAAATTTTAAGCTCGCAAATGTTAAAATTAAGGCTTCTTTCAACTTCAAAGTAGTCATAAAAGCAGGTCAAACTGTTAAAATTTTTAATTCTCACAAGATCAACTCTTTACAATTTACTACAACGATTTTCTTAGATATGTAAAACTCTGTATTTCAGGAAAGTAAACAAAAATTTAACGCTTAAATTCTATCGTACGTTGCAATCTTGTGAATAAATCGTCATACTTTTGTATTGTTAAATTGAATAAAGTAGAATAAGTTAGAAAATCGAAAACTGATTTATTGAACCTGAAAACTTCTCATTCTAAGAAGTTAAAGTGCAGCAAAGTGTTGCAGGAATTTTCAAAGCAATTTACTAACTCTTAAATTTCAAAAAGATGTACACACCAATAACATGGGCTGAGCCTGATAAATTAAAACACTTAAGAGAAAAGAGAACTGTTGAAAGATCAACCCAAACCCCATTGAATTTAAATACTAATAATTCTAAGAGCTTGAAAAACTCTATTTTGGAAGTATTTACTAAGCCATTGGGTTTTGCTAAAACAATGAAAGTTTCATTGAGTAGTTAAACATTTAAATTTTATTTCTAAATCAAATCCTGGACTATAGGTTCAGGGTTTTGTTTTTAAAGGTCTTATCAAATCTTCAAGCCCGTTTATCTTTATCTCATGAATTTCCTGCATCTGCATTCCGAGTTTGCCTTTGGGAAATCCTTTCTGGCGAAACCAGACATAATAATGCTCTGGAATATCAATGAGGTAATAGTCCTTATATTTTCCGAACGGCATTTTAGTGTTGGCCAGTTTCTTTAGATGTTCATTTGAATCCACTGTTATTTAAAAATTTGATCTAAAAAGAACCTGGATTTGAGTATAGAGTGCTTAAAACTGTATTTGATATCGATAGTTCTCCTGGGTTTGCTATTATGTTTTTTGTCGAATTCTGAAAGAGCAGTTTCCAGATCACCATCAGCCTTGATCTTTGTCCAGAATACCTTAAAGTCTTCTGTTATATTATCAAGATTAACAACCAGTTGCGAGGGTTTATCTTTTAGAAAGATTTCAATATTGGTGTTTACCGTTTGAACATAATCTAAACACACATGAAACCGATCATGGCTTGACAAAGCCTCTGGAGGTAGTTTTTTAATCCCATCAGCGTAAGCGTAGATTATACTTTTAGGTAATAAAAACCGATTCATATAACTTTTGGCGGTGGCTTTTTCATCCCTTTTCAGATGAATATAGAATGCTTCTTTACCATATGTTTTGTCAAGTTGGCCGAGTTGCCAGGCAAGTCTGTTATCTGCTTCGATATGACGGTCGGGAAACTGAAAGCGCTCCAGTCCCAGTTTGTCAGATAATGACTCATGTGCAGCAGAAAAGTTTGTGATATGCTTGCAAGCTTCTATAAAGCCGGATGAGCCGCTTCTGCCCGTACATAACACAAACACATTCATCTTTAGATTTTTTTAGTGGTCAATTTGCGCAGTTTGATGGCCGTTAATACTTTTTTTGTATAAAGCGGAAAATCAGCATTCTGAATCCAATTATAATAGCCCGGTTCTTTATCAAGGATATCCTCAACTTTTTTGCCTTTATGTTTGCCGAAGCCAAAAACTTCTTCTCCTTTTTTATTGTATTGTACCATGCCGGCAAAATCTGCAAACTTTTTGTGGGCGCTAAATTCAGCCAGCCATTTCGTATCATTTTCTAAATCTTCGTACCTGTCTAGTTGAGATTTTAAGACTTCATAAGTGGCGTGGGTGTCTGCTTCGGCGCTGTGAGCGTCAGTTAAATTTTTATCACAGTAAAATTTATAAGCCGCTTCTAATGTTCGTTTTTCTTTTTTATGAAAAATGGTTTGCACATCTACTTTTACCGCATTTTTCATGTCAAAATCTACTTCTGCTCTCAGCATTTCTTCCGCCAAAAGTGGAATATCAAAACGGTTAGAATTATACCCGGCCAAATCTGAATCTTTTATAAAGTTATAAATTTTTGGGGCTAATTCTTTAAAAGTTGGTTCGTTTGCAACATCTTCATCAGAAATACCATGTATGGCTGTGACTTCAGGAGGGATGGGCACGCCGGGATTTATGCGCCAGGTGTAACTTTCTTTATTCTGATTGGGAAAGACTTTTAGGATAGCAATTTCAACAATCCTGTCTTTGGCAATATTGGTTCCTGTGGTTTCAAGGTCAAAAAAGCAAAGGGGTTTGTGGAGGTTTAAATTCATGGAGTTTTTAATAGTAGTTTAATTTATAGTTTCAAATTATTCAAGTGTAGATTTAATACAGCCCATACAATGCTATTATCAATATTATCATAAGCGTGCAATAATCTATTTCTTAATCCTATGATTTGGTTTTCATTATTAATTTTAAGTTTCTCATCAGTTTTTTTATATTATTCAAAGCATTTCCAATAATCATCAATGGCCTTTCAACAGCACTTTGCGTTTTAAAATCTAGTTGATAACTTTTAAAGTCCTCAATATCAGAAGTAAAGTCTTCTATTAATTCTATTGCAATTAAAATATCAGACAGCTACTTTTTGTTTTCTTCCGTCATAAATCAAAAACTTTAGAGGCGTCTATGTTTTGTCTCAAAATCGGATTTTTAATTGAATTGAAGGTCAATAGGTCTACTTTCCTTTCAAAAAAAGCTTCCAACTTATGCCAGATATTTATCAATTTAGACCCTTTGTCTATGGGGTCGTCCTCATCAGTTTCTATAAGTAAATCAATATCGCTCGATTTCTGATTAAAATCACCTTTAACCGATGAGCCAAATCCACACAGCGATGTCATATGTGATTGGCATAAAGTTGTAAACGCGTTTGCCCTTGAATTTATATATCCTTTTAAATACATCTTTAATAAATTACGATTAAACGTAATTAAATTCTATCCATCTGCCAAATATATTAGTTTTAGGACGAACTGCTTTATTTTTTTAAGGATTTGTCGTTAGCCCTTATACTTCTGTGGCAGATAAACTATTTTTTTAGTCTCAAAAAAATCTTCTTTAAAATACCTTGTAAGTGGAATAATTTGAGCGTTTCGGTAAGATTTTAGTTCTTCTGATAAATCACCACCTTTTAAATAAATGATACCATTTTTGATTTCATGCCGGGATATTTTTGCGATTTTACCTTTGGTCCAATTTACAAAGGTAGGCATGGCCGCAACAGCTCTACTGATGATAAAATCATAGTGGCCTTTGATATGCTCAACTCTGTCGTTTATGGCATTTACGTTTTTCAATGCCAGACCATCAACAACTTCATTCACCACTTTCATTTTTTTGCCGATACTGTCAACTAATGTAAAATCGACATCAGGGTAGAGAATAGCCAGCGGAATTCCCGGAAAACCGCCGCCGGTGCCCACATCTACAACTTTAGATCCGGATTGAAATTTGATAAATTTAGCAATGGCCAGACTGTGCAAAACGTGACGCAGATAGATCTCATCAATATCTTTTCTGGAAACCACATTTATTTTTTGGTTCCAGTTTTTATATAAATCTGCAATAGCGGTAAATTGATTTTCTTGCTCTTCGGTGAGGTTTGGGAAATAGGTGTTGATGTATTCCATAATTGCACCAAAATTAAGATAATAAACGTGAATATATTTCAAAAAGCTGAGATTTATGCTATATGACTTAGCGCAAAATATATTACCATAACGTCTTGGCTAGTTATATAATTTAATAAAGTCAACCCTTGAATTTTATAAGGGTTGTTAATAAATTGATGATATGGATTTGTATAAGTCCTTGTGCTTTCAAGGGGTTGTTTGAAAAAAAATCATATTTTTGCTTAATTAAAAAAAATAATTTAACCTATGGCAACATTAAGATTCAATGCATTAAAAGAAACTTACAAAAGAAAACCGGTTCATATTGAAGAATCCACAAGACGTTCTGAAATATTTGGTTTAAATGTATTTAACCAGCAAGCGATGCGTCAATATTTAACCAAAAGTTGTCTGGAAGGAATTAATAATGCCACAAAAAAAGGGACTAAAATTGACAGACAACTTGCTGAACATATTTCAGCCGGTATGAAAGACTGGGCGATATCAAAAGGTGCGACCCATTATACACATTGGTTTCAGCCCTTAACCGGATCAACAGCAGAAAAGCATGATGCCTTTTTCGAAACTTTAGGCGATTCCGGTGAGTCAATCGAAAAGTTTAGTGGAAGTCAATTAGTTCAACAGGAACCAGACGCCTCCAGTTTACCGAATGGCGGTATCAGAAACACATTTGAAGCCAGAGGTTATACGGCATGGGACCCAACCTCTCCTGCTTTTGTCTGGGGAACTACCCTGTGTATTCCCACAATTTTTGTGTCCTATACCGGAGAGGCCTTAGATTATAAAACACCGCTTTTGAGATCACTTCAAGCATTAGACAAATCTGCGACAGATGTAGCAAAGTATTTTGACAGAAAAGTCAGCAAAGTTTCAGCCACTTTAGGCTGGGAGCAAGAATATTTTCTCGTAGATAAAGCCCTGGCAGAAACACGACCAGATATTATACTGTCCGGCAGAACGTTGTTGGGCCATGCGCCGGCTAAAGGTCAACAGATGGATGATCACTACTTTGGCTCAATTCCAAGTCGGATTTTAAACTATATGAAAGACCTGGAACGCGAATGTATGGCTTTGGGTATTCCCGTTAAAACAAGACATAATGAAGTTGCTCCAAATCAGTTTGAGCTGGCACCAATTTTTGAAGAAGCCAACCTGGCAGTAGATCACAATTCCCTATTGATGGATGTTATGGACAAAGTAGCAAACAGACATCACTTCAAGGTATTGCTGCATGAAAAGCCATTTAAAGATGTGAATGGTAGTGGAAAACACAACAATTGGTCTATGAGTACAGACACTGGTGTAAATTTATTGAGCCCGAGCAAAAAGCCAATGAAAAACCTTCAGTTCTTAACTTTCTTTATTAATACCATAAAAGCGGTTTACGAATACGAAGAATTGATCAGAGCGACTATTGCCTCTGCTTCCAATGACCATAGATTAGGTGCAAACGAAGCACCACCGGCAATTATTTCCGTATTTATCGGGTCACAGTTAACTAAAGTGTTAGATGAACTTGAAAAAGTGACAGACGGTAAACTTTCTCCGGAAGAAAAAACAGAGCTTAAGTTAAATGTTGTGGGTAAAATTCCGGAAATCTTATTGGATAATACAGATAGAAACAGAACATCTCCTTTTGCCTTTACCGGAAACAAATTTGAGTTGAGAGCAGTGGGGTCTTTAGCCAATTGTGCTAATCCTATGACAATGTTAAACGCTATTGTAGCCAAGCAGCTTAAAGATTTTAAAGTTGAGGTTGATGCATTAGTCAAGGATAAGAAAATGAAGAAGGATGATGCGATTTTTAATGTCTTGAGAGAATACATCAAACAGTCTAAAGCCATCAGATTTGAAGGTGATGGTTATGGCGAAGCCTGGGAAATTGAAGCTGAAAAACGAGGGTTGAGTAATAACAAAACAACCCCGGAAGCCCTTAAAGCAAAATTATCTCAAAAATCAATTGATTTATTTACCGAGCTTAAAATCATGAATGAAATTGAAATTAAAGCCAGATATGATATTGAAATTGAAGACTATGCTAAGCATATTCAAATAGAAGGAAGAATCCTTGGCGATATTGCCCGAAATCATGTCATTCCAACGGCAATAAGATACCAAAACATTTTGATAGACAATGTGAAAGGTATTAAAGAAATTTTTGGAGAATCCTTTGAAAGCAAAGCCAAAGAACAGCTAAAGATTATAGAAGCTATTTCAGGTCATATTGAACACATTAATGCCGGCATAGATCATATGATTGATGCGCGTAAAAAAGCAAATGTTCTTGAAGATGAAACAGAAAAAGCTTTTGCTTATTGCAATGATATCAAGCCATTTTTTGAAGATATTAGATACCATTGTGATAAATTGGAAATGCTTGTGGATGATGAAATGTGGCCATTGACTAAGTACAGAGAAATGTTGTTTACCAGATAGATTTCAGTTTGTTTTACATTTATACAAAGCCATCTCAAATTGAGGTGGCTTTATGGTTTGCCTTAAAAAATGTTGTCATTTTAATTGGTTTGTTGTAACATTACCCCTTATTTCAAAATATGAACAATAAACCAGCCACTTCAGAAGCAGATACTATTCCACAAATTAGCCTTTCAAAATCGCTTATACCTGTTGTTATACTAATTCTCATATTAGCTTATAATGTGATTTTTGTTTATAATGGAAAAGATGATGACCCTTTAGCAGGAGCTAATCAATTTGCTTTGTTAATAGGGGCGGCAGTTGCCGGAATTGTTGGTATTATCAATAAGACTTCATATAAAGGCATACTTGAATACGTCGCTAAAAATATTAAGTCTACCGCAAGTGCCATAATGATATTATTGTTGGTTGGTGCTTTAGCGGGAACATGGCTTCTTGGAGGTATAATACCGGCTATGGTTTATTATGGGCTTCAGGTTTTACATCCCTCTATTTTTTTAGTGGCTTGCGTGATTATTTGTTCATTGATTTCAATTTCAACAGGCAGCAGCTGGACCACATCGGCAACAGTTGGTATAGCTTTAATTGGTATAGCTGAGGTTCTTGGGATTTCTACGGGTATGACGGCCGGTGCTATTCTTTCCGGGGCTTATTTTGGAGATAAATTGTCGCCAATGAGTGATACAACAAACCTTGCACCAGCCATGGCAGGGACAGACCTTTTTACCCATATACGCTATATGACTTATACAACTGTGCCTTCAATTACAATAACAATAATTGTATTTTTAATTATAGGTTTTAATTTGGATGTAGAACAAATTGGAGATCAGTCTAAAATCTTGAATGACATTAAAGCTTCTTTTGATGTGACACCATGGTTATTTGTTGTACCTCTTGTTGTTATTGCAATGATTGTTAAAAGAACACCACCACTAGTAGCGTTGTTGGTAGGTAGTCTTCTTGGTGCAGTTGCTGCACTCGTTTTTCAACCGGATTTAGTTGTAATGGTAGCCGACTCAACTGCTTTCACCTTTAAATCTGCTTATAAAGGGATCATGAATGCCATCACTGTAGATATTACCATCCCTACCGAAAATAAATACCTCATTGATTTATTTTCAGCTTCAGGCATGAGCGGTATGTTAGGTACAATTTGGCTTATCATCTGCGCCATGGTATTTGGTGGTGTGATGGAGGCTATTGGAGCCTTGGCTGCCATAAGTCGAGCACTTTTAAACCTATTCCACACCACCTTTGGCTTGTTTGCCTCTACTGTGGCGAGTTGTTTGGCTTTAAACGCCACAGCATCAGACCAATACCTCGCCATCGTAGTGCCGGGCAAAATGTTCAGTAAGGCTTATAGAGAAAAAGGTTTAGCGCCTGAAAATTTGAGTCGTGCATTAGAAGACTCAGGAACTGTTACCTCAGTTTTAATACCTTATAATACTTGTGGGGCATACCATAGTGGTGTTTTAGGCGTTAGTGTAGCAGAGTATTTTGTTTATGCTATTTTTAACTACATTAGTCCGTTTATGACGCTTACTTTTGCTGCCTTCAATATTAAAATCAGACAACTTAAAGACGCTACTTCATGAAATTAGATATTTTAGCTTTTGGTGCCCATCCGGATGATGTTGAACTCAGCTGTTCAGGAACTCTGGCAATAGAAATAGAAAATGGGAAAAGCGTAGGGATTATTGACTTGACCAGAGGCGAAATGGGTACCAGAGGAAGTGCTGAAATTCGAGATCAGGAATCCAGTCAAGCAGCTGAAATTTTAGGGGTAAAAATTCGGGAGAACTTAGGTTTTAAAGATGCGTTATTTCCTAATGACGACACACACAAACTTGAGGTCATTAAACTATTGAGAAAGTATCAACCAGAAGTTGTGCTTTGTAATGCTATAAGCGATCGGCATATTGATCACGGGAGAGCTAGTACACTTGTAAGTGAGGCTTGTTTTCTGAGTGGACTAAAGAAGTATGAGACTATAATAGATGATAAACTTCAAGAGGCATGGCGACCACAGCATGTCTTTCACTACATCCAATGGTATGATATCGAACCGGATTTTGTTGTGGATATTTCTAGCACAATTGATAAAAAAATTGCCTCTGTAAAAGCATACAAGTCACAATTTCATGATCCCGACAGCAAAGAGCCTGCTACGCCAATTTCAAGTTCTAATTTTATGGAAAGTATAAGTTATAGAGCAAGAAACTTCGGTCGTATTATTGGTGTAGAGTATGCTGAGGGTTTTACAACAGAACGGTATATAGGGGTAAAATCGGTCTTTGATTTGATTTGAGTTTATAAGTTTATAGGTTTAAGAGTTGCATTAAAAATTTACTTCAAAAGACGCAAGGTATTTCGCAAGAGGAGCCAAGAAATTACAGCATAATTTTTTAAAAAAGATTTTGCAAGAGATTAATTTTAAGTAAATTTGCAACGCTTAAAAGCAAAGCTGAAATGGTGGCTGTAGCTCAGTTGGTTAGAGTATCGGTTTGTGGATCCGAGGGTCGCCGGTTCGAACCCGGTCAGCCACCCAAAAGCCTTCAAGTTTACTTGAAGGCTTTTTTAATGACCTTCATTGTATAACTCACAGGTTTCTCAAACCTGTGTTAGCTTTTTAGATTAGTTTGGATTATAACTTAAGGTTTACCGATTGAAACATTAAAAAATATTGAGATAAGATGCTCAATATGTAATATATAGATTGAAATACATCCAATAGACAGCGATTGCAGATAGATAGGAACCTAAGAGGTTTTTAACCCGGTTTATGCAATAGAACATGTATTCTGTTTTATATATCTGATGAAAATACTGTTATTCAGTATTTTATCAGGGTTACACTGACGATAAATGTCAGTGTTTGCAATAC
>Ga0102940_1002183_pt1 | contig 11954 bp, 8 predicted proteins | sample SalPonR2_C_D1_MG_FD_78215 | JGI IMG/M metagenome (GOLD analysis project Ga0102940, IMG submission 78215) | Salt pond soil microbial communities from South San Francisco under conditions of wetland restoration - Salt Pond MetaG R2_C_D1_MG | ecosystem: Environmental > Aquatic > Marine > Intertidal...
GTAGTTCTCGTAATCTTTTTTTATCGGGCGTTCCGCTTTTACGTTCGATATGTACCCAGTTTTTAATCAGCATTTTCGAATTGTTTACCAACTGTAACATATCCCCGAGGTGCGAAACCGATGGTGAATAAACATTGGCAACTTCTTCGTTAAGTTGTTTGTTTTGCTGTAGCGTTGTATAAGTAAGTATACTGCTAACTAGAAGGGTGATTATGATGAGACCAAAGCCTAAAAATAAGCGGTTTGCGATGGTAAATCTGTACTTCATACTTAATAGTTTAAAGATTAACGCCCGTGTCTCTTTTGTGTTTACGGTGTCATGTCAAATTGTATACTGTCGTCTTTTTCAGTGAGTTTAATGCTCTATAAAACTATAAAACACAATTTGATAAACCTAAAAATAGATAATTTTTTTCTATCATCATACAAATTTAAGACATTTTCTCGGGGGAAATGCAGGTATATCACTTTCTTTGGGAAGCTAAAATGAAATAATTTGTTTAAGTTCGTTTAAAATTTTAACGCTTATGTGTGGTATTGCAGGTTACTGGAACGCTGGTGTGGATTTTAACACGCAATCGCTGGAAATGATGGCTGCAGCCTTAAGGCACAGAGGACCTGATTATTCAGGTAGATTTGTGGAAGGAAAGGCTGGGCTTGTACACGAGCGCCTTAGTATAATAGATCTTAACGAAAGGTCTAATCAACCCATTCATTCGCATGATGGCAGGTTTGTTATGGTTTATAATGGCGAAGTTTATAACTTTAATGAGCTTGCAACCCAATTTCGCCTTGAAACTAAAACTACAAGCGATAGCGAAGTAGTGCTTGAGTTATTTGTCAAGAAGGGTGTGGAGTTTGTAAACTATATGAGTGGTATGTTTGCCATCGCCATTTACGACAGAGAAGAGGAGAGGTTATTCTTGTTTCGCGATCGCGTGGGTATTAAACCACTTTTTTATTATGAGCAGCCGGGAACCTTTATTTTTGCGTCAGAATTAAAAGCTTTACAACGTGCTTTACCAAAGAATAGGTTAAGGCTTAACCATCAGGCTGTAATTAATTATTTGCATTTAGGTTTTATACCTGCTCCCGACACAATTTATGAAAATGTGCATAAGCTTTTACCCGGAGAATTGGCTATAATAGACGCCAATGGAGTTGTGAAACGCAAGTGGTGGAGTGTGGAGCAACAAATTGAAAAAGAGAAGATTAAGGATGAAAAGGAGGCCCTGGTTCGCTTCGATAAGGTGTTGAACAGTGCTGTTCAAGGCAGGCTTATCAGCGATGTACCTGTGGGTACTTTTTTGAGCGGAGGCATTGATAGTAGTCTGGTTTCTGCTGTAGCTGCCCGCCATTATCCCGGTCGTATTAAAACATTCACAATAGGTTTTGAACATACCCGGCACGATGAAACAGGTTACGCCGCTAAAGTTGCCCAACATATTGGATCGGAACACCGAATGCTTTACGCTACAGAAAAAGAGGCTGAAGAGTTGCTGCCCGATATTATTTCGCAATACGATGAACCATTTGCAGATACAAGTGCCATCCCTACCATGCTTGTTTCGAGGTTGGCTAAAGAAGAAGTAACCGTAACACTTTCGGGCGACGGTGGCGATGAGTTGTTTATGGGTTACGGGGCCCATGTTTGGGCCGGGCGAATGGCAAAACCAGGTGTGCAGATGATGGCTCCGTTCTACAAAACGGCATTAGCAATGGGCGGTAGCCGTTATAAAAGAGTTGCCCGCCTGTTTGAAAAATCGCAGGTTACCGAACCTCACATTTTTTCGCAGGAACAGTACTTCTTTAGCCAAAAAGAGCTGCTTCAGCTTGTTAAACAACCCGGTGATGTTTTTAAACCAGAATTTGAACATATTCGCCGGCAGCTGACACCGGAGGAGCGTCAGGCTTTGTTTGATTTTAAATACTACCTGCCTGATGACCTGCTTACAAAAGTAGACCGTGCCAGTATGCGATACGCACTTGAAACCCGTGTGCCTTTGCTGGATTATCGTATGGTTGAAATGGCCTTTAATCTTGATCCGGCTCTTCGCTTAAAAGGGAAGACGGGTAAATATTTGTTGAAACAGCTTCTTTACAAATATGTCCCGAAGGAATTTTTCGATAGGCCAAAGCAAGGCTTTTCAGTGCCACTGGAGCAATGGATGAAAGGGCCACTTGAGGGTTGGTTTAATGCCTACCTCGATAAAGCAATGCTTGTGAAGCATGGGGTTGTAAACCCTGAATACGTGGCTGATTTACAAAAAAAATTTAGAGGCCCCAAATATGCGTTTTTGTACAACCGATTGTGGGCAGTAGCAGCACTGCATGCGTGGCTCGATTCTAATACTTGAAATTACATGGATTTACAATATCGCATTTTTTATTTGCAGGTAATCTAAATAATAAAGCACTCTGATTGAAATGCTGTTTTTTCCCAGATCTGAAAAAGTGTTTTCCAGGTTGCGTCCAAAATCATTTATCACCTCGTCTGTTTCAGAAAGAATTTGGTTTTTCCAAACCAGTGACATTTCACTTCCGGGAGCAAATTGCCATGTATAGGCCAAGTCGATATTGAAAGCATTGTAATTAATGTCTTCGTTTTCGTTATATGCCGGATAATCAGTTAAAGTACCATCCTTATTAAGCAGGTAGAACTGGTCGTAATTCACTTTGGTCCAATAATGTCGTAAGTAGAATGTTAAAGAAGCATTTGGTGTGAATATATAATCGAGGTTGATGTTATTTTCAAGTTTCTGGTAGTTCCGGCGTCCGAATACAACTGAATCTTCTGCTGAATTATTGTCAATATAGCCAATGGAGTTGAAACTGTTATCGCCATTGAAATCATATACAAGTTGGAATTTGTCACCCAGACGTAACCTTGGGCTAGCGCTGTACCATAGGCCAGATTGATCATATTCATTGGCAACCCAACCGCCAAATCTGAGGTCAAGCGCAAATGTTTTTCTATAATCTGATGATATCCAGAAGCTACCATTTTGCCATGAGGCTGTTTTAAACTTGTAGCCATCTACCCGTGGTTCATAATAATCATAACCCATTATGGGCTTGATCTGCGAGCTTAAACCAAATGAAAGGTGGTTTTTTGTTGTTGCACGAGTTGAGAAATTGATTCGGGTACTGATGAAATCATGGTAATCGAACATGGTGTTGTAATTAACACTTATTTCATTGTGCCAGTTCAATAGCCTCCAGAATGGTTCTCTGATGCTGTACGAAACTTCAGCCCTGTTGCTTCTTTCATCCGGGCTTTGCAGGTAACCAAGGTCATTCGGGTCGAACTTTGGACTTTCGGTATTGTGCCTTAATGAGAATCGGAATCTTCCGGTAATGCGTTCAACTTCGAACCAGTATTTGTAACCATAAGGATTGTCTAATGTGTAACGTTGACTTAAGGATGCTGCTCCTTTTACAGCAATGGATTCTTTTATTTCGTAACGCACCTCTGAACCGGTTACGTTGGCCGTGTAGTTGCTGGAAGGCCTGTGCACGTTTGTGTTGATTAAACTTATGAAAGAGTTCCCCGGCAGGCTCTGTTCAAGCACACTTACATTGTAGTTGGTGAATGGTTGTACCTGTACTTTTTCTTCTTTGCCGGTTATAGTATCTTTTACGGTAGCGTGCGTAGTCTGACTCATGGCATTCAGAACCCCAATGTTTAGGCCTTTCCTGGTTTTGCCTGTTATTTTTGTGGCATTGATTAACTGGGTGCTGTTGGGTATCTCTACAACTTCCACCCCGGCAGTGTCTTCCATGTCATATGCTTTATGGGCATTAACCGGTTTGCTACCAATGCGCCTGGAGTAAAAAATGCCGGCGCGGTTAAAGAGCTCCATGCCTTCTTTGAAAAATTCCCGGTTTTCGCCGTAATAGGTCTCAAATGGACTCAGATTTAAGCGTTCCTTGTCAGATTTTACCTGCCCGAAATCGGGTATGAGCATCATATCAAGCGTGAAGCTTTCGTTGATGCCATATTTTACATCCATTCCACCTTTAATGGAATAGCTGTTTTCATTGCTTTCGTTTTCTACATATGCCGACATGTAGGGAATGAATGCCAGCCTGACGGGAGGTTCTACATCGACAATACCTGTTAAAACGCCTGCTTGTTTATTGGTGCCTTCTGTATTGATATCAATGTAGTTCCAGGTGCTTACTTCCCTGTTGCGCTGAATCACGCGTTCTATGTTTAATCCCCATTCCTGGTTTTTAGCTTTAGAAAATCGCAGGGCTGAGTAAGGGATACGCATTTCAATGCTCCAGCCATTTGGAGTGTGTGTAACGGCTGACTCCCAAACAGCATCCCAGCGGTAATCTTTGTATGTGGTAGATTTTACATCGACCTGCACCCCTGTAGAGGTTACGAAAAAGCCATAGGCCTTACTTGCATCATTGTATGGATCGATATATACCCCGAAATAATCTGCCAGGTTGAAATTATCTCTTTTCCCCAGGTTTTTTGATATTTGGTCTGGATGGTCGTCTTCTAAAAAAGCACCTACGTACAAAGCATTGTCATCATAAAGAAATCTTACATGGGTAGCTTCGCTGGGTGCTTTCCCGTTGTACGGGCTGTATTGGGTGAAATTTGTGGCTTGCGGAGTTTCGTCCCATGCAGTTTCCTGGAGTTTTCCGTCAATTGTTATTATTTCTGATGTGCGGGTTGCTTCAACTTTTTTCTTTTCTTGTGCATATATAGAAATATAGGGAATAATTATAAGCGTAAGGCTCAATAAAATTCTGTTCATACAAATAGTTTTCCTAATTAGTTGCTGTTCGTTCCTTGTTTGAAAACTAATCAAAAAAGGAGCCAAAGTATTCTATGGGCTTGTAGTCAGCATAATAGGATTAAGAGAGCTCTTTTTCCAGTTCCGGGGTCATTTCGAGGTTGTGGTAAACGTTCTGAACGTCATCGTTTTCCTCGAATTCTTCCACCATCGCCAGTACTTTTTTTGCTGTTGCTAAATCAACTTCCTGTGTCGAGTTGGGTATTCTTTGCAAACCTGCATTTTCAGCTTCTATATTTAGTTCATCGAGTTTTTTCTGCATGTTGCCAAAGTCCTCCATCGATGTAGTTACGATGAGCATTTCTCCTTCGCTGTCAAATTCTTCTGCTCCTGCATCAATGAGTTCAAGCTCAAGCTCTTCAAGGTTTAAGTCAGCTTTTTTGGGTATGGCAAAAACGCCTTTTCGATCAAAAATAAAACTGAGTGAGCCATTTTTACCCAGACTGCCACCCCGCTTGTTAAATATCGAGCGTACATCGCTCACTGTGCGGTTGTTATTGTCTGTCATGCACTCCACGAAAATTCCAACTCCACCCGGGGCGTGTCCCTCAAAGGTCATTTCGGCCAACTGATCGGTTGATTTATCAGATGCTTTATCTATTGCCCGCTGAATATTGTCTTTGGGCATGTTTATTCCCCGCGCATTCTGTATGGCCAGCCGCAATCGGGGGTTGTTATTTGGATCCGGATCATTGCCCTCCTTTACAGCAATCATTATCTCTTTCGATATTCGGGTGAACATCTTTGCTCTTTTTGCATCCTGAGCGCCTTTCCTGTGTTTAATGTTTGCCCACTTACTATGTCCTGCCATATGAACTGGTTTTATTTTAGGTGTTATTTGCAAAATTATAAAAAAATGTGGTCCATATAAATAGATTAAAAGATACGAAAACCCTTTAATTGTAGGGTTTTTGCACTTGCTGTTATAAATGAGTTGATTATAAGTTCTATAATTCAGTTAAATAGTTTATAGATTCAATAGCGATAAGCATTATCTTTGCAGCGGCAAATCAAAATGATTTTTAAGAAATGGCGAAGAAGTTATACATCGAAACGTACGGATGCCAAATGAATGTGGCAGACAGTGAAGTTGTTGCATCTGTGCTGGGTGATGAGCATTATGAAATTACAAATGACGAATCAGAAGCTGATCTTGTATTAATCAACACCTGTTCCATTCGAGATAATGCGGAGAAGCGTATCTGGAACCGGTTAGATGCTTTAAAACACAATAAAAAAATAAATCCGGAGCTTAAAGTTGGAGTGATTGGTTGTATGGCCGAAAGGCTTGGTGGTAAGTTAACTGAAAATAAGCTGGTTAGCTTGGTGGCCGGACCGGACTCCTACCGGAAATTACCCGGTATGTTAACCATGGCCGATAAGGGTGCTCCGGCTATCGATACTGAGCTTTCGAAAGAAGAAACTTATGCCGGTATATTGCCGAAGAGGCTTGAGGAAAATGCATTTGGGGGATTTGTTTCCATTAGTCGTGGATGTAACAATTTTTGTACATATTGTATTGTGCCTTATACCAGGGGGCGTGAGCGCAGTCGGAACCCCGAAGATGTTGTGAGTGAGGTGGAGGAACTTATCAATACAGGCCATAAAGAGATTACCTTACTGGGACAGAATGTGAACTCTTATCATTACAAAACCGATGAGGCAGATATTGATTTTCCTGAGCTTTTAAAAAGTGTATCAAAACTGGACACTACTGTCCGAATTCGTTTCACTACTTCTCACCCAAAAGATATTTCTGACAAGCTTATTAAAACAATTGCCGAAAACGTAAATATTTGTAACCATATTCATTTGCCGGTGCAGTCTGGTAGTTCAAGAATGCTTAAGCTGATGAACCGGAAGTATGACCGCGACTGGTATATGGAGCGGATTCAGAAGATACGCGAGTTCATTCCGAATTGCGGCATTACTACGGATATTTTTTGTGGTTTTCATGATGAAACCGAAGAAGATCACCAGCAAACCCTGTCGTTGATGAAGGAAGTGGGATTCGATTGGGCATTTATGTTCAAATATAGTGAGCGGGAAGGCACCTATGCTGCCAAACATCTGAAAGATAATGTTCCGGAAGAGACAAAATCAAAGCGTCTGCAGCAGATTATTGCGCTGCAGCAAGAGCTTTCACTAAAAAGTAACAAGGCAGACATTGGAAAAACATTTATCGTGTTGGCTGAAGGTGTTTCAAAAAAATCAGATCAGGAGCTCTTTGGTCGCAATGAACAAAATAAGGTAATTGTGTTTCCAAAAGGAAATTATAACCCGGGCGATTCTGTTCAGGTGAAAGTTTATGACTGTTCGTCTGCCACACTCAGAGGAACTTTAGTTGAATAAATTCATAAATCGTAAATACCTCAAATTATGAGCGAAACATTAAAGCACTATCGTGAATACAGGCAAGAAATGAATGAGAGAATTCTGGCCGGAAATAACAAGGTAATTAAGCGTATATTTAACCTTGATACCAATACTTATATGGAGGGAGCTTTGGATACTAAGACCAAGGAGATGCTTGGATTGGTGTCATCAATGGTGTTGCGTTGCGACGATTGTATTCGTTACCATGTAGAACAGTGCCATAAATTGGGTGTAAGCAAAGAAGAGTTGTTCGAAATTTTTAGTGTTGCTAACGTGGTGGGGGGTACAATTGTAATTCCACATTTGCGTAGAGCCGTTGAGTTTTGGGATGAGCTCGAAGCCGAGGCTTCCGGAAAATGATTTTTAAAGCATGACAAATAACATATTTCATCACCTTACAAAGGTCTTATATTTGTCTGATGAAATTTGATATTTAAACTTTAATTACACCAGAAAATAAACCAACAATGAAGCCTATACTGAAACTCAAGAATACAAGCTTTGTAGTGAAAAGACGCTACGAAGCTTTTATTTTTTTAATTATATTTTTCGTGTTTTTCGGTTTTCTCGGACATAAAATGGGTACAGCCAACTTGCTTAATACCATTATGAATACTGCCTGGGACCTGCTCATGAATACTGTGTTTTTTATCATGGGAATTACTGTGCTAAGTGGCGCGCTGGGCAGGTTAATGATTGAATTTGGGGTAGTACGCTTACTTGAGTTTATCTTGCGCCCTTTTATGCGTCCGATATTTAATTTGCCCGGAGTTTCGGCTTTGGCCGGATTGATGACTTTCTTTTCTGATAATCCGGCGATTATAAGCCTGGCAAATGATAAAAATTTTAAGAAATATTTTTATGAATACGAGCTGGTTTCGTTGGCCAATTTTGGGACAGCATTCGGAATGGGTCTGATTGTGCTGACATTTATGGCTGGTTTGGGTTATTTTGGTCCGGCACTGGTTGGTTTATTTGGTGCACTGATAGGAGCAATAATCAGTACACGATTAATGCAGCGTTTAATTTGCAATAAAATAGAATGTAAAACCACTGAAGAAAAACATGGCGAAGATGATAAGATCAGGTTTCGAAGCGAGGGTAGTACCTTTTTAAGATTTCTGAATGCATTGCTCGATGGCGGAAAATCTGGTGTCGATTTAGGATTGGCCATTATTCCCGGCGTACTAATTATTAGTACCATGGTAATGATTGTGACCTTTGGCCCGAAAGATGCTGCAATCGGTTATCAGGGCCTTGCATACGAGGGCGTACCAATCTTGCCTAAACTGGCAGGTTATATCAATGGTGTGTTTGAATTTCTTTTCGGTTTTAAAAGCCCCGAATTAATTGCTTTTCCCATAACCGCACTTGGTGCAGTTGGTGCAGCATTATCACTTGTAAAGGCTTTTGTGGCTGAGGGATTAATTACCGGTAATGTAATTGCTGTGTTTACTGCAATGGGTATGACCTGGAGTGGTTATTTGAGCACCCACACAGCCATGCTCGATACACTTGGTCACAGACCGCTTACATCTAAAGCCCTTTTGGCGCACACGGTTGGAGGTATTGTTGCAGGTGTGGTGGCCAATTATGCATTTAAACTCATTGCTTTTTGGGGATTTCTATAGCCAGCATGTGAATGTGATATAAGCAAAGCGATTTACTATGTGAATTGCACAACTTTTTGCCCCAGATAGTTTCTTTGTTAAGTTTTTGTAAATCAACCTTCTCTGTGGGGTGTGTGGCAAAGTAGCTTCTGAGTAGAGGAGCGTTCAGCTTATGCGGAATAAGGCAGTTCCAGGAGGAAAGTAGAGCCTTTTCCAAATTCAGATTCCACCCGGATTCTTCCACCCAGCATCTCTGTGAGATTTTTACTGATAGCCAGTCCTAAACCTGCGCCCCGGTATAGTTTTTTTGTGCGTTCTTCAACTTTGCCAAACCGCTGAAATATAAATTGTTTTTGCTCTTTTGTCATACCAATGCCTGTGTCTTTAACATAAACCACCAGGTGGTTCTCTTCATCGGCCATGCGGTAACCAACTTCTATGTGGCCCTCTTCGGTAAACTTTATGGCATTGTCAAGCAGATTCGATATAATTTGCTGAAGCCTGAAAGAGTCTGTCTTTAATAGTGGGTTATCCAGGTTTGGATCTGTCTTTTTTTCTATTTCAATATGTGCTTTACCAATCTGTTTTTTCTTATTGTTGAAAACCTTTATCGTATTGTCTATTATTTCATTAATGCGGATTTCTTTTAACTGCACTTTAAGCTCGCCGGCCTCGATTTTCGCAATATCGATAATGTCGTCAATCAAATGCAGCAACAGGTTACTGTTTTCCTCGATTAGTTTTCTGTAAGCTTGTGCTTCTTCTGCTGTGGGCGATGTGTAGTTAAGCAACTCTGTAAAACCCACAATAGCATTCATTGGTGTTCTGATTTCATGCGACATGTTGGCCAGGAATGCAGACTTCAGTCTGTCGCTCTCTTCGGCCTTCTCTTTAGCATTGCGCAGATCTTTTGTCCGTTCCTGGACTATTTCCTCCAAATGTTTCCGGTGATTTTCGAGCATGTTTTTCTGCTTGGTAATTTCTTTGTTTTGCTCAAAAATGGTGACATTTTTACGTTTTAGTTTCTTGCGTGTAACCAATAAGAAAATAATGAATCCAATAGCAATAAGAAAAGCTATTATGGTAAAAATTTGCTGACTCCGTATCTGTTTGAGCTTAATTTGCTTAAGCATATTGTCGTTTTCGAGGTTCTCAATTTCCAGACGCTGATTCTCAAGCTGGTATTTTTTCTCGATAGATTCTATTTCACGCATCTTTTCTATACTGAAAAGGCTGTCCTTTAACTCAATAAATTTTTTGTAATAATGGAGGGCCTTCGTGGGCTTTTGTTGTCCTTCATAGGCTGTTGCCAGTTGGTTGTAGGCATTTTTAGCCTGCCCAATTATTTCAGCTTCCAACGCAATGTTCAGTCCCCGTGCGGCTAACTCTGCGGCTTTTTCGTATTCTGTTTGCTTGTTGTATGTTGCTGCAATTTCAATAAGTGTTCTGGCAATGTTGAGCTTTGATCCAAGGTCTTCATAAATATTGAGAGCTCTTACAAAATACTGTGATGCTAACTTATACTGGTTCAGATTCATGTAAGCCAGTCCAATGCTCGATTGACAATGGGCAATGCCCTGGCGGTCGTTGTAATTTTTGTAAATCTCCATAGCCTGTTGCAACATAATAATGGCTGAATCATATTGGGCTTTTTCTAGCTGGATTAGTCCCATGTTATTAAGGCACCCGCCTATACCCAAACTGTCGTTGTATTGTTTCCTTGTAATCAGCGATTTTTGATAGTATTCCATTGCAAGGTCAAGGTCCTCCAGCGCAAAATACAGGTTTCCGATATTGTTATAGGTTTTCCCCATTCCCTCTATGTCGCCAAGCATTTTGCGTTTTTCAAGCGACTTTTGGTAGTATTTCAAAGTTTTCAGGTAATTGCCTTTTATCCGGTTCACCACACCAAGATTATTATAAATTTTAGCCAGACCCAGAGTGTCTTTTTTCTTTTCAAATATTTTCATTGCCTGCTCGAAATGTTTTATTGCAGTATCGAGCTGGTTTTTAATGTAGTAAATGTTACCAATGTTTTTGTAGTTCTCAGCAAGCCTTGATGAATCTCCGGCTTTAAGTGCAATTTTGTTTGCTTGCTCACCATATTTAAGCGCCGAATCGGGGTAGGAGCGTCTCAGTATTAGTGCAAGTCGATTAAGCGCATCAATGCGTGTTTCTATAGAGGGCTCTTTTTTTAGCAATTGCTGAAGACTGTCTATGTTGTTTTGCTGTGCAAATAGAACTGTACCCGACAATATAAGAAGAAGTGAAAACAGATATTTTTTCAAAGTTGGTTGCTGCATTTAGTTGGTTCGGAATATTATTCTTATTACAGGTTCTTTTGAACCCATTCGTAATTTTCATTGTCGAAGCAAACCAGGTATACTTTCTGAATACTTGTTGTTTTTTTGATGTACTCCCTTATTGTTTTTACTGCAATTGCTGCTGCTTTGTCTTTTGGAAAACCATAAACCCCAGTGCTGATGTTGGGAAAGGCAACGGTTTTACAGTTATTTTCTTCGGCTACTTTAAGTGAGTTGTGATAACTATTGGCAAGTTCAACCGGTTCATTTTTATGACCGCCCTGCCAGACCGGTCCCGGTGTATGGATTACATATTTTGCCTTTAGCGCTCCCCCGTTTGTAATAACGGCTTCTCCGGCTGGTAATTTGCCATTTTTAGCTACAATGGTTTTGCATTCTTCAAGTATTTCAGGACCTCCTGCACGGTGAATGGCGCCATCTACGCCTCCTCCACCTTTCAATGCAGAATTTGCCGCATTCACTATTGCGTCTGTCTCTATTTGGGTTATATCGCCCTTTATGGCCTCGATTTTATTATTAACCAGTTTTGACATAAGTGCAACTTATTTAATGTGTAGTACAGTTATATCAAATTTAATGTTTTTTAATTGGAAAAGTAAATTTTTCTTACTCAGGCATTAGACGAAAATCATGCCATAAAGTAACCAGATAATGAGGCCTGCTACTATTGTAAATACGAAAAGCACTTTCATATTGCGGTTCATCCGATCTCTTTTGAGGTTTTTGCTTATACGGTGCTTCATTTCACTGCTAGCTTCAGCATTTATCGGCCGATTTAATTGAATTGTACTGCGTGTAGATTTATGTTTTTGTGAACTCAGCCTTTTAGA
>Ga0102940_1002184_pt1 | contig 11949 bp, 9 predicted proteins | sample SalPonR2_C_D1_MG_FD_78215 | JGI IMG/M metagenome (GOLD analysis project Ga0102940, IMG submission 78215) | Salt pond soil microbial communities from South San Francisco under conditions of wetland restoration - Salt Pond MetaG R2_C_D1_MG | ecosystem: Environmental > Aquatic > Marine > Intertidal...
AGGCAAAAACCAAGGCAGATGACGGAAGAACCGGCCAGGCTTTGCCGACTACCGACTACCGACTACGCTTCGACCGGAAACCGGAAACCGGAAACCAGCGAACCAACGAACCAGCCAACCAGCGAACGAATGAAACCATGACCCCCTTCGCCGCCCTCGTCACCGGCCTGCTTGCCGGCCTGTTCGGGTCCACGCACTGCGTGGCGATGTGCGGCGGCATCATGGCGGTGTTGCATGGACAGGTGCCGCGCGGGCGCGACCGGCTGGCCGCCGGGTTTCACGCCGGCCGCCTGGCCAGCTACCTGCTGCTGGGGCTTGCCTTGACGGCGCTGGGCATGTTGCCGGAGCGCTTGCTGCCGGCGGGTGCCGCACCGGTCATGAGGATTGCACTGGGCGCGCTGTTGATCCTGATTGCCGTCTACATCGGATTGCCTGGTCGTGTCCGGGACGCCTTCGGGGAGCTCGCGCAGCCAATCACCCGGCGCGTGATGCCCTTGTTCAACCGATTGCTGCCGGCCGACACATGGGAGAAGGCGATCGGCCTGGGGCTGCTCTGGGGCTTGCTGCCGTGCGGTCTCTTGTACAGCGTGCTGGCCGCGGCGTGGCTGCTGGCCGATCCGGTGCCGACGATCGCGATGGTGCTGGGGTTCGGCCTGGGTACGCTGCCATTGTTGCTCGGGGGCGGTTTGGCGCTGGTCCGGCTGCGCAGCCGTATCCGGGCACCGTGGCTGCGGGGTACGGCTGCCGGCGTCATGGCGCTGACCGGCGTGCTGGTGGCTGCCGGGCCCTGGATCGCGCACAGTTTCGATCATTCGACCGTGCAGTTCCTGGTCGATTGCGTTTCGCCTTGATCGCGATGGCTGGGCGGGCCTGCGAATGAGACCCAATCAAAATTGATGCGAGTCAAAAGCGGCTCCAGCCAACAGCCGTATGCTTTGCGCTAAGAGAATTCGCGCAGTGAAAAGACCATGCAGGCAGCCATGCGACCCAAATTCGACGCCGACCTGATCGCCAAGTACGGCGGTGCAGGACCGCGCTATACCTCATACCCCACGGCTGTCCAGTTCAGCGACGAATTCGGCCCCAAATCGTGGCTGTCGGCGCTCAAGGACAGCAACAAGCTTCCCATTCCGGCGGATCTGTCGCTCTACGTGCACGTGCCGTTCTGCTCCAACCCGTGCTTCTACTGCGGTTGCAACAGGATCATTACCCGCTCTGTCACCGCCGGGCAGGAGTTTTTGGTGGATCTCGAGCGCGAACTCGATCTCACCGCGCCGCATATCGACCATGACCGCAAGGTGAGACAGGTTCACCTGGGTGGCGGCACGCCGACCTTCCTGTCCACCGACCAGATTCACCAGCTGCTGCGGCTTCTGCGTACTCGCTTCCAGTTCGACGAGGATGCGGAAATCGGCCTGGAAGTCGATCCGCGCTCGGTCGAACCCGTCGATATTCGTCGCCTGCGGGAGATCGGTTTCAACCGGATCTCGATCGGCGTCCAGGATCTTGACGAATCGGTGCAGGAAGCGGTCAACCGGGTTCATGACCAAACGCGCGTCGCGTCCATCGTGGGGGCGGCTCAGGCGGTCGGCTTCGAATCGGTCAGCATCGATCTGATCTACGGGCTCCCGAAACAGACCACGGATGCCTTTGCGCGTACGGTCGAGCGCATCATCGACATGAAGCCAGACCGGCTATCGCTGTTCAACTACGCCCACATGCCTCACCTGTTCAAGGCACAGCAGCGCATCAAGGCCGATGAGCTACCCGCCCCGCCTGTCAAACTCGCGATCTTTCGCAATACGCTGACCCGCTTGCTGGATGCAGGTTACGAATTCATCGGCATGGATCACTTCGCATTGCCCGACGATGATTTGGCCCAGGCACGCCGGAATGGCACCATGGTGCGTAATTTTCAGGGTTACTCAACGTGGGCCGGGCTGGACCTGCTGGCCTTTGGACCGAGCGCGATTTCCCAGGTGGGCGATGCATTTGCCCAGAACGAGCGCAAGCTTCTGGACTGGCAGATCAGCTTGCGCGAGCGCAGGCTGCCTGTGGCGCGGGGCCTGATGCGTACCACCGACGACCGCCTGCGGGCTGAAATCATCAGTACCGTGATGTGCAACGGCAAGCTCGATTATCGGCCTTTCGAGAAGGACTATGAATTTTCGTTCAAGATCTATTTCCGTACCGAGCTTGACCGCCTTCAGGCGCTGGTCGAAGACGGGTTGATGGTCTGGACGGATCACGGCTTCGAGGTGACGGCGGAAGGCCTGATGTTCGTTCGGGCCATTGCCATGGCTTTCGACGCCTACCTCAAGCGTGAAAACGATTCATCTTCTTCGCGATTTTCGCGGATCGTTTGATCCGCCGACTAATGAACGGGCGGTCCGGTAAAACCGGTCGCTTTTTCACGCCCGGAATATGCCAAACCCGCGATTTTCTCTGCTATTCTTTGAACCAGAAAACGTGGAGTCGCAAGGGAGACGCGCATTGTGAGCAAACCCATCTCACTGACGGAAAAAGGCCAAACAAGCGTTTCGTGCCGCCAGTGCGGGCTGTTCGATCTGTGTTTCGCCCAGGAAGTTGCCGAATCCAGGCGCGACGAACTCGATCGCATCATCAGGCGCCAGCGCCCGTTGCAGCGCGAAGCACATCTTTTTCATGCCGGTCAGCAATTCCGCAGCGTTTGCGTAGTGCAGTCCGGCACCGTGAAGACCTACCAGCTTTCCAGCGAGGGCGATGAGATCGTGACCGGCTTTCACCTGCCGGGCGAGCTCATCGGGCTGGACGCGATCGGCAAGGGTCGCCACCCGGAGTTTGCCGTGGCACTCGAAGACAGCCGGTTCTGCGACATTCCGTTTCGGGATTTTCAGAAGATTCTCGATGAAAGCCCGAGTCTCAACCAGCTGATGCTCAAGCTGCTGTCGGCCGATATGGCCGAGACACGCGAGTTGCTGCTGGTGGTCGGACGCATGGATGCCCGGGCCCGTGTGGCGACGTTCCTGCTCAACATGTCGCGCAGGCTCACGCGCCGTGGTGAGGATGGCACCCGGTTCCGGCTGACCATGGACAGACGCGATATCGCCAACTATCTCAGCCTGACCATCGAAACCGTCTCGCGCACGCTGAGCTGGATGCAGAAGGAAGATATGCTGGCCGTACGCGGCAAGCTGGTTCAGCTACTCGATCATGATGCCCTGCTCGACACCGCAGGGCGCGAGCACGAGGATTTACTGCTGCATACCGGCTGATTCCGGCAATCCAGGGCGAGCGCTGTGCGTCCCGTTTTTGCGATTGCTTCATTCGGCACCCCCCCCGAGGACAACACGCTGCCAGGCCACGAATTGGGGGCCTGGCAGCATTCGGTTGGTGAACAGGAATGTGGCTAGTCCGGCATCCGGGTCGAATCCACCAGCTGGCCGAAGAACAACGCGTTGGCGAACAGTCGTTCGGTGCCCACCCAGTAGCCGCGGAACAGGTAGTCGTCGGCGATCCGCACCACCACTCCGCGCCCGTGCCGGTCTGCCGCCAGAGCCGCGGTTCCGGCCAATTTTTCCGAAACGGGCCCCGACAGATAGCCGGCGACCAGCGGCTCGTCGGCGTATCGCCCGGGCGTGGCATAACGGTTGGTCGTGGTTCGGAGCAGGTGGGATCCCTGACGGAAGACGGTGACCTGCTGGTCGGCGTATCCGTAGCCAAGCGGGTGAGTGACATCCAGCGTCATGGCCAGCGCGCTGCCGCCGATCAGCGTGCGGGCGAAGTCGGTCTTGTAGTCGGCATAGGGCGCCGACTCGACATTGCCGGCATCGGCTTCATCTCCGGTCGTTTCCCCTTCCGGTTTCTCGTCGAACGACCAATCCAGATCGAGTGACTCGGCCCATTCGGCGCTGCCGCCCAACGCAACCAGCTGCCCCCCCTGCCGGACGAATCCGGTGACGGTCTCGGCGAAACCGTCGCCGAGGCTATCCCAGTCGCCGGGCGGCATGATGATGTGGGTGTAGTCATCGAGATCCGAGGGCAGCGCGTCGGCGTCGATGCGGGTCAGCGGCTGGTCGAGAATCGTATCGAACCAGTGCCAGACGTAGCCGGCACCGTAGGGGCTGACTGCGTCACCGGTCAGCAGGATGGGCCTGGGTGCTTCCAGCACCGGGATCGAAGGACTGCCAAGGTCGCTGCCCTCGCGCGCGAGTCCGCTGCCGATGCCGGCGATCGCGACGTCGAAACGCTCGCTCAGCGTTGCCAGCGTTTCCTCGACAGGCGGCAGGTGGTCCGGCTGGATGCCGTGATGAACGACGATGCTGCCTCGCACGAAGCGCCGAACATCGTCTGTGCCGGTCAGTGCCAGTGGCGTCTCGGTGGCCTGCACCCGGTAACCCTGCGCCAGCAGCGCGGCCAGCACGGCCGGTGCGCGGTGCTGCTGCCAGTCGATAACCCACGCCGTAGACGACGCATCTAGCGTAGAGGTCGGGATGGCTGGAAGCGTTTCGGCTGTGAGCCGGCTCCCGCGAGCCTGGAGGCGGGAAGCGCGCGTCAGCGGAAGCCCGAAGGCATGTTGCAACGGCCAGGAAGACACATCGTAGAAGGTTTCCATGGGCAGTTCGGTGGGGGTCGAGAAAATTGCCTCGATGAACCGGTACTGATCCTGCATCGCGGGAATCGCCCAGGCTTCTCCCGGCCCGTACTCGCGGTCGCCTATCGTCACCGGTTCAGAGACCGAATGTACCTCGATGCCGTGTCCGAGCAGTATTTCCAGCAGTCGCCGGGCACGCATGGGATCGCCGTCGTCACCGAGCAGCCAGCCGCCGCGGCCGGCGATTTCGCGTGCCTCGGAGAAGAAATCGGCCTGATGAGCGATCAGGTCCCCAGCGAGGTCGCGGCTGGCGTTGAGCGTGGAAATCGATGTCCGAACCTGGTTGGCGATCGCGTCGGCAAAGGTGCGTTCGCCGAACGGCGTTTCCATCCTGTGGCCGCGCGACGAACCCTGTTCGAACAGGATGCCGATGCCGCCGGTCAGGTCGGGATAGGTCGATCCCTTGCCCAGATAGTAGTCGTCAAAGCTCTCGCGGCTGTAGTAAGGCTCGCCGGCCTGGTCGAGAATCTCGCCGTGATAATCGGCGATCTTGCGAGTGAGTTCGAAAACCCGGGCCGGGGTGGCCGGGTTGTTGCGTTCCGGAATGCCGGGCTGGAAGAAGTAGCTAGAGCTACGGCCCATCTCGTGCGCGTCGGTCAGAACGTGCGGTCGCCATTTCCGGTAATGCTCGATTCGCTGGCGTGAAACCGGGTGGGTCAGCGGCAGCCAGTCGCGGTTGAGATCGAACCAGTAATAGCTGGTGCGACCGTAAGGCCAGCCCTCGTTGTGCTCGCGATCGTTGGGGTCGGCCGAAGGGTTGCGACCCTTGTGCATGTTTACCCAATGGGCGAAGCGGGCCCCGCCGTCGGGGTTGATGACCGGCTCCATCACGATCACCATCTCATCGAGCCAGGCGCGAACCTGCTCATCGTCGGCGTGCGCCAGGTACCAGGCCATGATCACTGCGGCCGAAGCCCCGGAGGCTTCGTTGCCGTGCACCGAGTAGCCCAGCCAGACCACCGGCGGGCCGTCGCCTTCGACGCTGGCACGCCGCCGGTCGGCCCGGATTTCACCGATTCGCGGCAGACGTTCGGGACTCGCGAAATACACCAGGATCTGTTCACGCCCGCCATGGCTGCGGCCGATGGTCTCGATCCGAACCCGGTCTGAATCTTCCGCGAGCTGGCGGTAGAAGTCGAGCAGTTCGTGATGATAGGGGTGGCGCTCGCCTGGCTCGAACCCCAGAATTTCGCCGGCCGATGGCGCATCGCCGGGCGTCTCGACCGAATCCGGGAGGCCAGGCAGAACGGCGACAGCCGATGCAGAGAAGAGGAAACTGGAGAAAGCCAGCACGAGGGCAGTCGCGAATCGCATCATAATAGGGTCAGGTGTTGGACGGCCTGATAGCATAACGGACCTGTTCAGGCAATTTGGCTACGAGGAGACATCAGTATGCGGCTCGACTCCAGAGACATTACCGACCACAAGCCCATTTCGCCACGTTTCGCGTTCGGCAAGCCTGATCGTGACAATCACATGGCGCTATCCGACAACCTAAGTCCCAACCTGGCCTGGACCGATGTGCCGGAGCAGGCCAAATCGTTCGCGGTGCTGTGCGTCGACCCCGACGTGCCGGCGGAGGCTGACGATGTCAATACCGAGGACAAGACGCTTCCGGCCGACATGCCGCGAGCGGATTTCTACCACTGGATCATGGTCGACGTCCCGCCAGACGTCAGAGAACTTGCGACCGGCGAATGCAGCGAGGGCGTGACCGAAGGCGGCAAGAAGCAGCCGCCCGGCCCGAAAGGCGCGCGCCAGGGCATGAACAATTACACCCAGTTCCTGCAAGGCTCCGACCTCGAAGGGCGCTATTTCGGCTACGACGGGCCATGCCCACCCTGGAACGACGCCTTGCTGCATCGCTACCGGTTCACCGTTTACGCGCTGGATGTTGAAAAGCTCGACCTTGACAAGGAATTCGACGGCCCCGCCGCGCTCGGGGCGATGGAAGGCCACGTGCTGGACCAGGCGACCATAACCGGGACGTATACGTTGAACCCGGACGTTGCCTGAGCCCCGGTTTCCGGGTTCGGGTTTCCGGTTTCGGGAAAGGCAGGGCTCGAAGTCGGAAGTCGGAAAGTCATTCCGATCACCGACTACCGTTGTCCCGGAAACCGGAAACCGAATTGCTAAAACCTGAAACCTAAAACGCGAACCCGGAAACCGGCCCCCTTGACTCCTCTGCAAATCATCGTCCTCGCCCTGATTCAGGGGATCAGCGAATTTCTTCCGGTTTCCAGTTCCGCTCACCTGATCCTGGTCGCCCAGTTCTCCACCTGGGTCGACCAGGGCCTGGCGTTCGATGCGGCGGTCCACGTCGGGACGTTGACCGCTGTAGTCCTGTATTTCCGCACCGAACTGATTGCCCTGGCTCGCGCCGGGCTGGACCGCGAAGGCGATCCGGTGCAGCGCCGGTTGCTGGCCGGTCTGGCGATCGCGACCTTGCCGGCACTGGCCGTGGGCGCCCTGGCCGCCGACTTCATCGAGATGTGGTTGCGCAGTCCGCTGGTAATTGCCGCCACGACGATCGGGTTCGGCCTGGTCCTGTGGCTGGCCGATCGGTTCGGCGCCGGGAGGCGGGGCCTGGAAACGCTGGGTACGCGTGGCGCGCTTTTCATCGGCCTGGCCCAGGTGCTGGCGCTGGTGCCGGGCACCTCCCGCTCGGGCATCACGATCACCGCCGCCCTTGCGCTGGGCCTGGAGCGCGAAGCGGCTGCGCGCTATTCGTTCCTGCTGTCGATTCCCATCATCGTCGCGGCCGGCGGCTGGGGTTTCGTCAACGGGCTGGCCGACGGCGGATCGTTCGAATTCGGTCGTTTTCTGGCGGCCGCAGCCATTTCCGGCCTCTTCGCCTGGCTGACCATCGCGGCCTTTCTCGCGTGGTTGCGACGGTTCGGCATGGCGCCGTTCGTCGCCTATCGCCTGATTCTCGGCGCTTTTCTACTTTACTGGTTCTGGCCGGTTTGATCTTGGGAACCTCTGAATAACTCTGCGCGGGCGCGACGGCGCCTTTGCGGGAGGCTCCGGCTTGGCTTGGGCGAGCGTGTTTTGGTTGTTTCAAATGAGCGAACCCAAACAAGCCGGAGGGCCCGCAAAGGCCCGTCCCATAAGGGTTTCGCCGGAAAAGCCGCATCTCGCGCGTTGCGATCCTCGGCCGTAGCTATGGCTACTGCCACTCGGCTCGCCCACACGATATGCGGCTTTTCCGACTGAAACGCGCTCCGCGCAGAGTTATTCAGAGGTTCCCTTGATCACAATTCAGGACTCGCGATCCGCTACCATACAAAAGCCACTTTCACAACAAGGAAGACGCTCCAATGAGTGCACAAGACATCCTGAAAAAGATCAAGGATGAAGAAATCGAATTCGTCGATCTGCGGTTCTCCGATACGCTGGGGAAGGAACAGCACCTTACGTTGCCCGCCTCCCAGGTCGATGAAGACATGCTTGCCGAGGGCAAGATGTTCGATGGTTCCTCGATCGTGGGCTGGAAAGGCATCAGCGAATCGGACATGGTGTTGATGCCCGACACGGACGCCGCGTTCGTCGACCCGTTCGCGGAATATTCGACCCTGAACCTGCGCTGCGACGTGCTGGAACCCGACACTCTCCAGGCTTACAACCGCTGCCCCCGTTCCCTGGCCAAGCGCGCCGAGGCCTACCTGGCGGCAAGCGGCGTCGCCGACGCCGCATTTTTCGGCCCCGAGCCTGAGTTCTTCGTATTCGACGATGTACGCTGGAAGAATGATATCTCCGGTTGTTCCTACCAGATCGACTCTGAAGAGGCCTCCTGGAACACGCACAAGGAATATTCCGACGGCAATACCGGGCACCGGCCACGCGTCAAGGGCGGCTACTTTCCGGTGCCGCCGGTCGACAGCCTGGCCGATCTCAGATCGCTGATGTGCGTCACGCTGGAAGCCTGCGGAATCCCGGTCGAAGTTCATCATCACGAAGTAGGGACCGCCGGTCAGTGCGAAATCGGCACGAAGTTCAATTCGCTGACGCGCAAGGCTGACGAACTGCTGATGATGAAATACATCGTCCACAACGTTGCCCATCTGCATGGTCGCACCGCCACCTTCATGCCCAAGCCGCTGGTCGGCGATAACGGGTCGGGCATGCACGTTCACCAGTCGTTGGCCAAGGAAGGCAACAACCTGTTTTCGGGCGACCAGTACGGCGGCCTGTCGGAGACTGCTCTGCATTACATCGGCGGCATCTTCAAGCATGCCCGGGCGATCAACGCATTTTCGAACTCCACCACCAACAGCTACAAGCGCCTGGTGCCGGGATTCGAAGCGCCGGTATTGCTGGCCTATTCGGCACGCAACCGCTCCGCATCCTGCCGTGTGCCCTGGGTAGCAAATGCCAAGGCGCGCCGGATCGAGGTCCGCTTCGGCGATGCCGCCGGCAATCCGTACCTGACCTTCGCCGCGATGATGATGGCCGGTCTCGACGGCATTCTCAACAAGATCGATCCGGGTTCGCCCATGGACAAGGATCTCTACGATCTGCCGCCCGAAGAGGAACGTGACATCCCGCGCGTCTGCCACGCGCTGGACCAGGCGTTGAACGCCCTGGACAACGATCGCGATTTCCTCAAGGCCGGGGATGTGTTCTCCGACGACCTGATCGATGGCTACATCGAGCTGAAGATGAAGGAGGTCACGCGCTTCCGGATGTCCACTCATCCGGTCGAGTTCGACATGTACTACTCCTCCTGAACAACCCGTTCAGCCTGCCCGGCCCCGTGCCGGGCAGGTCTGTTTACCAACGTTCCCGACAAGCGAAAGCGTTCATTCCGCAAGCCGGCCCCGGGCGCCTGGTCGTTCATCGCCCGCCGGGCCCGATGATCCCGGGGAACTGTGCGGTATGATTGGGACTCCAACCCTCATTGAACCGGTGGAGACGGACATGGCGATTTCGAAATGGATCAAGGGATCTGTGGCGATACTATCGATGGTTGCGTTGGCTGCGCTCACGGCGATGTCGCCCGTGGCGGCTCAGGATATCTACAAGACCGTTGATGAGAGCGGCAATACGGTCTACACCGACCAGAAGCCCAGCGATGACGCACAGCCCGTCAAGCTCAAGGAGCTCACGGTCGTGGACCCGGTGGAACTGGGCGACGAGCAGGCCGTGAGCGGCGACGGTGAGGAATCCGAAACCGGTGATTCTGCGCCCGATTTCGGCCTCAGGATCGTGACCCCGAGTGCCCAGGAATCCGTCTGGAATACCGCCTATGTACTGACCGTGCAGGTTCAGAGCGAGCGTGAGCTTCCTGCCGGAACGCGACTGGCTTACCTGGTTGACGGCGAAGTTCGTACGAGCACGCGCGCCCAAAGCGTCGAGATCGAAGAGGTCTACCGCGGCGAGCACCAGCTCAGCGTGGAACTGCGTGGCTCCGACGGCCGAGTTCTTGGCAGCGCCGGACCGATCACCTTTTTCATGCGCCAGCACTCGCGCCTGCACCCGAATCCGGGTTGATCTCCTGAGACTCGGAGAAGACGGTTCGCCGGATCGTGATTCGAACCGTTTTTATACGGTTTTAAGCGCGGCCCGCCTCAGTTCACTTCGATCCAGAAAGTCACCGGACCGTCATTGACCAGTTCGACCTGCATGTCGGCGCCGAAGGCTCCGAAAGCGACGTTCGGCCAGGCGTGCTTCATCCGTTTCTCTAGCGCTGCGAACAGTAGCCGGCCCTTTTCCGGCGACGCGGCCGGCGTGAAGCTCGGGCGGTTGCCTGAATTCGTGTCGGCGGCCAGCGTGAACTGGGGAACCAGCAGCAAGTCACCTCCGATGTCGCGGAGGCTGCGATTCATGCGGCCGTCAGCGTCGGCGAAAATCCGGTAATTGAGGATTCGTTCGATGAAGCGGTCAAGGCGCGATTCTTCATCCTCGCGCCGAAAGCCCACCAGCGCAAGCATGCCCGCCCCCGTGTTCGAAATTCGCCGGCTGTCGATTGTGACGCTCGCCGAACGGGTTCTCTGAAGCAGGGCGATCATCGGGACTCAGGCTCGAACAACGCGATTTCCGATCGCAATTGCGGCCGCATTCGATGCATGCCGCGCGCAGAGCATTTCTTCAAGAAGATAGCGCTTGTTTCCAATGGAATTGCGCGCGTCGACGTGCCCGTCGAGCCTGAAGGAAATTCGAATAACCAAGCGCGTAGTGCTCATGAGCGATGATGGTAGCATCGGCATGGATGAAAATTCTTCTGGGGCGCCTTTTCCTTCGTATCTCGGCCTGGCTGCCGTTGCGCCTTCAGCGATGGTTGGCCGCGATGATTGCAGGCCTTGTACACCTTGCAGGCTGGCGCAAGCTGGAAATTGTCAATGCCAACCTCGCGCGGGCGTACCCGGAAGCCCCGCATGATCAGGTTGAAAGGACCTGCCGCGCGAACACGCGCGAAATGGTGCGAACGCTCCTGGAATGCGGGCCGGCATGGCAGCGCAGCCAGGCCTGGGTACAACGGCACATCGTCGAAATCCGCGGCCGGCGTCACGTTGAAACACCTCTGCAGGCGGGCAAGGGCGTTCTCGTACTCGGCGGTCACCTCGGCAACTGGGAAGTGTCGATTCTCTACGGCAGCCTTACCTTGCCCATCGCGTATCTCTACAAACCACCCCGGTCGAAAAAAGTGGATCAGCTGCTGACCGGATACCGAAGCCGCTTCGACGGTGAGATGATCGCCACCGGCGGCGCGGCTATGCGGCGAGCGGTACGCAGGCTCCGAGGCGGCCAGGCCGTGGGGATGCTGTTCGATCAGCTGCCGCGCGGCGGAGATTCGGTACAGGCGCCTTTCTTCGGCCAGTCCGTGGCCACGATGACGCTGCCGCACCGGCTCATCCAGGCGACCGGATGCGCGGTCGTTATGGGGCATTGCCTGAGAGCCGGCGATGCCTGGAAGATTCGATTCGACCCGGTGCCCGATGCCGATCACCCGGATCCCGAAGTGGCTGCAGCTGCGATGAATCGTGCGCTGGAGAAAGTCGTGCGCGACGCACCGGCACAGTATCTTTGGCAGTATCGGAGGTTTCAGGCGCTGCCTGAACGAAAGCCGCGTTGATGTTTTGGACCAGGTTGTGACGGGGCACCGTTGCCGGGTGCCGGCGGCTTTTGATTTCATTTTCAACTTCTAAAATCATTTCGCCCCGCGCTGCGCGCTTGCGGGCGACCTACTTTTCACAAGCGCCTGAAAAGTAGACAAAAGCGCTTTTTACAGGCGGCAGCTGTTGACGGTGCTGATGGGAGGGGTCTGGGGTTAGGTGTAAGGAATGGGGCTTTGATCGAAGATCTTCTTGTCCGAG
>Ga0102940_1002191_pt1 | contig 11926 bp, 11 predicted proteins | sample SalPonR2_C_D1_MG_FD_78215 | JGI IMG/M metagenome (GOLD analysis project Ga0102940, IMG submission 78215) | Salt pond soil microbial communities from South San Francisco under conditions of wetland restoration - Salt Pond MetaG R2_C_D1_MG | ecosystem: Environmental > Aquatic > Marine > Intertidal...
AGCAAAATAAAAACGCTTATTACCAATGCTATAGTGGACGGTGACTTCATTGTGACAAGTGTGGTCACCCTCTAGGAGTTTGGCGTGAAACCCACCAAAGACAACCGCTTAGATTTAATTGAAAAATTTGAAGAGCTACTTTCCCGCTTGAATGTGGAGATACTGGTTGTAGATCAATCTGCAGCGAAAAAGGCATATGAATTAAGAGCAAAATATCAGTTCCTCAAAGGCATGGATGCTTTTCAACTAGCGCTCTCCATTAACGAAAAATGTAGTCGGTTCATCACAAATGATAAGAAACTGAAAAGGGGCACAGAAATTGACGTAAAAACAATGGATGACTTATAGCCTTCACCCAACACCAGCTATACGCCCAGCCTCCGCAAAGCTGCGGCCGATCGCATCGCGCTTTCCCGTTAGGCACAATCCTATAAAAGAAAAAGAAGCTAATAAAATATGTTTGAATAAAATGACGCTATAAATCCAAGGGTTTTGACGATTTTGTATCTTTGATGCGATCAAATGATGGCATCATGATTCAAAAGTACTATGAAGGGACCTCTAAAATAATCAACCTGTCAATAGAAGTTGGTAAGTTGATAGGGATAGTAGACGCAACATATCTAAGAAAACCTCAAACAAATTTACGCCGAGAGAATAGGATAAAGACGATTCAGTCCTCACTGATGATTGAAGGGAACACATTATCGTTAGATCAGGTAACAGCGATATTTGAAAACAAAAGGGTTATAGGCCCGGCAAAAGATATCAAAGAAGTCCAAAATGCAATTGAAGTCTATAGTAAACTGAGGGATTTTGATCCATACAGTGAAGAATCATATTTATTGGCTCACAAAATATTAATGTCGGGATTAGTGGATAATGCCGGAAAATATAGGACAAAAGGGGTAGGGATATTTAAAGGAGAAGAGATAGCACATATGGGACCACCTGCATGGAATGTAAGTAATTCAATGGGCAATTTGTTTAGCTATTTGAAAGAAAGCGAAGATAATCAAATAGTAAAGAGTTGTGTGTTCCATTACGAAATGGAGTTCATACACCCATTTATGGATGGAAATGGTAGAATGGGCAGGTTATGGCAGACATTGATATTGATGCAGGAGAATCCAGTATTTGAGTATTTACCGATAGAAATAGAGATTAAGAAAAATCAAGAAAAGTATTACGAAGCGTTATCAGAATCAGACAAAGAAGGACTATGTACGAAGTTTGTTGAATTCATGCTCGCAATGATAAAGATAAGTTTAAGTGAGTTGATAGAAGATCAAAGGAAATCATTTAGTGATGAGGAGAGGTTGCAGTATTTTAAGGAACAAACAACTTTGAACGAGTTTACCAGGAAGGATTACCTTAAGGTATTTAAGGATATATCTACAGCTACAGCAACGAGAGATTTAAAAAAGGGAGTAGACTTGGGAATTTTAAAAAGGAAAGGTGAAAACAGATTAGCGAAATATGAATTCAAATGAAAATGGACTGTGCCTAACACAGGCTACATGCCATGCCGGTAAAAACCTTCGAAAGGAAAATGAAGATTGAAAAACCCGCGCAGGCAGCAAAAGCCAGGCTGCGCCAAGATCGTCTTTTGCTGCCTGCGCTAGCATTTGTGAAATGAAACGAAAATGTGGTAAATTTAGAGTCCGGTACGGCACGTAGCCAAACTTGTGAGCAATTAAAAAATCAGCGAGAATGATTTACAATTACCTTAAAAATAACACGTCTTTAACCTCAGAACAAATCGCTGAATTTGATTCGAAAATGTCCTCCAAATCAGCAAAGGCAGGAGATTATATTATTCAAGAGGGAGAAGTCTGCAGGAAAATCTTTTTTTTGGAGGAAGGATGCATGTCAATGGTTTACGATAGGGACAACAAGTCTTTCATTAAAGATTTCATCTTTGAGAACAGTTTTGCGTCCGTTTACGAAAGCTTCATCACTGCAGAACCAGCTCGGTATTCTTTAAAAGCCGTAACCCTCTGCAAATATCAATCTATTGCTTTTCACGAATTAGAAAAGGCTTATAAAAGCACCCCACAGCTGAAATCTTTGGCAGCAAAGCAAACAGAAGCAGCTTATTTGAACATCACGAGAAGGATGGAATCATTAATTACGCTGTCTGCTGAACAGCGATACTTAGAATTGATGGAACGCAGGCCAAGAATCCTTTCCGAGATTCCGCTATACCTCATTGCAGCCTATTTGGGCATTACAGATGTTGCACTTAGCCGAATACGAAGAAATATTGTCTCGTAGCATTCATTTCTTAACATAGGTTCAGAAGATCTGGACTATCCTTCTTTTTCTTTGATCCATAATAAAAATAACAATTATGGATTTAAAGAAAACACTATTCATTGCATTTGTTCTCTTAGGAACTTTTGAGGCAAAATCACAGTCTTTTGCTGGCCTAAGCTTGGGCTCCAGTAACAATGACAATCATATCGAGACGGTTTGGTTTCAGCATCAACTGACTGATCGATTTAGCGCTGGTGTGCAAGTCCGTTACAGTCAAATCAGGTATCGATTTGTAGACGCTATAGCGATAAATGATGGTAGCACTGTATTCGGAGGGCTCGTACTGGGCTTTAAGCTAAAAGAAACCGACAGGTATCGACTGAATTTCAACTTAACAAGTAGTTATCGCTACCTATCCAATGATGAAAGACCGGATTTGGAAGAATCAACAAATGGTTTAGAACTTGACCCTAACATTCTTCTCGATCTGAAACTCTCTGACAGAATTACTTTGCATACCGGTGCTATGCTAAGGACGGCTATGCAATTTGGCGAAACACCAATTTTGGATGAACAGTTGCCCTCAGCCATTGTTCTCGCCGGATTATCCTATAGCGTAAATAATCACAGTGTCGCTTTAAGGGCATATACAGGTCCTATGAACGGAGCTGCAGGCGACTCTATGAAATATTTCAATCAAATTTCAATTGGTTATCAGTTCACTTTTGGTGAGAAGTCTAGTCAATTCTCATTTTTCAATTTTTAATCCCTTAAAAACTCATTATTATGAAAGTTAAAACAATAATTTTAGCTCTGCTTCTATCATCAATTTCATCTGTTGCTTTTTCGCAAGAATCAACCCAAACTGAAAGTCAATCAATTGGATTCTATTTTCAACCAGAATATTCGGCAATGTTTCTAAATGACCATGTTGGAAATGCCGTTGGCTTCGGATTAGGTATTACTACAAAAAACGAAAAATGGGACTTTGGAATTAGATATTATGGAAGGAGCGGACCGATCAACCCAAAAGAATATGAATTGGTTTTACCTGCAGGAGAAACTTATAAAGGAAAGTCATCCATAATGCTAGGGCACGACCACGGATTTCTTGGTTTGGAAGCAGCGTATAATCTAAGGTTGAAAAATGATCGACTTATGATTAGAATACCAGTTTCTTTTGGGCAACTTGGAGCTGGATTTTATCTGAAAGGAGATGATCGCTATACACCAGATGGGGAAAGAACAAGTGTTTGGGAAGACAAGCTTCAAGGTGGATCAGATGCTGGCTTTGGGTTTTGTTCGGAATTTGGTGCTCAATTCATTTATCAACTTAGTGCGAAAAACGAGCATATACATATTATGATGGGTGCTTCCTATTTGAATACCTATGGATATGAGAGTTTCCTTGGTGGTAAGGATTTCTACAATAATAAAGTAAGAGCTTCAGTGGGATTTCGTTTTAGCTTCTAAGAAATCTATTGATAACGGGGAACTGAAATCAATAGTACATAGCTTGGTTATCGCCTACTTACGAAAATACTCGTGTATTTTCTATTGAGTTTTTATTTGCTAAATAGGAGCTTAAACACGAAACTAATCTTACACAAACACGCTGTGCAAAAACTCCTGTAAGCTTTCCCTAAAAAGGGGAAGCTTACACTTCTACACAAGCTGCTGCTCCATAACCCGAAACGACTAAAATCAAAACCAGAAAAGTTGATCCACTCCTGGTCGAAAAAACACCACTATCCATATATTTTTATGGAAGCATAATCAGAATAGTGGTAAGTTGTGCCTTGAATCAAAGCACGTATTTGCTATGGTTAAAGAATTTTTACAAGCCGTTGGAGCCTATGTTCGGGCCTTTCGACTAACGGTGAAGCTGAATCTTTGGGGGTATTTTATTGTTCCCGTTCTGGTCAGCATCGTCCTGGGGGCGGTAATATTTACTGCGGCCTATGGGGTATCGGATAATATTGCCGATTGGCTAATGTCGATCTACCCCTGGGAGTGGGGACGCAACGTTGTGGAGCGCATCGGACAGGTGCTGGGTGGGGTCCTGTTGGCCGCCCTGGGGCTGATCCTCTTCAAAAATCTGGTGATTGCGCTTGCCTCGCCGTTTATGAGTTTCCTTTCGGAAAAAATCGAACGCAAGCTGTACGGTGGCGATAGCCCAACGTTCAGTGTTTCTCAGGCATTAAGTGATTTGGTACGGGGAATTCGCATTGCGATTCGATTGATTGCCAGGGAACTGGGTATTACATTGGTACTCATTCTCATTGGGTTGATTCCCATCTTCAGTCCGGTAATACCCATCCTGATTTTTGTCGTACAGGCTTATTATGCTGGATTCGGTAATATGGATTTCACGCTGGAGCGATATCACCGCGTGCGCGGTAGCGTACATTTTGTCCGGGATCACCGCGGCCTGGCTATCGGCAATGGAGCCGTCTATTTGTTCCTGTATTTTACGGTCATTGGATTCTTACTGGCCCTGCCACTAGCGACCATTGCCGCGGCTACCGAGAGCCTCAAGCACCTGCGTAAGGATGAGATCGGGAAACTGAATTAAGCGATAGATGGTGCTAGGAGAGCATCTCCATTCATTAGTTCTGATCAACGACGATACGGTTCACGCAGTGGCATGGGCTTGGCTCAACCACTTCTTGCCAGTAGATCTAGAGGCCAAATGCTTCTTTAACGCGATCGACGTAATCAAGCTTTTCCCAGGTGAAGGTCTCTACTTCGTGCGTAATGGTCTCATTATTTCCGTTAGCCAGCGTAACCTTGATGGTTTCCGGCGTCCGGCCCATGTGCCCGTAAGCAGCTGTATTCGAGTAAATCGGATTGCGCAGTTTGAGGCGTTGCTCAATAGCGTAGGGACGCATATCGAAGATTTCCCGCACTTTGGCCGCAATGGCACTATCGGTTAAGTCGACTTTGGCGGTTCCGTAGGTTTGGATATAGATGTTTGTCGGTTCGGCTACCCCAATGGCGTAGGATACCTGTACCAGTACTTCCGAACAGACGCCGGCAGCAACCAGGTTTTTGGCGATATGGCGCGTGGCGTAAGCGGCCGAACGGTCCACTTTAGAGGGGTCTTTACCCGAAAATGCCCCACCTCCATGAGCACCTTTCCCACCATAGGTATCGACGATTATTTTTCGCCCGGTCAGACCGGCATCGCCGTGAGGACCTCCGATGACAAATTTACCCGTCGGGTTGATATGGTAGGTGATCTGATCGTCAAATAATCCCTGGATTTTACTCATACAGGAATCTTTTACCCGCGGAATGACAATATTGATGATATCTTCGCGAATTTTAGCCAACATAGCTTCGTCTTCCGCAAAATCGTCATGCTGCGTGGAAACGACAATAGTATCGATGCGCTGTGGTACGTGATCATCCGAGTATTCGATGGTCACCTGCGCCTTGGAATCAGGACGCAGATAGGTCATTTGCTTTCCACCTTTGCGGATGGCTGCCAGCTCCTGTAAAATGCGGTGTGACAGATCCAGGGCCAGCGGCATGTAGTTCTCGGTTTCATCGGTCGCATAACCAAACATCATCCCCTGATCTCCGGCACCCTGCTCCTCCGGTTTTTCCCGGTCGACTCCCTGATTAATATCCGGCGATTGCTCGTGAATGGCGGAAAGGACACCACAGGAGTTCGCTTCGAACATATATTCGCTCCTGGTATATCCAATACGCTTGATGACATCGCGGGCAATTTGTTGAACGTCGAGATACGTCGTAGATTTTACTTCCCCTGCCAGTACGACCTGTCCCGTGGTTACCAGCGTCTCGCAGGCAACTTTAGACGATGGATCGAAGGCTAAAAAGTGATCGACCAGGGCATCAGAAATTTGGTCGGAAATTTTATCTGGATGTCCTTCGCTAACAGATTCGGAGGTAAACAGGTATGGCATAATTCGATTCGGATTAAAGCATTTTAGGAGGCCCACTCAAAAGAAAAGTGACCCGCAAATCTACTAAATTATGTGTTATTTAACGGCACATTCCAGTAAGTCGATGACTTCGGTACGGGTATGTAATCGTCCTTTTAGCGTATCGCCAATTTGTACGGGACCGACACCAGCCGGAGTACCGGTGAAGATTAGATCGCCCATTTGCAGCTTAAAGTACTGGGAAACGAAAACGATAATATCATCTATAGAAAAAAGCATGTCCCTGGAGTTGCCGTGTTGTACTACGGCATCATTCTTGAGTAGTTCGAATTCAATGGCCTTTCGATTGAGTTGGTCGAGGGAGACGAATGGACTCAGTGCGGCTGAGCCGTCAAATCCTTTGGCCAGTTCCCAGGGTTTTCCTTTTGCCTTTAATGTGCTCTGTAGGTCGCGGGCGGTGAAATCTATTCCGAGTGCTACTTCCTGGTAATAGTCTGCTGCAAATTCCGGCTGCACATGTTTTCCGTTTTTGGCAATTTTGATCACCAGCTCCAGTTCGTAGTGTAGATCCTGAGTGAATTCGGGGTAGTACAGCGGCTTATTGTTCACCAACAGGGCCGAGGAGGGTTTCATGAATACCACGGGCTGTTTGGGCACCGGATTGTTCAACTCTTTGGCGTGGTCGGCATAATTGCGGCCGATACAGATTATTTTCATAGCGGTGGTATATGGCATTTTCAGATAAGGCCATAGGGGGGCTATCGTCTAGCCCTCTATAGCTTTTCTTTTAGCGCAAGCTAGAACCGAACATTCATCAGGCCGGCCAACTCTTTGACGGCCCGTACGGTCTCTTGGGCTTCTTTACGAATCTCGGCCGAAGAAGCTTTGATGCGTTGCTTTACTTCTTTTTTATTAGCGTCCAGCTCGGCCCTGCGCTCACGCACCTCACTGCTGATCGCAACCAGAGCATTGGCAACGGCGTCTTTTAGCTCGACATATTTCAGTGCTCCGGCTTCGTAATCAGCCATCAAGGCGGCGTGCGCGTCCATTTGCTGACTGGCTTTTAAGAGTTCAAACAGGTTGCGCACCCCCGGACTCATTTGGCCGGTGGGGGTATCGCCGGTATCCGTTACGGCCGAACGCACCTGCTTGCGGATGCGTTTTTCGTCAGCAAACAGATTAATGTAGTGCTTTTCTCCCGCACTTTTACTCATCTTTCGGGTAGGGTCAGCCGGCGACATGACTTTAGGCACTTCCGTAAAAAGGGGCTCGGGTAATACAAAGTATTCCTTACCTACCTGATTGTTAAAGCGCTGGGCAATATTGCGGGTCAGCTCGAGGTGTTGCTCCTGATCTTTACCTACGGGCACGTAATCGGCGCGGTAAATCAGGATGTCGGCCGCCTGTAACACCGGATAATCCAACAAACCGGCTGAAATGAACCCTTCGCCGCCCGATTCTTTGGATTGGGCACTTTTATCTTTGAATTGCGTCATGCGGGTTAATTGGCCGTAGGACGTAAAGCAATTGAAAATCCAGCTGAGCTCAGCGTGCTCGGGTACCAGCGACTGAATAAAGAGGTATTCCGGATTGATGCCAGTAGCCAGCAGGTTGAAGATGAGCTCCCAGGAATAGTTGCGTAATTTTTTGGGCTTATAAGGCATCGTCATGGCGTGGTAGTCGACCACACCGTAGAAGCAGGTATACTCTTGCTGAAGTTGTACCCAGTTCTTTACGGCACCGAAGTAATTGCCAAAGTGCATATCGCCGGTAGGCTGAATGCACGAAAGAATGCGTTTTTGTTGGTCCATTTGTTTGGTGTATCGTTCGGGTTAGTCAACAGCGGCAATAATGGAGATTTCTATATTTCCGCCTTTGGGTAGGGCTGCCACCTCTACCAGCTCGCGGGCAGGCGCTGTATCATTATCGAAGTACTCGGCATACACATCATTGATGCGGCCGTAGTTGGTAATATCGGTCACGAAAATAGAGCACTTGATGATGTTGCCGAAGGAAAGGCCGGCTTCCTCAAGGATAGCCTGCACATTTTTCATTACCCGGTGCGTTTCGTCTTCAATACTGGACGTCACCAACTCATTCGTCGCCGGATCGAGGGCAATTTGCCCCGAGGCATACAGCGTGCCGTGGTGAATGATCGCCTGATTGTAAGGTCCCACGGGAGCGGGGACTTTCGATGTTTTGATTATTTTTTTCATAATGGTCTTGGTTTGTACGGTGCACTATAAAGAGAAAAAGCTCCGCATCAGACAAAGTGAATGATGGGAGCTAAGGTATACTTTTTCGGCGCAAAAACAGAGCGCTAGAATTCCTCTTCTTCTGCTTTAATCAGCAGTTTGCCACGGTAGTACATGTTGCCCTCAGCGTCCGTATAGGCGCGGTGATACAGGTGCTTCTCACCGGTAGTTTTACAGGTGGCAACCGTGGGCATAGCTGCTTTCTTATGCGTTCTGCGCTTGTGCTTGCGCTGCTTTGACGTTCTACTCTTAGGATGTGCCATTGTACTCGATTTTATCATTGCCGCCGACAGGCCGGCGGGCGATGTTACTTATTTAATTTTTTTCTCAATTCGTCCCAAATTGGATTGGCCTCTTCTATCGTTTCCGAATTAGGGGAGACCTCTGCGTCCAAATAAGACAGCATCTCCTCGTTACATACGGCATTCTCGTCATTTTCACAATCATATACTTTGATCATAGGCATGCTCAAGACGATAAACTCGTATACATAACGGGCTACATTCAGCTTTTCCAGGTCGGGGGATACGTAGATGACTTCAGCTTCGTCCGCACGTTCTTCGTCGCTAAACTTGACCAGTAGCCGGTGTTGTGCGGCTACCGGCAGTTGGATGTTCTCCAGGCATCGATCGCAGGGTGTTTGTACCGTGCCATCAATGGCGAATTCCAGAACGTACATGCCCGGACGTTTATCAAAATCGAGGTGTACCTGTAATTGACCCTGCGCAATCGGCGATTCTGCAAACGCCGCAAAAAAGGCATGGTCTACCTCAAAATCAAAACGGTGCTGTCCATCCCGTAATCCCGAAACCGGGATACTGAAAGGGATTAAGGCTTTCATGTAAAAGAACTTTTTGAAAAGCGGATGCAAAGATATTAAGAATAAGCCAAAAACACAATACCGCCCGCCAATTGTCTATAAATTGCCGGGATGCTATGGCCGGCGTCCATCTGCTCCAAGCGTCGGGAGCCTGACCAAACAGGTGGTTTTCTCTCCCATCTGGGCCGCTATTCCAGCGCCAGGTTTGAATTTACAGTATATTTCATCCTTAAACGAATCTATAGCAAAGCCATTTCATTTTGCTCCATGAAAGCCGCGTTATCGATACCCATATACTCCTTGATGATTAGTGGTGTGCTCTGCTTTACGAGTACCTCCGTGCAGGCACAGATCATTTGGCAGGAGACCTTCAGCGGGTACGCCACAGGCACACACCACACGCCCCGTTGGACAACCAACTTTGGAGATTGTGATTTTGAAGACCAGGCTCCGTTTACTTCTGATGGGGCATTTTGGGGAGTAGAGCGGGGGCGCTTTCGCGTAAATGATATAGAGGGCGCAAAGTGCATTGGCATGCGGGGCGACAACCAAAATACGTTTACCACCGAGGTGATCGATATTTCGGACGAAGCCTGCGTCACCCTAAGTGTAGATGTCTCTTCCGATGGTCCACTGGAATGCAATTTCTTTATCGAGCCCTGGACTGATGTCATTCCGGGGATCAACGGACACGACCAACTAGTCGTACAGTACCAGGTCGATGGGGGCAATTGGATCATGTTTCCGAATAATGGCTATGCCTGTGGCAGCCGAACCGGTCAGGCAACGGCTGAGCATGTTAGAGGCGACGATCTGCGCATCCGCATCGTAGTGGGTAATCAGGGGAATGACGAAAACTATTATTTTGATAACATCCGCGTGCGATCCACTACCCGGGGCTACCGTCTGCCCACCTGGGATCCCGTCTGTGTAAATGGTGCAGAGATTTCCCTGCCCGTCGCCCCCGATGGGGTCACCGGCCACTGGAGTGGAGCTGGAGTGTCGGGCAGTGTTTTTCGGCCTGCCGTTGCTGGAGCCGGCACTCATCGACTTACATTCACCCCGACTTCAGGGCGTTGCGCACTACCCGGCGTGCAGTCCATTACCGTTATCCCACAGGCTGATCTGGCGCTTATTGACGACCAAACAGCTTGCGGCGGTTATGTCCTTCCCCCAATCACCGGAAGTAGCGTGCCGGCTAATGCCGCATACTACACGGAAGCCGGAGGCCACGGAAACCGCTATCTGCCGGGAGATACGATCACTACCTCGGGGATCCTGTATGCTTTTGGCGGTACAGCCGCATGCACCGGTCAGGTATCCTTTGCGCTTACGGCAACATCAGGTACTCAGCTCAATCGCCCGGCCGGGGTATCAGCTTGCGGATATTATGTTCTGCCCCCGCTATCGGGTACCCGGTTACAGCGTCCTATGGGGTATAGCACCCAGGCGGGAGGCAGAGGCGTTATCCTGCAGCCCGGAGATACGGTTCGGCAAACCGGCCGCTATTACGTGTTTTCCGGTGCCGGAGAATGCCTCGTGCAGGATTCTTTTGCCATTGCGATTCGCCCGGTACCGGAGTTTACCATGCTCGCGGCCGATACGTTTTGTGATCAGTATATACTGCCGGTACTGGCCGGCAGTAATCTGTCGCCCGGAGCCCGGTATGTCACTCAACCCGATGGTTGGGGAGACATCCTGATGGCAGGGGATACCATACGCAGTAGCCAAAAGATCTTCCTCTATGACGAATTGCCTGGATGTGTGGCGCAGGACAGTCTGCTGCTCACCGGCTACGCTACTCCGCAGATAAATCCCTTGCCTGCGCAGGAGGTCTGTGATTCCTTTCGCTTACCGGTCATCACCGGTACTCACCTCATGCAGCCTGGATATTTTATCCGTAGTGAGGCCGTTGACCTGCCGGTATCGGTAGGTCAGTATCTCAATCGTTCCCAGCAGGTATTCATAGCGGATCAAAACGGGGTTTGTCCGGATACTACTGACTTTACAGTTACGGTTAACCGCCTGGCGATACAGGTTGCCCAAACGGATTCTATTGGTTGTTTCGGGGAAGCTACCGCCCGGCTAGAAGCAAGCTTGCTCGAGGGGCATGCCCCTCTTCAATATGCCTGGAGTATCGACGAAGCCGGTGATGAGGCTTTCGCCCAAAACCTACCGGCCGGAAACTACGCACTGACGGTAACCGATCAGAATGCCTGCCGCGCTGCCACGTCAGTTACTGTACCCGAACCCTCTCCACTACAGCTGGTTTGCGATAGCATACGCAACGTTACCGTACCACGGGGTCGTGACGGACAACTACAGGTGGCCTATTCGGGGGGTACTGCGCCCTACCGCATTTATTTGCTGGGCCCGGTGGTGGATAGTGTTCTGGTGGATACTTCTGGTCTAATACAGTTTGATAATTTGCCGGCAGGGGATTACCAGGTGCTGCTAACCGATGGGAATAGGTGTAGCGTAGCGTGTTTTACTGCACTCACCGCTCCTCCCTGTGATCTGAGGGGTAACCCATCGGTTGTACCTCCCCACTGTTTCGGCGAGTATAATGGGCGCATTGTACTCACACCTACCGGGGGTGCCGGGCCTTATCAGTATACCTGGTCATTAGATAGCCTGGAGGGCCGGGCTTTCGCCCAAAACCTGCCGGCGGGCAACTA
>Ga0102940_1002193_pt1 | contig 11920 bp, 7 predicted proteins | sample SalPonR2_C_D1_MG_FD_78215 | JGI IMG/M metagenome (GOLD analysis project Ga0102940, IMG submission 78215) | Salt pond soil microbial communities from South San Francisco under conditions of wetland restoration - Salt Pond MetaG R2_C_D1_MG | ecosystem: Environmental > Aquatic > Marine > Intertidal...
ACCTGGACCATGACCGCGGAGGTGGCGGAAACCCAGAGCAGCATCTCCATGGCCCCGAGGGTGAAGGCCATTCGTTTTTCGCCCTGGACCGTGACAATGGTCCGTACAGTGCCCAGAGTCAGGGCCACGACCTCGGCCAGAAAAATGGCCAGGCCGGTAAGTATGATGGTAGAAGTCATATTTAAATAAATAAAATTAGTGTGTTATGATTTAAAGGGTAGTTTTTCCGAAAAGGGAAAGGCTGGCTAGCCCTTTTGTTTGCAAAAGGCAATCGTTTTTTAAGGGCTTTGCCGAAGCCCTGCGTTGTGGTCGGATTACGAAAATCTTTGCATTTGAAAAAGGACAACCGTTACAAGCGGGTAATTGTTCATCCTGGAAAAAAATAAGGGATTATAGGGAGGAGAAGGATAAACGGGATTATGGCCAGAGGCCGGATAATCCTGTCCCCCTGCGACGCAGGAGCATAATCCTTTTCATCTCAATTCAATGAATAGTTACAAACGAGGAGAAGAGCATGAAAACCATCAAGGTCGGCGGAATGTCCTGTGGGCACTGCACCGCATCGGTTCAGAAAGTTCTGGAAGGGTTCCCGGAAATCGGCAGGGTCGAGGTCAGCCTGGAAAAGGGGGAGGCGTCTTTTGAGGAAAAGCGCCCCGTGGACCCGAGCAAGGTCAAAGAGGCCATTCGAAAAATCGGATTTGAAGCGAACTAGGGGCTGCAAGGGGAAAGGACCGGTCAGCATTACTTCGAACTCCAGCCCTTTGACTCGGTGCATGGTGGCAATGCGGACTCCTTCCCGGTCGGCTAGGCGGTTGGAGCGCAGGGCAATGCACGCTGTGATGAGGAGGGTGTCTTCCTGCTCGCAGGAGGAGTAGGGCCGGCAGAAACGGCTGATCAGGGCCGGGACATGGAAGGATCGGGATTGACCATAAAAGCTTGTTTGGGTGTCACTACCGGCAAAATGCCATCTCCGATCAGGTTGGTCGAGAAAAAGGGATACCGGCGAAAGCCGGTATCCCTTTCCTTGTTTACTGGCAGGGAATTACATAGGGTGCTCGGCCCTTGGCTGCAAGGTCCCGGATTTTATCGAGATCCGCGTTGGAGACATTGCCCTTGGAGGCGAGCAGGATATCCCTGATCGGACTCAGAATCTTGTTGCGCTCGGAAATCTCGAACAGCGCCTTGTACTTGCCCTGCTCGACGGTCTGTAAGATTTTGTCCATTATTTCCAGGCGATCCAGCTGGGCCTCGTAAAATGTGGAGAGCTCAGGGGTCTGAGGAGCGTCCTTGGCCAGGTTCGCCGCTACGTAGATGCCCTGGATGACAGCACCGCTGAGTCCTTCGACCAACAGTTCCATGACCCCGGAATCCGTTTTCGCTACCTCGATGAGATGTTTGAATTCTTTGATTCCCTGGTCCCGCAACTGTTCCCGGGCCTGCATGTCGCCGGGATTCTCCATAAGTGCCTTTACAGCGGCCTGGTCAAGGGGCTGTGAGTTCAGCTTATCGCGTTCGTGCAGTCGGGGACGAACCTGGTTGCGGATAAACTTCTTGATCGTCAGCGCGTCTCTGGTTTTTCCAAAAGCCATGGCGTAGTTGGAATCGAAAATATACATTCCTATAAGCGTCCTCAGCTGTTCACCGTCTTTGCAGTCCGCCTGCATCGGAACGGTCAGCTGGGGCTGGTAGGACAGTCCTGCCCGTTTGTAGAGAACCAGTTTGTCCATCATGCCGGAGAAGGTCTGATCTCTAGTCATATCGGTTAGAATTCGGGCAATATCTTCAAGGTCGTTCCCGCCTGACTCTTCACGGGCATAGACGTTTGGAACACTCAAAGTTGCCACCAACAATAAAACAAGGGCCACTTTTTTCATCTCTTCTCCTCTTGTTGTGCCGTCGACGTTCAGGATGTGCGCATTGCGTGGCTCGAATGTCTCTGGGCGGGTTATATTTTTCGCCTTAGCCTGCCGGCCAAACGAAAAAAACGTGAAAGCAGCCTGGCCTGCAGGGCCAGAAACAAAAGCAGGACCATGGTCCAGATCACTGCCAGATTGTATGTGCAGGTGGACACCGTGAAAGGGCCCAACCGTTTGTGGGCAGACAGGAACTGGGCACCTCCCAGAGAGGATTCGGGGGGGCGGCTGATGGGAGTCGCCACCTGTACAAGCCGTTCTCCGGAAAGGCGTACGGTTTCGAAGGAAAGGGCATTGGTCACCAGGTTGGCGATTTCTTTATTGAAATGGTGGCTTTTGAGCGCCTTGAGTCCGTCGCGCCCGAGCTCGTTGCGCAGCCGATCCTCTTTTGCCCGGACGAGATCAAAGGCATGATTGCGTCGGCGTGCGAATTCCTGTTCCATCTGTCGCAGGGCCTGTTTTACAGTCGATCGGGTTTTGGACTCATAGGTCGAAAGGTTGAGGGCCTGGTCCGGGACGGCCGGATCCAGGCCGGACAGATGTTTTATATATTGAAGCTCATTTGTCAGTGCTGCAAGACGGCGGGATGATTCTCTGGCTTTATCCAGAGAGTTGTTTTCTATCAGAGGATAATCGGCCAGAGCACGCATCTCAGGGATGTGAGAACCGGTCAGATAGTCATATTGCAGTTTGTCGAGGGTCGAGGGCAGGAAGTGCCGCATGTATTCGTTGGAGAGATATTGCCTGACCACCAGTGCCTCGTATCCCCAGCGGGAGGGCATCATGTCGGCCACCAGTGGAGTGCGCCGGTGCCCTGCATTGCGGGGAAGCAGATCGTCAAAAGGGATCACGGCCCCTCCGAGCATCATCTGCGGAACCAGCAGGAGCGGGATAAGGATATAGATGGTCACCGCCGATCTGAAGGCCGAGGAGATGTTCAGTCCAAGGACGGCCGATGCCGCCGCGAGGCTGAAGAGCACAGTCAGTGTCGCTCCGGTCATGTTCGGAATTTGAAGGACCGTGTTACCCACCAGAACAAAAAGCGTCATCTGCAGGGCGGCCACGGCAAAGAGGTACAAAGTTTTGGACGTGACATAGCTGGACCAGCTCAGGTTGAGAAACTGTTCCCGCTGGAGGATTTTTCTGTCCCGGTTGATCTCTTCGGCGCTCACGCTCAGGCCCAGGAACAGGGCGATAATGACGCTGATGAAAAAGTATGTGGCCAGGTTGCCGTTGTTCATGAGTGAATATTCGGCTCCCCATGCGCCGTGGCAGATGAGTGCGGCCAGGAGGGCCAGGACGGGCGGTTCCAGCAGGTTCACCAAGAGATACTGGCCGTTGGAAATCCGCCCTTTGAAGGTGCGCATGAAAAATACGCCGAGTTGTCCGAACCAGCCCGGGCGTTGAAGGCGACGTTCCACCGGGGCTGCGTGAGATTCCGCAGAGCGGGCCGGATGTTTGTCCTGCTGCTCAAGATAACGTTGATGCCATTGTTCGGGAGAAACCCGTCGATCCCTGGAATATCTGCCCTGGTCATCGATGGTCCGGGACTCGATGATCTCAAAGAGTTGTTCCGGATTGACATGGCCGCACCTGGGGCAGGAATACTCGTCCATACCTGTTCTGAAGATCTCCGAACGAAAATGGACAATGGCGTCAAGGGGGTTCCCGTCGTAGATTGGTCGTCCCCCTACATCCATGATCCAGAGTCGGTCGAACATCTTATAAATGAGTGAGGAAGGCTGGTGGATGACCACGACGACCAGCTTGCCTTTGCCGGCCTGGGCCTTGAGGAGAGCCATGACATTTTCGGAGTCCGCGGAGGAAAGTCCGGAAGTCGGTTCGTCTACAAACAGAATGGGGGGCTCGCGCAGCAACTCCAGGGCAATGTTCAAGCGTTTTCGCTGTCCGCCGCTGATGGTTTTGTTCAGGGGCGAGCCGACCCTGAGGTCGCGGATCGAAAGCTGGTTGAGCTCGTCCAGCAGGGCCTCGACCCGTTTTTTGCGTTCTGTCTTGTCCAGGTGAGTCATGCACAGGGAGGCGTTGTAGAAGAGGTTATCAAAGACGGTCAGTTCCTCGAAGAGCAGGTCATCCTGGGGGACGTAGCCGATGACCCCCTCCAGCTGTTGCGATTCATGGTGCAGGTCGATGCCGTTGACCAGCAGGTGTCCGCTGTCGGGTTTTTGCTGGCCGTTGAGAATATTGAGCAGGGTCGACTTTCCGGCTCCGCTCACTCCCATGACTCCCACCAGCGTGCCGCCGTTCAAAGAGAAACTGAAATCGTGCAGGCCGTTATCGCTTTCGGGGTACCGAAAATTCAGATCCAGACCATCGAACGTGAGGTGTGTTTCTCTGCCGGTATCTTTTAGAGCGGCTGAAATTTCAGACTGATAGATTCGATTGCCCCGGGCGTCGCGCAGAATCGCACCTGGGGGCAGCACCTGCGGCGAACCGGGGAACAGTGGTTTGGAGTCCAGGGTCAGCGAGGTGCCCGGGGCTGACGCCACCAGGGTCATTCCCGCGTCCTCAAGACGCAGAGCCGCTACCGCGCCGTCGAAATCCGGACGCCTGATTTCCAGATACGAAATTCCTTCGCCTAAGAGTTCCCTGGCGGATCCGCGTTCAGGGGCTTCGGAAAACAGGCACAGCCGGCTCATGGCCGTTACCTGGGCCGGTCCGGACAAGAGTTCTCCGGCCACGAGAGCAATCAACTTCCGGGCGGGGAGGTCCGGATCGAGGCCGGCCACCGATTCCAGCAGCCGCAACACAAAGACATGTTGCTCGTTGAGAGGAAGGTTGGAGCGCAATTGTCGGACGATGTCCCGCGCCTGGGGCAAGAGGATATCCTCGCCGGAACCCGCATGCATCTCCAGAAGAAGGTCGAACAGGCCCATATACTCGGAAACATTGCTGAGACGCAGGTGGTCTCGCAAATATCGGTGCACGACATGACGTAGCTTTTCGTGCCCGTTTTCTCCGAGCAGGGCGGCCTGAACAGCAAACAGATTCAGTAAGGCATTGAGCAGGATCTCAGTCATTGGCAGGCATTTTTTTTGTGGTCAGCCTTTCAATATTTTGTTGAAAGGGACTCGGTTTTTTGGAGAAGAGGAACAATATTAAAGAATTATAGCTAAGTTTAGCTGGTTTAAGAGGCTTTGTATATCCTTTATTTTAATTGAGTTCTTGGGAGTCGTTCTCTGTTTTTCCGGGGTGCTCCAAGCCCTGGGGGTGTACATGGCCGCCCGCAGGCATGGAATGAATCCATTGCCGGGTGATATCTCCTTGCCTGATTGCGGTCACGCAGATAAGGCAGGGCGAGTGGTTTCATCGGTGTTTCTGATTTGGCTATCTGTTTTTTTTGACTTTTTTCTTGAAGATAAAGGAGTGGTCATGTATCAATTTCTGTTCGGCCCGGTACCTTCCCGGCGGTTGGGAATGTCTCTGGGGGTGGATCTGGTTCCAAAGAAAGTGTGCTCTCTGGACTGCGTGTACTGCGAGGTCGGTAAAACCACGAAGTTGACGGTGGAGCGAAACGAATACGTCCCTTTTGAGAAGGTTGCCGCTGAGATCGAGCGGTATCTGGCGGAAAATCCCGATCCGGATTTTTTCACCTTTTCCGGTTCCGGTGAACCGACTCTCAACTCCCGTATCGGGGATGTGATCGCGTTTATCAAAAAACGTCGTCCGGACGTGCCCGTGGCCGTACTCACCAACGGAACTCTCCTGCACGATCCTGAGGTCCGCAGGGATCTGCTTTGTGCCGACGTGGTTCTTCCGTCCCTGGATGCGGTCAGCGAAGAGATTTTTCAAAAGATCAACCGGCCTGACTCCCATCTTTCCGTGACCGGGTGCATCGAGGGACTGCGGGCCTTTCGCAGGGAGTTCAGCGGTCGGATCTGGCTGGAAGTGTTCATTCTTCCAGGGTACAACGACACCCAGGAGGAACTCGAGCGGTTTCGGGATGTCATCGGGGAACTCGGTCCGGACTCCGTTCAGGTCAACACCCTGGACAGACCCGGGACCGTGGCCGGGATCGAACCGGCAACCCGGGAGGAACTGGAACGGATTCGGGAATTCTGGGGCCTCGATCAAACCGAGATCATCGCTGCTTCGGCGAAGCGCAAATCGGTCAAATCCTACCGCGGAGATGCCGAGTCCGCCATTGTGGAAACCGTTTCCCGCCGACCGTGTACGGTGGAGGATCTGTCCGAGATTCTGGGTATGCACGTCAGCGAGATCAACAAATACCTCGATGTTCTGGAAGGAGAGGGGACCATCGAGCGGGTCCTGCAGGATCGGGGGGTGTTCTACCAGCGCAGCGGCAAGTGACGCATTATCGGCTACACAAAAGCCTGCTTCTCCGGGTACACTGGAAGAGCAGGCTTTGTTGGTATTCCGGCAGTTGAAATCTTCAGCAACCCTGACTGATCACTTCCTTCCCCACCCCCCGCCTCCCGGGGTTTCGATCCGCACCGTATCCCCCTTTTTGAGCGACCTGTTGAATTTCCCGGGCATCTCCTGTTTTTCTGGTCCTGAAATAACGACATTCCGCCCCGGTCGCCCGGGCTTCCCGCCGGCCAGTCCCCAGGGTGCGGTTTCCCTGCGCTCTGAAAGCACCGTGATTTCGCAGTCCGAGAGCAGGGTGATCTCCCGGACCATGCCGTTGCCGCCGCGATGTTTTCCTTCCCCTCCCGAGCCTTTGCGGATGGAGTATTCCGTGACCTGAAAGGGGTAGCTGTATTCCAGGGCCTCCACGGGGGTGTTCAATGTGTTGGTCATGTGGCTGTGCACGCCGCTCTCGCCGGGGCCGAAGCTTCCCGCGCCCATGCCTCCGGCCAGGGTCTCGTAATAGGCAAAGGGCAGGCCGGTACGCTCGTCCGTGCCGCCGATGGTCACGTTGTTCATGGTTCCCTGGCCGGCTGCGGGGATGCGCTCGGGCAGGGCCTGGGCCAGGGCGCCCAGAACCGTGTCCACCACCCGCTGGGAGGTCTCCACATTGCCTCCGGCCACGGCGGCCGGGAAGCGGGCATCCAGAACGGACCCCCTGCGGGTTGTGACCTCGATGGGACGCAGGATGCCGCCGTTGGTGGGAATGTCCCGTCCGATAAGAGAGCGGAACACGTACAGCACCGCGGACAGGGTGATGGAGCGGACCGCATTGACGCTGCCCCGGACCTGGTCGTCGGATCCGGTGAAGTCGAGGTGCGCGGTCTCTCCGGAGACGGTCAGAACCGTTTCGATGCGGATGGGCCCTGAACCGAGTCCGTCCCCGTCCATATGGTCCGTGAATCGGTAGGTGCCGTCGGGAATATCGGCAATGGTGTTTCGCGTGATCCGCTCGGCATAGTCCATGAGGGCCTCGGCGTAGAAGGCGACCGTTTTCGGACCGTATTTGGCCAGAAGTTCCTCGAGGCGTCGTACGCCGGTGCGGTTGGCCATGATCTGGGCCGCAAAATCACCCTCGCGCTCCACCGGGGTACGGACGTTGTTCAAAATCAGATTCATGATCCCGTCATCCACCAGTCCGTTGCGCACGATCTTCAGGGGCGGTATGATCACCCCTTCCTGGTACAGGGAGGTGGACAACGGCATGGACCCGGCCGCCATGCCGCCCACATCGGCGTGGTGGGCCCGGTTGGCCACGTAAAAGGCGGGTTTGTCTCCTCCTGCAAAGATCGGGGCCACCAGAGTGATGTCCGGAAGGTGGGTGCCGCCCTTGAACGGATCGTTGAGCATGACCATGTCCCTGTCACCGAAGTCCACGGCCTGGATGGCGGCCTGCACAGACAACGGCATGGACCCGAGGTGGACCGGGATGTGGGCGGCCTGGGCGATCATTTCCCCGTCTGCGTCGAACACGGCACAGGACAGGTCGCGCCGTTCCTTGATGTTGGGGGAGAATCCGGTTCGGGTCAGGGTCACCCCCATCTCCTCGGAGATGGCCGCGAACCGGTTCTTGAAAACTTCGAGCAGAATGGGATTCACGGTCATATTGCGGCCTCCTCGATTTCGTGGATGGTCAGGATGAGATTGCCGAATCCGTCGATTTCAGCCGCGGCAAAGGGTGGCACGCAGATGGTTGAGCTGTATTCGACGACGATAGCCGGGCCGAGGAACCGGTTTCCGGGCAGGAGCCGCTCCCGGTCCATGACCTGGGTGGGCAGAGTCCGGCCGTCGAAGATCGCCTCCCGGGTTTCAAGGACCGCTTCGGGGGGAATGTCGGAGTGCAGGGACTCGGCCAGTGGCGTGGCCGGCTTGACCGGAACGCCCCTGGCCCGGACCCGGATATTCACGATTTCCAGGGGATTATCCGGGTTGGCGTATCCGTACTTCTGCTTGTGCAGTGAGGCAAAGGCGGCAAAGAAGGACTGGGAGCCGTCGAAGGGCACGATGATTTCAAAGGACTGGCCCGTGTAGCGCATGTCCAGGTACCGTTCCTGGTGGATGTCGTCCGCCAGGAATCCTTCCCCGGCCAGTTCATTTCGTCCCTGCTCCTCAAGCGGAGCGAAGAGGTCGGCCAGTTTCCGGATGTCGACTTCGCCCGTCAGCATCACCGTTAGCGAGTAATCCTTGATCACGTCGGCCATGACCATGCCCACGGCCGAGAGGATTCCGGGATTTTTGGGGATGAACACCGTGGACATGGACAGGAGTCTGGCCAGGAAGGCGCAGTGCATGCCCCCGGCCCCGCCGAAGGAGAACAGCGAGAACTCCCGGGGATCGAAGCCGCGTTCCACGGAGATGACCCGGATGGCCCGCTCCATGTTGGTATTGGCCACAGCCAGGATGCCCTCGGCCAGTTCGGCGGGAGAGAGCCCGCCCTGTCGGGCCTCGTCCTCCATGGCCCGGTTCAGTCTGTCCGTGCGCAGGTTCATTTCCCCGCCCAGAAACCGTTCCGGAATGAGTCGTCCAAGATACAGGTTGGCGTCGGTGACAGTGAGCCGGCTTCCCCTGCCGTAGCAGATCGGTCCGGGGTCGGCTCCTGCGCTTTCAGGCCCCACGGTCAGGGAGCCGCCCGGATCGATACTGGCGATGGAGCCGCCACCGGCCCCTACGGTGTGGATATCGATCATGGGCACCTTGACCGGGTATCCCGCGATGGAGGACTCCAGCGTCATGGGCAGGGAACCGTCGATGAGGGCCACGTCCGAAGAGGTGCCTCCCATGTCGAAGGTGATGAGCTGGTCGTGTCCGGAATCCCGGCCGATGGCATGGGCCCCCACGGCGCCGCCTGCCGGGCCGGACAGGATGGTGCGTACGGATTCGTTCATGGCCGTGGTGGCGGAGATGGATCCGCCGTTGGACTGCATGATGCGCAGGGAACCGGTTCCCGCTCTGTCCTGCAGGCGGGTCAGGTAACGGGTCATTCCGGGGGAGACATAGGCGTTCACGGCGGTGGTGGAGGTACGTTCGAACTCCCGGAACTCGGCCAGGATTTCGTGAGACAGGGACACCGGGATGTTCAGTTGTCGGGCCAGGGCACGGAAACGGTTTTCATGTTCCGGATTGAGGTAGGAAAAGAGCAGGCATACGGCCACGGATTCAACGCCACAGGCCTTGATTTCCGCGATGATTTCGGTTGCCGCTTCCGGATCGAAGGGTGTGATCTCCGCTCCGGTGTGGTCCACTCGTCCCGGAAGGCCGAAGCGCAGCTTCGGCGGGATGATGTGTGGCCGTTTGCGGTAGGCCAGGGAATACAATTCGTGCCGGTTCTGTCGCCCGATTTCGATGACGTCTGTGAACCCCTCATTGGTGACCAGGGCGGTTTTGACGCCCTTGCGTTCCAGAATGGCGTTGGTGGCCACGGTGGAGCCATGCACCATCCGCACCGGCCGGTCTCCGGCTATCTGCGTGATTCCGGCGATGACCGCCTCTGACGGATCATGCGGTGTGGAGAGTCGTTTGTGCACTCCCCAGGTGTCGCCGTCATTGTAGATGAAATCGGTAAAGGTCCCGCCTGTGTCGACCCCGATGATGAGCATTGCTGCACTCCTTGCGTTGGCTGTTGGGTGCGCCGAGCAGGGCGCGACACCGGCAGATAGCAAGAGGTGTTCCGAAAGGGAAGAAGGGGGAAGCGGGACCCCGTTTTTCGGAGGACTTTTTTTTTATTCGGGACGCCGCTTCGTTATCCGGGATACCGCCATTCAATACGCACGACTCCGAATCCCTGCTCTTGACATTTTGCTCACGAGGCATACAGATTTTTTCCGGCCCGAAGGACAGTCCTTTGGGCCGTTTTCTTGTACAACCGGTTCAGCGAGGGCCGTTTCATGAATGGAGTTGCGGAAAATTGTGTGGTGAACCATGAGGTTCGCAGGTGCCTGGAAGGGTATGATTTCAATCAGTGCATGGTCTGCGGCATGTGCGCCAACGGTTGTCCCGTGACCGGCACCCCCGGCATGGACGGCTGGGATGTGCGCAAGGTTATGCGTCTTCTGGCCAACAACATGATCGACGAGGTGGTTGAATCCAATTATCCCTGGCTGTGTACCGGGTGTGGCAGGTGTGCGTCCAACTGTCCTTCGGACATCGATATTCCGGCCATCATGATGCACCTCAAATCCCTTCGGGATCGGGACAAGGTTCCGGGATCCCTGCACAAGGGAATGGTCAACAATCTGGAGACCGGAAACAACCTGGCCATCTCCCGGGAAGAGTACGTCGACGGCATGCTTGATCTGGGCCGGGATCTGGACGAGGAGTGCTGCCCCGGGTTCTACGTTCCCATCGACAAAAAGGGCGCCGACATCCTCTTTTTTCCCAACTCCAAGGAAGTATACGGCGACTTCGAGGATCAGTTCTGGTGGTGGAAGATCTTCTACGCTGCCAGGGAGAACTGGACCGTCCCCCTGACCGGCTGGGAGGCTGTGGACTGGGCTCTGTTTACCGGCAATACCGAAGGGAACAGGGAACTGGCCAGGCGCAAGATCGAGTATGTGAAGAAGTTCGGCATCAAACGGCTGATCATGCCGGACTGCGGGGGCGGCTCCTATGGTTTTCGCAAGGGCATGGAGTCACTGGTTCAGGAAAATTCGGACAATCGCATCGGGTATCTGTACCTCTACGACTATCTCAAGGAACTCATCGAGTCCGGGCGGATCACTCTGGACAAGTCGGTTCATGCGGGCAGGCGGTTCACTTTCCACGATTCCTGCAAGCACGGACGGGAGCTGGCCCGCAACTTCGGCAAGGGGTACTTTGAGGAGCCGCGCTGGATTCTCAGGCAGTGCGTGGACGACTTCACGGACATGGTCCCCAACAGGGAGCGCAACTACTGCTGCGGTGCAGGCGGGGGCATGTGGCCCATGCCCTACGAGGAGCAGTCCGCCTGGCACGCCAGGTACAAACGGGAGCAGATCAGGCGGACCGAGGCTGACGTCGTGGTTGTCGGATGCTCCAATTGTCGGGATCAGATTATGAAACGGATTCCTAAATATTATCCGGACTGCTCATTTGAGGTAAAGTATATCTGGGAAGTGGTGGCCGAGGCCCTGGTTATCGAGCCATGGGCCGAGGAACGCATCCGGGCGGCCAGGGCCGAGGCCCGGGAGCAGTGGCAGCAACTCGGGGTATAATGTGAGGTGAAAGCAAGGGACTTCGGTCCCTTTTTTCAGCCCGGTGAAGCTGAAGAATCCTGCTGCTGAACATGAGAGAACATGAGATTCAGGAGCGTGTTTTTCTGGATGGGTTTGGTCAGAAAATCGTTGAATTCAGAATCGTTGTTCCGGGCATCATCGGTATGCATGACATTGGCGGTCAGGGCGATGACGGGTATGGGGCGTTTTCCGGCCTGTTTGTCGGCCTTGCGTATGGCAGCTGTGGCCGCATAGCCGTCCATATTCGGCATATGAATGTCCATGATTACCAAATCAAACCTGCTGAGGTGGTACAATCGGAGCGCATCATTTCCATCCAGTGCAAAGGACGGGATGAAAGGAGTGCCCTGCAGGAAAAGTTCAAGGAGCATTCTGTTGTTTTCCGAATCTTCGGCAATAAGGACCCGGTAG